>Ga0172367_10008787_pt1 | contig 11229 bp, 5 predicted proteins | sample Lak10m_FD_114542 | JGI IMG/M metagenome (GOLD analysis project Ga0172367, IMG submission 114542) | Freshwater microbial communities from Kabuno Bay, South-Kivu, Congo - kab_022012_10m | ecosystem: Environmental > Aquatic > Freshwater > Lake | place: Democratic Republic of the Congo: South-Kivu...
GCGTAAAAGACCTCCATGTCGCCACGCGCCTTCCGCGGCAGGACGGCGAGTGCGAAGGCGAGGTTTGATCCGCTGCGGCGGACGATCTCACGGGCGCTGGCGGTGGTCGGGTTCAACGGATGAGTAAGGTAAACGGTCGGCGATGATTGAAGAAGAGGCGACCTACCATCGAGCGGAGAAGAGGCGGCCTACCATCGAGCGCAGAAGAAGTGGCCTACGGAATACACGGAAAGCACGGAAATGCAAGAGACCGAGCCGGAACTGGCTTTTCGAGAATTCTTCAGCGTATTCCGCGTGTTCCGTAGGCATCCTTCTCCGGATCTGCATGAACGGATGAGGCGGGCTCAGTCGACGAAACCGAAGTGGTGTCCGAAGGGATAATAAACAAAGGCGGCCCGTCCGACGATGTTTTCCTCGGGCACGACCCCCCAGTTCCTCGAGTCGGAGCTGTTGGCGCTGTTGTCGCCGAGCGCCCAGTATTCTCCCTTGCCGAGATTGGCGTGACGTGCCCCCATCAGAGTGTAGCCGGTATAATAACCTTCCTGCGACATGACCCTGACCATTCCGGGCTCGGTCGCCATCTCACCATTCACCTTCAAGTAGGGAGGTTCGATCTGGAGGGTGTCGCCCGGTTCACCACCGATGCGCTTGATGTAATGCTGGGAACCATGCCGGGGATCGATCCCGACCTGGATGCCATAGATGTTTTGCGTGTCGAAGACGAATACCTCACCGCGCTCGGGTTTTTTGAAATGGTAGATCCACTTGTTCACGACGAGCTGATCGCCGGTGTCGACATACCCTTTCGCGATCGGATCCCCCGCTTTCACCTCGAAGGCCCGGTCACCCTGGCGGTGGGGAAAGGGTCCGCTCGCGAGAAGATCCTCGACCCGCGACTTCGTGCCAGGGGCACTGTAGACGTGGCCCTTCTGCGTCTTCAGGTAGGTGCGCGGAAAAAAGATGAAGTGCGTCTTCTCGTAGAGGTGCTCGGAGTCGGTGATGACGAGGTCGTCCTCCTCGGCAACCCACTCGACATGGCTGCGGCCATACCAGATCTTGTCCCAAAGACGCTGGGGAAGGGCCGGGCTCTCGTAGTCGTCGGGAGCATGGCGCTCGGCGAGGGGATTCATCGCCTTGGTCGGATAGGCGATGATTCCGTTCAAAGTCGGCTGCATCGACCCGGTCGGGATCTTGAACTGTTGGATAAAGTAGGCCCTGATCCCCATCGCGATGACAACGGCAACGAAGATCACCTCGATGTTCTCCTTCCAGGCGGAAGGCTTATAATCCTTCACCGACTTCTTGCAGAGATCGGTGAGCTCCTGCGCCATCGCCTCGAGTTCGCGACGTTTTTTCGCAGGTTCGTCGAGCGCGGCAAGAAAGGCGGCGTTCCCCGCAAGGATCTCTTCCCTGCGGGTTTCAGCGATGAGGTCGTCGTTGTAGCGGAGGAATTTCTTCACTCCCTTGACGAGCGAACGCCCTTCCTTGCGACCGCTCCGGTCGAGCGGCAACTCGGCGAGCTCTTCTTTGCTGGGTTTTTTAAAGAGGAACATAAGGGGCGGTTTCTGAGTTCTGAATTTTGGCCTTCGACTTCCGACCTCCGCGTCTCAATCTCCGGACTTCAGGACCTTGATGAAGGCATCCTGGGGAATGTTGACCTTGCCGATGGCCTTCATTTTTTTCTTCCCTTCCTTCTGCTTCTCGAGGAGCTTCCTCTTCCGGCTGATATCGCCCCCGTAGCACTTCGCGGTGACGTTCTTCCGCATCGCGGTGATGCTTTCGCGGGCGATGATCTTGCCACCGATCGCCGCCTGGATCGCGACGGTGAAGAGTTGGGCAGGGATGACTTCCTTCAGCTTCGCGCAGAGCTGACGCCCGCGCGACTCGGCCTTGTCTCGGTGGACGATCACGGAGAACGCGTCGACCGGCTCGCCGGCAATCAGGATGTCCATCTTCACGAGTTTCTCGGCCTGATAGTCGCCGTATTCGTAATCCATGCTGCCGTAGCCGCGCGTCATGCTCTTGAGGCGGTCGTTGAAATCGACCAGGATTTCGTTGAGTGGCAGAATCGCGGTGAGGAGGACCCGACCCGCGTCGAGAGTCTCGGTGTTGACGAGTTCGCCGCGCTTCTCCGCCACGAGCTTCATCAGTTCGCCGATGTAATCGTTGGGCGTCATGACGTAGGCCCTCACAGTGGGCTCGCGGATCTCGACGATGTTCTGGGGCTCGGGGAGGAAGCTGGGGTTGTCGATCTCCACCTCGGTGCCGTCGGTGAGCCTCACCTTGTAGACGACGCCCGGGTAGGTCGAGATGACGTCCATGTCGAACTCACGGCGAAGACGCTCCTGCACGATTTCCATGTGGAGCAGCCCGAGGAAACCACACCGAAAGCCAAAGCCCAGCGCAGCGGAGCTTTCCGCCTGATAGCTGAAGGCCGCGTCGTTGATTTGGAGCTTGCCCATGGCGAGCTTGAGCTGCTCGAAGTCCTCGGTCGAGATCGGATAGATCCCGCTGAAGACCATGGGCTGGATCTCCTTGAAGCCGGGCAGCGGCTCCTCGGCGGAAATGCGCGTGTCGGTAATGGTGTCGCCGATCTTCACCTCGGTCGACGACTTCATGTTCGCGATGAGGTATCCCACATCGCCGGGCAAAAGCTTCTCCCGGGGAAACTGCTTCGGGGTGAAAACGCCGACTTCCTTGACCTCGTAGGTCTTGCCGGTGGCCATCATGCGGATCGTCGTGCCGCGTTTGATCTGACCGCTCACGACCCGCACATAGCTGACGACGCCGCGGTAGGTGTCGAAGACCGAGTCGAAGACGAGGGCGCGGAGAATCTCGTCCGCAGGCTGAGCCGGAGGCGGAACCCGCTTCACGATTGCCTCGAGGATGTCTTCGATGCCGATGCCCATCTTGGCACTGGCCTCGATCGCCTCGTCCGCCGGGATCGCGAGGATCTCCTCGAGCTGCCGTTTCACCGCAGGAACATCCGCGCTGGGGAGGTCGATCTTGTTGATTACGGGGATGACGTAGAGGCCCGCCTGGTGGGCAAGGTGCATGTTTGCCACCGTCTGGGCCTCGACGCCCTGCGCCGCATCGACGAGAAGGAGGGCGCCCTCACACGCAGCAAGCGAGCGGCTCACCTCGTAAGAAAAGTCGACGTGCCCGGGAGTGTCCGCAAGGTTCAGCTGATAAGTCTTCCCGTCCTTCGCGAGATACTTCATCGAGACCGGGTGAGACTTGATCGTGATCCCGCGTTCCCGCTCGAGATCCATCGAATCGAGAAGCTGGTCCTGCTTTTGCCGCTGGGAAATCGTCGCCGTCGTCTCCAGAAGCCGGTCGGAAAGAGTCGTCTTCCCGTGATCGATATGGGCGATGATCGAGAAATTGCGTGTCAGTTCAATGGACATCGTCAAAAGGCCGGAAATCTAGGGGCTTTCCTCGGAAAGTAAACCGGGTTTCCCCGCCACACGCGGGATACGCAAAAGGAAACCGGGGTTCATGGAAGGCATCGCCGCAAAGGGGTCTCTCATGGCCTGATCGAGCGGGAGCCAAGCCCTCGTCCATGAACGCCCTCCGAACCCTCGAAACCCGGCAATTCCTCTACCCGTTCCCTTTCCGGGCCGGACCGGGGACCACCCAGCGTTCCGCCAATCCCGTTCCGACGGGTTCACCACGCGAAAACGTCCTCGCCTCGTGACTCAAAGCATGGCAGAATGGAATCCACAGTGAGTTTCCTCTTCCCGCTCTATCTCCTCGGCGCGGCCGCCATCGCGGTGCCGATTCTCTTGCACCTGAGGAGGCGCCCGCCCAAGGAACACATCGAGTTCGGCTCGCTCATGTTTCTCGAGAAAACGCCCGAGCGGGTCACGCGGAGAACAAGGCTCGAGCAGATCCTCCTGCTTGCCTTGCGTTGCCTCGCGATCCTCCTGCTTGCCTTCGCTTTCGGACGGCCTTTCCTCGACTCGATTCGTCTGCCCTCGGAGGCAAGCACCCTCACCCGCGCAATCCTCCTCGTCGACCGCAGCGCCTCGATGCGTCGTGAAGGCCTGCGCGAAGCCGCGGCCGAGGCCGCTCGCGAAGCCGCGCAAAGCTACGAAGCCGGGGCCGAGGTCGGCCTCGCCCTCTTCGACGAGCACTTCGACCTCGCCGCCGACCTCCCCACCCTAGCCGAGCTAGGCCCCGGAGCCCGGGGCGGTGCAGTCGAGGCGCTTCTCGCCGAGGAAAAATATCAACCATCCTGGCGCGGCACCAACCTCGGAGCAGCCATGACGCAGGCCGCGAATCTGCTCCTCTCCGCCGACGCGACGCGCCCCGCCGATCGGCGAGAGATCGTTCTCATCGGCGATTTCCAGACCGGAGCGAAACGAGAACTGCTTCAGGAAAATCCCTGGCCCGGGGAGGTGAAAGTGCGCTGCATCCCCATCGCAACTCTGGAAAAGGGAAACGTTTCCCTGACCCTTGCCGCGACGCCGCCGCGCTCGAACATCGACGAGGCTGAAGTCTACCGCGTCCGGATCATGAATTCCGCCGAGTCCGCCTCGGCAAACCTGGCCCTTGGCTGGAAAGACCGCCCGGAGACGACCACCGAAGTCCTCGTCGCGCCCGGCACTAGCCGCATCGTCACTTCTTCCCCCCGACCCGCCGGCACCGAACGCGGGACTTTGATCGTCAGCGGCGACACCCACCTCTTTGACAACGAGGTCCACGTCTCCCCGGTGCAGCCGCGTCCGCTGAGAGTGCGCTTTCTCGGCAAGGAAAGCGACGCCGAAAGCGCGGGATCGCCGCTCTTCTACCTGCGACGCGCTCTGCAGCCGACTCCGGTCCTGCAGCCGATCGTGAGCAGTTCGGAATCGGTCGAAGAGCTCGATCCGAATGCCACCGAGATCGTCGTGGCGCCCGGCCCGTGGAATCCCGCGGCCGGAGCGGCGCTTCACCGATTCGCCGAAAAGGGCGGCCTCATCCTTGCTCTGCCCTCGTCCGACACGACCACGGAGGCCTTCGCCGCCCTCACGGGAAGGGCCGAATGGAAACTCTCCGAGGCCGCCGTGGCGGAGTTCTCGCTCCTCGCCGATCTTGATTTCGAACATCCCGTGCTCGAGCCCTTCGCCCGCGCCCAGATCCGCGACTTCACGAAGATCCGCTTCTGGAAGCACCGCCTGCTGGAGATGGGTCAGGCGCCTTTCGGCGACGGAACGCGGATCCTTGCCACCTTCGACGGGGAAGCGCCCGCGTTCCTCGAGCACCGCATCGGCAAAGGGGCCGTCTTTGCCTTCCTCTCGGGCTGGCGGCCCGAGGAAAGCCAGCTCGCGCTCTCGTCGAAATTCGTCCCGCTCCTGTTCTCGATCTTCGACCATGCCGGCTACAGTATCCGATCGGCCCCCACCCACTATGTCGGCGAAACGAGCTACCCGGCCCCGGGTTTCTACGAGGAGCCGCAAGAGAGCGGGGAGCCGCGCCTCGTCTCGGTGAACCTCGATCCTTCCGAAGGGCGCACCGACCCCTTCGACCCGCGCGTCGAATTCGCCACCCTCGGAATCCCGCTTCTCGAGGAGTCGGCGGCAGCGACCTCCGAACTCAGCGCGGCTCAGAAGTTGCGCGTTGAATCCGAACAGAAAGAAGCCCAGCAGAAACTTTGGAAATGGCTGGTCTTCGCCGCACTCCTCGTCTTGATCCTTGAGACGTGGTTCGCAGGAAGACGGGCCGCCGCCAGCGATCCGTCTTTGGAAGCCAGTGCCAAACCCACCACGTGAACGCGCGCGGGCGCCATCTGAAAACGAATCACTGAACTCTGACAACCTTCCTCCTGACATGATCGCCAAACTCCTCGATTCCTGCCTCGGACCGGTCATCGCCGCGGAGAAGCAGTTGAAACGCCGGCATCTCGTCATCACCGTTCTCGCGGCCGGGGCGATCGGCTGCACCGCGCTCGCCGCGCTCGCTCTCTTCGCCTCGTGGTGGTCGTTGCCGACCCTGATCACATGGGCCGGCGCCCTCTGCCTCGCCTTGGTGATCGGGTTCTTCCTCATTGACCGCGGCACTCCCGACCTTCGCGAACTGGCACGCCGAATCGAAGAAAAACACCCCGATCTGCGAGCCGCCCTCCTCGCCGCAATGGACCAGAAACCTGGACCGGACGGAGACCTGAGCTTCCTCCAGCGCAAGCTTCTCGGCGAGATCTCCGAGCACGCCGTTCGCAACCAGTGGGTCCGTCGCGTTTCCGAGAAACGACTCGTCGCCGCCGGATGGGGACAATTCCTCACCCTCGCCGCCTTTGTCGCCTCGCTCTGGTTCCTCCTCGGCGAAGCTCCACTCGGCAGGACTCCCCGAAAAACCGGGATCGCCGAAGCGCCCAAAAGCAAGCCCACCCTGGAGATCCGCGTCACCCCGGGTGATGTCGAGATCGAGAAAGGCTCGCGTCTCGTCATCGAGGCCGCCTTCACCGGACGCGCTCCCGCGGCCGCCACTCTGATCTACCGTCATGCCGGCGGCGAGACGAAGATCCCCATGCAGGTCGGCCTCGACGACAAGGCCTTCTCAACGATGCTGCCCCAGGTCGACACCAACGGACGTTACCTCGTCGCGTTCGAGACCACGTCATCCGACGAATTCGCCATCACCGTCTTCGAATATCCCGAACTGCTCCAGGCCGATGCTGTCGTCACCCCGCCCGCCTACCTCGGCGTCGAAAGCGAAACCATCTCCGACACCCGCAAGATCACGGTGATGGAGGGCTCGAAGGTCGAATGGCGTCTGCGCGTCAACAAGCCCGTCTCCGCCGCCGAACTCTTCAGCGAGGAAGGCGAGATCCTTCCATTGACCCCGGATCCCGTCGATCCCACCCTGCTCCTCGCCAGCCACGTCCCGGAAGTGACGAGGAAATACCGCGTCCATCTTGTCGATGAGAAAGAGCGTTCCAACCAGCGCCCGCCTTGGCTCACCGTGAACGTCAAGGAGAACGTGCCGCCGAAGTTGAAGCTGACCTACCCCGGTCGCGACTTCGACGTCTCCGCCGTCCAGGAACTGCCGCTCGAAGCCGAAGTCTGGGATGACGTCGAAGTCACCCGCACCGGCATGACCTATCAGTTCCGCGGCGAAGCGACCGAGATCGCTCTCACCGAGGAGCCTCTCGCCGGCAGCGCCAAGCATCCGCTTTCCACCCTCATCGACATCGAAAAGCTCGGCGCGAAGGAGCGCGAGCTTATCACCTATTTTTTCTGGGCCGAGGACAAGGACAGGGAAGGCAAGGTGCGCCGCACCATGAGCGACCAGTTCTTTGTCGAAGTGCGCCTTTTCGAGGAAATTGTTCGAGAAGGAAGTGCAGGGGCGGGCCAGGACGGCTCATCGCCCGGGGGCGACGCCGCCGAGCTGCTCCGAATCCAGAAAGATGTCATCAACGCCGCTTGGAAGCTGGCGCGCGACCACCAGACTGGAAAGGCTTTCGAGTCCTATGCCGAAGACGTCGGCGTTGTCACCGAATCCCAGCAGGTCGTCGTCGCCAAGACCGACGAGGCTCTCTCGAAGGTCGAGGACGCCGAGGTGAGAAACGCGCTTGAGTTGGCGAAGCAGTTCATGACCGAAGCCGCGGCCGGGTTCACTTCGGTCACCGAGAAGAGAGACGGGGATTTGCTCGTCGTCGCAATGAACAGCGCCAAAGACGCCTACGCCGAGCTCCTCAAAGCCCGAGCCCGCGAGACGGAGATCTCGATGTCGCGCAGCCAATCTCCGAGCGCCTCGCAGTCGCAGGAGGAACAGCAGCGCAACATGAACCTCGAACTTGAGCAGAAAGAACTGAAATACGAGGAACAGAGCGCGGCCCAGAATCCCGACCTCACGGCCGAGCAGCAGGAGAACCTCGCCGTTCTGAACCGGCTCAAGGATCTCGCCCGCCGTCAGGAAGCCATTGCCGAAAAGATCAAGGAACTCGAAAATCAGCTCCAGAACGCGAACGCGGAGGAGAAGGCCGAAATCGAGCGCCAGCTCAAGCGTCTCGAAGAGGAGCAGCGCGAACTCCTCCGTGAGATGGACGACCTCTCCGAGCGCATGGATTCCGAGGAAAACCGCGCCAACCTGTCCGAAGAGCGCGAGAAGCTCGACGAAACGCGCGAGAACATGCAGGAGACCGCCGAGAAACTCGAATCGGGCGAACTGACACAGGCCACCAACGCCGCGACCCGCGCGAGCGAACAGCTCGAGGAGATGAAGGAGGAATTCCGCGAAAAAACCTCGCGACAGTTCGCCAACGAGGTGAAAAGCCTCCGCGATGCGACCCGCGCGTTGTCGGAACGTCAGGAATCCCTGGGGGAACAGATCGAAACCCTCGCCGAGAATCCGGGCACCGATGCCTTCGATCCCGAGAAACGTCAGGAGCGCGGGGAGCTCGCCCAATCCATCGCCGAGCAAACCCAGAAACTTTCCGAGGTGCTCGAGAGCATGAAGAACCTCAGCGAGCAAGCCGAGCCCACCGAGCCCCTCCTCTCCGACGCGCTTTACGAGGCAGTTCGCAACGCGACGACCCAGCAGGTGCGGGAGTCGCTCGACGAGGCGCGCGAAATGACCTTCTACAACCGAGCCGACCAAGCCATCGCTGCCGGGGAAGCCGCCGCCCGCGGCATCGAGGAACTGAAGGACCGCGTCGAAAAGGCCGCCGAGAAGATCCTCGGCAATGAAGCCGACGCCCTCCGCCTCGCGCGCAATGAACTCGACAAGCTCATTGAAGAAACCAAAGCTGAAACCGAGCGCCTTGGCGGCGAGCCAGAGACCAAGACGGGTCAGGGAAAAGACCCGACAGGGTCAGGTCAACCCGAACCCGGGGAATCCAAAGAATCCAAAGTGGAAGCGGCGGCCCATCGCTTGGCAGAGGCCAAGGAGAATGGCAAGGGCGAAAGCAAGGAGCCCGGTGAACCCGACGAGGGCAAGTCTGAAGGAGAAGGCGAGCCCCAACAGGCTTCCACCGAAAAAGGCAAGGGCAAGGGCAAGGGCAAAGGCAAGGGCGAGACTCCCGGCGAAGGCGAAACGCCCTCCGAATCCCTCGCCGAAAACGCCAAGGGCAAGGGCAAGGGCAAGGGCAAGGGCAAGGGCAAGGGCAACGGAAAAGGTGAGGGCGAGGGCGAAGGGGAATCCCCCGCCGAGGGCCAGGCCCAGAACGGCAAAGGAAAAGGCCAAGGCGAGGGCGAAGGGGAATCCCCCGATGCCAATCCCCCGGAAGGACAGGGGGGACCCGAGGGCCAGACCCCGCGCCAACTCACCTCCGGTCGTGGCGCCGGCGGCGGCGGAGCGATGAACAACGGCGGCGACGACCGTCACGACGGCCTCCCGACAGGCCCGCTTGCGCCCCCTCTGTTCTTCGACGACCGATCCGAGGAGCGGCGTCCTGGACCGATCACGGGCGAGGATTACGAGCGTTGGTCGGACCGTCTTGGCAATCTCGAAGAGATGCTTCCCGACGAGGACCTCCGCAATTCCGTCGCCAAAGTCCGAGACGATGCGCGGGCGATGCGCATCGATTTCCGCCGCGACGACCTTCCGCCCGGTGCCGCGACGATCACCCAACGCATCACCGAGCCCCTCGTCGAACTGCGCCAGCGCCTCAACGAGGAGCTCGCCAAGCTGAACCGTGAAAACCCCGTCGCGCCGATTGACCGCGACCCCGTTCCGACCGAGTTCCGCGACCTCGTGCGTCGCTACTACGAGGAACTGGGGGCTGGAAAGTGATCCATGGGATTCCACGGTGACATCCCCTCATGTGGCACGAGAATCCTGCCCATGCCTCGACCTAAGAAGCCTTTGCGCGACAACAAGACGCTGCGCTCTTCCGAGTCGAATCACAATGCGTGGGCTGGAAGTCCATGCCCTTAGGTTCTTTCATGCGTCAACCTTCGTATCCACGGGCTTTTCTTCAAAGGGATTCGAGGGTGTCCGGAGGTTTTTTCGCAGGGTGACGCAAGCCGTTTGTCATGTTTTGTCATGCAGAATCCACTCCGCCGTCTTGTGGGAATCGTCAGCCGGATGCTTCGGATTCATCGAACTTCGTTGCGCAACAAGCTCCTCCTTCTTGGCGATGAAGAAGTTCAACCCCTTGCGGTGATCATGGCTTGAAGAAAGGGTGCGATTCCACCGGTTGGTTGTGATTGCTGCTGGATGACGCTCTGGGCGTTCCGTTGACACGCGGATCGGGGCATGAATCCGCAAACTGATCCGATCCGTCGCCCCGAACCCCTGCTCACCGAACTGGAGGCCTGCGAGTTCCTCCGCATCCGCCCGCGCCAGCTCTATGCCTGGCGAAAGCAGGGGCTGATCCCCTTTGTCCGCATCAGCCGCTCGGTGCGCTACCGGCGCAGCGAGCTGGAGGCCGCGCTCGACGCGATGAGCGTGCGCGGATCGGCAACGAAACCGGCGGATCGCTGACTTCACTCCGCCTTCCTCTCCGAACACCTCGGCAGCGCCGCCTGACCGCCATGCCAAACTACCAATCCAACTCCAACAACGACAACGGGCGCCTCCCCCGCCGCACCCTCGACTACCTCGAGCGCGGCGCTCCACAGGGCTCCCGCAACGCCGAGCTCTTCGACGCCGCCTGCCAGTTCCGCGACGCGGGCTTGCCCACCGGCGAGGCGGAAAGCCAGCTCATCGCCCGGGCGCTCGCCGACGGACTCTCCGAGTCGGAAGCCCTCCACACGATCCGCTCGGCCTACCGCCGCGAACCGCGCGAGGCCGCCGGTGAGGGCTCGTCTCCTTCGCTACCATCAAGGCCTGCTGCCAGCGCTGCCAAATCCGCCGGCGTTGCCAAATCGAGCACGGCATCGGATGCCAAGGTCATCCCGCTGCCACGCCCGCTGCCGGAACCCGCCGAGGACGGCTTCCTCAAGCTCCTCGACGCCGCCTTCCTCCCCGGCGAGTTCGTCGCCATCGCCCCCGCCGCAGAGAACGAGGACGGCGAGGTCGCACCCCGATCCGGCGTCACCCTCACCACGGCCCAGTGGCGGGAGCGCGTCCTCGCCAAGGGCGGCATCGACCGCTGCTTCACGACACGCCTCGGCCTCTTCGTGCGCATCAACCCGATGCGCCAGCACGGCTCCCGCAACGAGGACGTCACCGCCTTCCGCCATGTCCTCGTCGAGTTCGACTGCGACCACGACGGCCGCCCCATCCCCAAGGAAGCCCAGCATGCCGCCATCGTGGCCAGCCGCCTCCCGGTGAGCGTCTTGATCGACTCTGGCAACAAGAGCCTCC
>Ga0172367_10008789_pt1 | contig 11226 bp, 12 predicted proteins | sample Lak10m_FD_114542 | JGI IMG/M metagenome (GOLD analysis project Ga0172367, IMG submission 114542) | Freshwater microbial communities from Kabuno Bay, South-Kivu, Congo - kab_022012_10m | ecosystem: Environmental > Aquatic > Freshwater > Lake | place: Democratic Republic of the Congo: South-Kivu...
TCTTCCCTACTAAATGGGAGAGATTGAATAAGAACTTACTTGGCGGACTACAGCCTGGTAAGATGTATGTTATTGCCGGTCGTCCTGGTGTAGGTAAATCTGCATTTTCAAACCAGCTAATCTTTGATGTGTTAGATCAGAATCATGATAAGAAATTATTAGTTCTGTATTGGACATTCGAGATGCCAGACTATCAACAGATTATGAGATCTGCTGCACATGATGCAGGGATGTCATTCTCAGAGATGTATAGCATCGATTCTACTCTAACAGCAGATAGGGTTAGCAAGTATGAAGAAGTAGTAGATAAGTATAGGAAATATCCTATCTATTTCTGCTCTATTCCACAGAACATGGTGAAGATTAAACAGATTAATGACAGAGTATTTCAACAATACCCTGAGCATACAATCATTAATCTTTACGACCATTCGAGATTGATTTTAGGGACAGAAGACACAGAGCTTCAGAAGCTAAATCAAGTATCGAAGACTTGTATGTGGTTACAAGCAAGAATGGGTAGTATTACTATTCTGTTATCACAGCTGAACAGGAATATCGAGCAAGAGTATCGTGCAAAACAACAGTATCAACCACAGCTTACAGACCTATTCGGTGGTGATTCTATTGGGCAAGATGCTCACGTAGTGATGATGCTACAAAGACCATTCGACCTTTACGGGATTACAGATTCCTATTGTGGGGAAGATCCTGAGGGACTTCTAGCTTGTCATGTCGAAAAGAATCGTGATGGTCAATTGGGTATGATTCCCTACGAAGCTGATTTGTCAACATTTACGTTGACTGAACGTGTTAAAAAGTAAATTAATAACTTAACAATTAATGGAGTTAGTACTGCCAACAGAAAGAGTTGCTGCTCTTCGTAAGAGTCCGAGACATATGATTCTCTATGGACCACCTAAGATAGGTAAAACAACAGCACTTGCTAAGCTAGACGGATGTCTTATCATAGACCTAGAGCAAGGGTCGGATATGGTAGAGGCATTGAAAGTTAAAGCCTCTAACTTGTCTGAGCTAAGTCAAATCGGTAAAGCAATTATGAAAGCTGGAAAGCCTTACAAGTATATTGCTATCGATACTTTGACACAACTAGAGGTATGGTGTGAGTCAGATGCTAAAGAATTGTATCGTCAAACTCCAATGGGGAAGAACTTTGATCCTGATAATAAAGGATTGTCAGTTCTTTCTTTACCACAAGGTGCTGGCTATTTGTATCTACGAATGGCTATCAAGAAGTGGATGGATAGACTAGAGCAGTTATCTGACCATATCATCTACATCGGTCACTTAAAAGATAAGCAGATCGAGAAGAAAGGTAAAGAGGTATCAGCTAAAGACTTAGACTTGACTGGTAAGATTCGTAGTATTGCTTGTGCTAACTCAGATGCCATTGGCTATGTGTATAGAAACGAGGACAAGACTATGATCTCATTCAATTCGTCTGATGATATCACTGCAGGCTCACGTTGTGAGCATCTTAAAGGTCAAGAGATGGAACTTGACTGGAGTAAAATTTATATTGATTGATTAAAACTTTTAAAAAATGGTAGAAGCAAATATCTCCCAAAACCCAACTGTTGCAGAAAGTGCAACAACTCAAGGACCAATCACTTTAACTGTGACTGGAATTATCAACGACTTGAACGACGGTATCGATCGTGATGGCATTGCAACTAAGTATGACTTGACTAAAGCTGAAGTTACTGAGTTGTTCAAGCACCCTAAATTGACAGGTCTTCGTGCTCGTAAGAAGATTCCAGTACGTTTCACATTGGTTGATGATACTGTTATCCCTGCAGCTAGTATAGAAGCTGACCCAAATCAATTGACTATCATGGATCTTGATGGGGTTAATAGCTGAATAGCTCAACAGGAGTCTAGATTCTTAATTAAAGAGGATGGAGACCCTATTTACAAAATGTTTTACTAAATATTAAATTCAAAATAAAAGATGGCAATAGCATCAAACAATTCAGAAGAAGTAGTAGCCGGTGGTGGCATTACTTTATACACAGGTATTGCACCTGTAAGTGTAGTAGCAGTTAATCCTACTCTACAAGAACTACAAGCAATCGGTATTAATGCTCAGAAAGATCCTGAGTATTCAGTAGAGATTAACAATGAAGAGTACAACAAGATTGTATTCTATCTTCGTCATGAGTCCCCTAACTTCACAGTTAGATTCGAGGTTTTGATGCAGCCAAAGCATCGTACATCTCAATCAGGTGAGAAGTTTATGTGGGTTAACAACATTGGTCAGATGACTTGGAGTGCAGACGTACCATCTTATGATTGGTGGAAGAATGCAGACAAGACTCGTAAAGCTTATGTTGGAGAGGACACACTTGTAAACTTTACTAAAGCTTGGGCTAACGTAGCTAATGGTGGTGAAGTATCATTTGATACTATCGATGCTATCGTTAGAGGTGACGTTAATGAGCTTAAAGAGTATGTTAAAGCATTGGATGCTAACAAGTTACGTGTATTGATTGGTGTTAAGGATGAGAAGTATCAGACTGTTTATAACCGTCACTTCGGAAGACTTAAGCCTATGAGAGATGACTTGTTCATCAAAGCTTTGAATGAAGACTATAGTTCATTTAATGCAGAATATTCTAAGGATTTAAAGCTAGGGATTTATAGTCCTGGATTGATCACAGCAGACAAGGCTGAAGTAACAGCTACAGTTGATGCAGGTGACGATTGGGATGCATAAACCTGAAACCTAAACCAGCAAACAATGGGGGTACTATTTTGTACCCCTACTTGTTTGTATTAAATTAGCAGCTTTATGATTGAATCGAGAAGTAGTGAAGCTTATTTGCATAAGGATGCTATCTTATGTCAAATTTCTGAGTATGATATATTCAGATACTACTGCCATAACTTCAAAAATCTGAATGAGAAATTCTGCAGTGAGTTAAGATTAGACAATAATCCTACCTGTTCTATTGTGTATTGGAATAATAAGTTGTTGTATAAGGACTTCGGTAGTGGGGAGAGTCATGATTGTTTCTCATATATTCAGGCAAGATATGGCCTAACATATTCTGAAGCTTTGAAAGTGATTGATGCTGACTTTGGGTTGGGATTGCAACGTGGTGTAGTGAATAAAGTAGCTTTAGAACTTACTTACAAAGATCCAGTCTATGTTGAAAGGAGGCCAGTGAAGATACAGAAAAGAGTGAGAAAGTGGAATCAAGATGATAAAGCTTTCTGGTCTCAATTTAATATCCCTCGTTCACTGTTAATTAAATATAATGTTCAACCTATAGATTACTTTTGGATAAATGAAGCACGTTATAAATGTAACACTCCTAGTTATGTATATAATCTGGGTAGTCGTTGTAAGATCTACAGACCATATGAAACTGATGGTAAGTGGTTTAGCAACACAACTAAAGATGATATACAGGGGTGGGATCAATTGGTGGATAAAGGGGAGTTAGTTATTCTTGCTTCGTCATTAAAAGATGTGATGTGCTTAAACATATTGGGATATCAAGCTGTTGCTCTACAGAGTGAAATGCAGATGCCTGATAGCACATTCATAGATAATTTAAAGGAAAGGTTTGGTAATGTAGCTGTATTATATGATAACGATTTTGAGAAAGAGAATAATCCTGGCCAGATGATGGCAAATAAAATTTGTTCTATATTCAATTTAGTTAATATAATTTTGCCAGCTCATTACAAATCAAAAGATATATCTGACTTCATAAAAGATCATGGAGTAGATATAGCAGCAATGATCATTAAAATACAATTACCAGTATGAATTCACCATATTACACAGACCCTATTGTCAGAGAAAGAATAGATACTATTCTACAAAAGTGTGCAACTTTATTTTCTAATCTCGGAACTTCGACTAACTTTGACGTGCAATACACAATTACAGCAAAGAAAACCGAAAACGAATGGCTAAAAGAAATTCAACAGCTCGATCCAGAGTTCTATCAAAAGGTAAGACCTCAGGGAAATTAAACAAAGGCAAAATTAAATCTAGATCTAAAGAAGTCGATGGGATTAAATTCAAATCGATGCTAGAGGTATTTTGCTATAAGAAGCTGAAGGAAGCTAAGCTAGAGTTTGAGTATGAAGAACACGTGTGGAATCTTATGGAAGGGTTTAACTACCCTGCTATGTCTTTCGAGAACAGATCAAATGGGGCTTTTGAGGATAGAAGTAAGGACAAGGTGAGAGCCATTACTTACACTCCAGACTTTGTCTTTATGAAAGATGGCAAGCCTGTATGGGTAATAGAATGCAAAGGTTTTGCTAATGATCGATTCCCAAATACTTGGAAGAACTTCAAAAGAAAACTAATAGAGGATGGAACACCTTGTCCTCTCTTCGTCCCTAAAAATCAAAAACAAATTTTAGAAGTAATTAAGCTCATTACAGAGCTGTAAAAATTAAAACTTATGAGTCTTACTATCAATGAAGACTCTATGTTTCTTAAACCACACACTTTTAAAAGAGGAGATTTAATTCTTATTGCTATTAGCAATAGTATGCAGTATGCTATTTATGATGGCATGAAGGATGCAAACAAAATCTTCTATTACCATATAGGGGGTGGTTGGTGGCAGTATGAATACCATGATAAAAAAGGAAATGAAAATGCTTCATGGCTGTATAAAAAGATTAACAACCCTGGATTAGGGTCTGTTGACTTTACTAATACTAATGCAAGTAAAAGAATATTTCCTCTACCAGAAGAATGGTGTACTAAGAAACTATTAGAGATTCAAAAAGATTTTAAAAAAGCTAGAAACTTATTATGAGTATCAAACAAATTGACAATGAATTTGTCGGTTCAGATACCGGTGTTGCTAAACGTATCAATCGTGGTGCAGAGAAACTGGTGTTTGACATATTGCAAGCCACACAATATTCTACCCCAATCCCTTCAACCGTCAGAGAGCTGGTAACAAATGCCTGCGATTCTCAACGAGAGAAGGAGATTGCCATAGAGATATTGACTGGGCAGAAAACTGTGGAAGATTATTACATCAATCGAGAAGGTGAGCAGTACGAAGACAGTAACTTCGATCCTAGTTATTACAGTATAACTAATCTTGATGTAGTAAACAAACACATTGACGTTATCTACAAGCACAACCCTGGAGTTGGATATTGTGACGAGTTCATAATTAAAGACTACGGTGTTGGTATCGGGGGTAGACGTTTAGAGGGTATCCTAGAGTTAGGGTATTCAACTAAACGTAATACTTCAGAGAACTTTGGTGCCTTCGGTTTAGGGGCTAAAGTTGCATTATCTACTGGTGTAGACTTCTACACAATTGAGACTGTGTACAACGGTCAACGATTCAAAGCAAATTGCTTTAACTACAAAACAGATTTTCTCATTCCGAGATTTAATCTTAGTACAGGCCAAGAGAATCCATACATCACATTTTCTGATGGGACTAAAGTTTATTATGAGCCGACTACAGAATTGAACGGAAGTACAATTTCGTTTGGGGTTAAGAAGCATAATGCAGATCGTTTTATTGATGCAGTCAGTGAGCAATTAACTTACTTGAGTAATGTTAAATTCTATGAGGTTGAAGAGAATGGAGAGCAAAGAGAGATCCACTTCAAACCTAGTGTAATTTACAACTCAAAGCATTTGATTATCACTGAGAGTAACTACTATGCACGTCCACATATTGTCATTGTTAAAGCAGAGGGAGCAACCACTGGTATTAATTATGGTCATGTGGATTTCCGAGAGTTGGAGATGGAGCAGTTATATGGGGCAGTTGGTCTGAAGTGTCCTATACGACAAGTGTATAAGAATGAACTTGGGGAAGAAGTAGTTATTCAAGACGGGGTCGATGTTACTCCTAGCCGTGAGAAAGTAATCTGGTCTGACCACACTAAACAGTTTGTTCAGAACTTGATTCTTAAAGCAGCTGAGGAAGCAACAGAGCTTGTGCAAGAGAAGCTGAATGAAACCGACTTCTTGAAGTGGGTAGAAGCTTGTAAGAATGTAGTATTCTCAGGGAGACTTACAGAGGATTCTTCTACAAACGGCAGAGTACTGCAATCTATGAGTCGAATCATTGACACTAAATCTTTAAAGCCGGTATATCCAGAGAACAAACGAATTAAGTTTGAGCACATGGGTAAAATCTTTGAAGGATTCAATGTGAGATTACATACCTTGAGCAATAAGCTTGAGAATGGAGAATTTAAGATAGTCTCTAATACTACTGATGTTGATACTTGGGAAAAGTTTGACATTGCTAAAGTGTATTATAGAAAAGAAGGATTTACCAGACTTAAAGATGCATATCTTATGAAGCAGAATGGTGGTTCTTTTATCTCAATTCGGAAGAAGTCAACTCAAGACTTAGAGGACAAGTGTGATGATCCTGCTACAAGACCTGAAGATTTAGTAGTGTATGAAGCACAGTTAGGGAAGATCAAGAGAAACCAAATAGAAATAGAGAAATATCTACAAGCATCTGAAAGCTATAAATGCTATGATGATGTGATAGTTCCTGATGACTTTGAGGCTACTCTTAAAGAGGAAGAGGAAGTACTGGCTGCTACAGGAGGTGGAACTAAAGCACTGTCTCCAGCTGAACTTCGTGAGTTAAATAAGCAGATTGTTGGTTACACTGTTCGTGAAGCTACTGCTAGAGCTGCTGTTAACTGGAATGATTCTGTATGGGATAAGGTAGAGCCAAAGCTATCAGAACTTAGAGCAACTGAGACTATAATTTATTATGGTACAGATGAAGATGGTGAGAAGCTTAAGCTAGCTGCTGAAATCTTAAGGATGTTTGCCCCTAGAATCTGTGACATTTATCCTGGAGCTTCTTATACTCCCCCTTATTCTAATAATAGAAGTGATGCTATGCATTTCTATATGTGTCATCCTACTAGATTTACAGATGGTAGAGGAGAGTTAAATGGGTATTCTATGGGAACTGCAGTTAAGAGAGATTTTAAGTGTCCACAGTTGATTAAGCTTAGTGAAGCTAATGTCAAGCAAGTTAAGAGCGTAGAAAATATCAAGCATATGGACGAGTTCTTCTATGCTGTGGATGAGGATGACAATCTTACTTGTAGCTTTTACCTTAGAGCATACTATGCAGCTCATGTAATGGATCTAGAGAAAGTTTTACCTTTCTTTGAGCACTTGCAATCTATTAATCCTTTATTTAGGAGGATGTATGAAGTTCTTGAAGTCGTAGGAAGCAAACTATCTTACAAGTTGAAAGGTAAAAGCCATCCAGTAATTGATGAGGTTTTTACAAGACTGAATAAGATGGCTGCACTAGAGTATATAAGCATGACTTCACCTGATGACAAGCAAGCAATTGCTAAAGCAGCAGGGGATTTGTTTATGCTATCTGATATTCCAGGTGCTAAGATTCGTCTTCCAGGATTTGAAGCAATCTTATCTTTCTACAAAGACTTCACAGATAGTTCTAAACATATCTTATCTCAGATTTCTAGTTATAAGTATGAAGAAGAGGATACTAAACGTGAGATTCAGCTGTATCTTAAAGCAAAAGGGTTACTCGAAATGACCATTCCTGTTGACGAATTAAATGAGTTCGAGTCATTTATTTCACTAAATTTGTAATACAAATAATAACAAAATCTTTTATGATTAACTTAAACGTAATCGATGGAAACATCGTCGGATCTTACGGGGAGAAGTCATTCTCTGTAACGTACAATGAAGAGTTGTACAAACAAATGCAAGAGTTAGCCAAGAAAGCTGATGAAGTTTTCTCAATGGACGAGCTCCGTGCTATTTTAGATACATTTGAAGGATTAGCTGTAGAAGACTATACTCAAGTTATCCAAGATAAGTGTGAGCATATCTATGTAAACAAAGCAACCGGGGAATTCTTCTTGAAAACTGGTGATGTGGTTTCTAACATTCCAATGCCAGCAGCACTTGTAGAAAGAATCTATGAGTCTATGGATATGGGGTTAGACTTCATGCCACTTATCAAGATGTGGACTCGTTGGCTTCGTAACCCAATTCTTTGGAAGAAGATGAATAATGGTACTGGGGTTGAATTCTCTACAAGATTCTTCAACTTCATTAACTTGAAGTATGTTCATCCTGTTCTTTACAAAGAGCTTACCGAGGAGAAGGGTTTGAGCCCTGACGTAGCTATTAAGAAAGCTACTATGTATCAAATGAAGATCACCAAGGAAGGTTTGCTCAATGGTTACAAGGTATCATCAGAAGTATTGCACAAGTTTGATGCAGAAACTGGAGAAGTAGTAGACCGTTACAAACGTACATTCAATGTAGACACTGGAGAAATTGAGTCAGAAGGCTTACCAGAGTTTGTTGAAGATCGTTTGTTCCAACCTGCTATCATGGGTACAAGTGGAGATGCATTCTATTGTGAAGGTCCTAATGGGTATACTAACCCTGGCCACTTCATTAAAGTAGGATGTACTCATCGTCTTGCATCTTGGGATCAAGTTAATACTAATGATTATCATTCTTGTGTACCTGGTTTACACTTCGGTGGTCTTGAATATATTAACCGTATCTCAGGGGAGATTCACAACATCTTTGTAGACCCGATGCATATCGGAGCTGTTCCAGATGATTCGACTGGTGCTATTCGTTGTCTTCAGTATTTTGTGCATTCAAGTTTGGCAGGTGTAAATGGTTCTATTTACCACTCTTCAACTTATGCAGCTAAGACTGATGCTGAATGGGCAGAAGCTCGTAGAGAAGCAGTAGAGAAATGTTCTTCTAGTATTGAAGAAATAAAAGCAAAAATTGCTAGAGTAAATAACATTTAAATTAAGTTCGATGGAAGAAGTATTAGACCAGAGTGTAGGATCTGTGGAACCGATATGTCTAATTGATGGAGATAGCTTGATTTATTATGAGATGGACAAGACAACCCTGGAGGAAGCCTTACGAGGATTAGACTCCAGGATCTTGACCATTCTAGAGCAATGCAAAACAAGCCAGTACGTAGGATTTCTTACTGATCATAATTGTTTTAGATATAAAGTCGATAGTAATTATAAAGGTAATAGAAAGCATAGACCTAAGCCAATCATCTTTTATTCACTCAGAGAATACCTCAAACAAAGATGGGGATTTTATGGGGTAGAAGGATTAGAAGCTGACGATCTTGTAAGCTATTATAGTAAGAATGATGCACGGAAAACAATCATCTGTTCTCCTGACAAAGATGTATTACATCAATGTGCAGGTATGCATTTTAATTATCGTACTGTAGAATTCTTACATACTTCTCCAGATGAAGCTGAACAGTTTCTATGGAAGCAAGTATTGATGGGAGATAGTACAGATAATATTACAGGCATTCCTGGAGTAGGAACTAAGACAGCTGAGAATTGGCTGAAGGGTAGGACAGTAGATGTTGAAGGATTTGTGCTCAGTCAGTATATAAAAAAGTTTGGAAGTACAGAAGGCATTATGCAATTCTATACTAATTTTAAACTTGTATATCTACTGCAAACTGCTGATGATATAAAGAGAGAACTTAAAGAATCTCTCCCAACATTGAGTCCTTTAACCTATTTAAATTCCCCTGAGCCTGAGTATGTCAAATCAGATGATAACCTCTGGGAGTAAAGTATTCTTTACCCCAGTAAATGGAAGAACAGTCAGAATGACTGGTAGTATTGTAGATTACAGTAGAGTCTTCGATGAGGATGGAAATATTGTTAAGTTGTTTACGGATGAATTAAGTATAGAAATAGGTTCGTTAGTTAGACCTAGACCAAAGTTGCCGTACAAAGTAAACATTATTAATCCTGTGAAGGATGCTAATAAACTTCTTATAGCTTATGACTTGTCTGTAGCTAAGATGAATAAGTCAGCAATATTTGTATGCCCTCTTCTTGGTGGGAAGAAAGAGCTTTTCCTTTGGGATAAGTATCTTGTAAATTGTTTTGTCAGAACCATAGATGAGACAGATGTTATCTGTTTACTTTATAGATGGAGTTCAGATAAATTATTTACTAAGTTCGAGACTGCTTTGCAAGAGTTTAAGACTTACAAGTATCATATTGACACAGACCCCTTTCATGTAATGTATGTGTTTGATGTTCCAGAAGGGACTAAATCATCATACAATAAATTCTTAGAGGGTAAGTATTCTGAGATGGATGATCTCATTAAGCTTAAGATATTAGATTATCATAACTTCAATATGGATGGCACTACTGCTAAAATTTTATTCAAGTCTCCTTCTTTAAAGCTTCAGCTCGAAGAAGAATTAGATGTACATATTCCTGTTGAGAATGAGTTGCATTCTCCACCAAATTTAATTGAAGAAACATTTAATCCAGACCTATATAAAATTGTGAAGAAGAATAAGATTAATAAAAATTTTCTGAATGAGTAAACTGCTAGAACAAATTGGGGATTGGGGACCAGTGCATCAAGCATTGGTTGCTAATTACCCTGATGAGTATAATCACCTCATCACTTTTGTAAAAGCACAAAGAGCCGAAGCTACTGTATACCCTGCTAGTCCAGAGGTATATAGAGCTTTCGAGCTTTGTCAGCTTAAAGATTTAAGAGTGGTGATTATTGGTCAAGATCCCTACCACAATGGGGCTGCAACTGGATTAGCTTTTGGGGTAAAAGAAGGAAGTAAAATTAATCCAAGCTTGAGAATTATCCGTGAAGAGATATTTAATTCTCATGGGTTAGATTCAAAAGATGGAAGTGAGTTTGACTTTACTCTCGAACATTTAGCTAAGCAAGGTGTGTTGCTATTGAACAACACTTTGACAGTGACTAAGGGTCGTCCTAATTCTCATGAAGGATATTGGGGCTTCTACACTAAAGGTATTGTCAAAGAAATCTGTACACGATTAGACGGGGTTATATTTCTGCTATGGGGCAAGTTTGCTCAACAAGCATTTGGGGATATAATTAAAGAAGCCAATATGATGCAAGATAAACAGCATATCATATTCAAAGCTTCTCATCCGGCTGCTGAGGTGTACGGAGGAAATGCTAGATTTATTGGGTGCAATCATTTCATTAAAGTTAATGAGATAGTTGGTACCCCTATTAACTGGTTTACTATGCCAGAGAAACAACCTCAAATTAATTTATTATGACAACAGATCAAGCAATTGAAAGAGTATGTGATGAGATTAAAACATTACTCCTTCGTAAGAATCAATCTTATGGTAACTCTGCATTAGAACCAA
>Ga0172367_10008790_pt1 | contig 11225 bp, 11 predicted proteins | sample Lak10m_FD_114542 | JGI IMG/M metagenome (GOLD analysis project Ga0172367, IMG submission 114542) | Freshwater microbial communities from Kabuno Bay, South-Kivu, Congo - kab_022012_10m | ecosystem: Environmental > Aquatic > Freshwater > Lake | place: Democratic Republic of the Congo: South-Kivu...
AAAATTACTGCGGAGGCGATCTGCGGCGTTGCGCGGTGCTCGAAATCCTCATGTACTACCTGTACATTCCGGTTTCTGTGCTCCGGGCGCCTTGCATATCGCCTTCCTCGCGACATTTTTTTAAACAGCGTCTTACAGATTGGCGCAGGTGCCTATTGAAAAAGGTGGGGCGAGATGTCTAGACCAGCCGTCTTCCTGGATCGTGACGGCACCATCAATGTAGAAAAAGAATACCTGCACCGAATTGAAGACTGGGAATGGATCCCCGGCGCTATTGAGGCTATCTGCCGCATTAACCAGATGGGGCATCTCGCGATTGTGATAACCAACCAGGCCGGCGTGGCCCGGGGTTATTACGAAGAGGGTGACATTTACGCCCTGCATGCGAGGGTGGATGAGGTGCTTGCGGCAGCAGGAGCGAGAATTGACGGTTATTATTTCTGCCCCCACCATCCGGAATATGGGAAAATGCGGCAATGCAATTGCCGGAAGCCGGAGCCTGGTTTATTACTCGCCGCACAGCGGGATTTCGACATCGACTTGGCAAAATCTTTCATGATCGGTGACAAGGCGATTGATGTGCAGTTTGCCCAGCGAGTGGGGGTTTCCCCGATATTGGTCATGACGGGTTATGGTAGGCAGGAAAGAGTAAAGGTTGGCAAAGAGGTGCTCGTTGCGACTGACATATCCCATGCAGTGGCAATTATAGAAAAATACAACCATCATTAGTCAGGGTGCCAGCAATAATGATCAGTATCTATATCGGCAATCACGGCAAACGTGACGGCATCGAAGATTACATTACCCTCATCACTCAGATTTTTACAAGCCGCGGTCATACAATCAAAGTTTCTGAAGCGCTGGATGAAAATGCAGTCAATATCGTTATAGATGAATTTACAAATTTTGTCAGAAACCAGGAAATCCTGGAGTTTAGAAAGAAGCACCCGAACGTCAAACTGATTTACGTTTTGACGGAATTTATAGAAAAGCGGTTATTCGTCAGATCTTTCAATTTCTTCGGTGGGTTGCTGGATGCTGCAGCCATCGCTGCCATGAATGTTTACATGCGATGGCTTAGAAAGGATTTCTTACCGGCCTCATTCAGGGATTGGTTCGTGGCGATAGCTTATTTACCCTTATTGCCTTTTTGTTATTTAATGTATCTGACGCAGAACTTGAAGTTGAAGAAACTGCGGAAGTTTTCTATCTCCCGCTGTCTGCATTCATTGGCTTATCTGCAAATGCGCTATTTGGGGCTTGAGAAGATGATAGGTGTTGCAGATGGCGTTATTTTAAGTCACGGGCTAATTAGCGATGGGTTGGGGGAAATATCACCAAAAATAAAAGTAATAGGAGTAATGCACCCGGAAGTTGATTGGGATGACATCAAAAAATATGTATTTCTTGATAAGAGCTTATCCATTGAGATGACCGGCTCAATCACTCCATATCGAAAAAAAATTGTTAATAGAATGGATAAAGAGATTCTTTCACATGGGCTCAATAACAGTTTTGGTCGATGCAAGGTAATATCATTCGGGTCAAAAAAGGGAAAGGACGTCGTGCGAGGAGCTTACTCATTGCATCCTCCGCAAACGGCAGGCTGGAAGTACTCGAGCCCAACACGAATTTTCCGTGCATTACAGCATGACCATAATCTTCCAGTCATGCCTAAACTGTTCAATCAACACCCCATAGAAAAACTATGTCTTGAGCTACATGGGAGTGAAACATTGATTCAAATGTTCAAATTTTATAAAAATCGTGAAGAACTATTATCATGGCTCGAACCGCGGGTTGTTGAGTATATGGATATCGCGAAAAAATCGAATGATGCCATCATTGAGGCAATCTCGGGATAGGGTAAGCAACTTGAAAACATTGCCTCATTTGATGGCTAACCATAGATTCAGACAGCTTTTTGAATTGCTTTATCTGTTAGTGTTAAAAGACCTCAAGGTGCGCTATAAAAACAGCGTGTTAGGGTACTTGTGGGCAATAGCCAACCCATTTGCCTTTGCTTTTGTTTACTGGGTTGCTTTCAAGTTCATCATGCGGGTGCAAATGGAGAACTATTCCATCTTTCTAATATCCGGCCTGTTCCCATGGCTGTGGCTCAGCAATGGTATTACACAGGCAACGCGCAGCTACCAGAATAATAGCTCGCTCATCAAACGGGTGAATCTAAACCGTGCGGTTTTGCCACTCAGTAATATTATTCAGGAAATGGCGCATTTTATGTTCGCCTTGCCCGTGATTGTGATTTTCCTGGCACTGAATGGCGGTCATGCGTTTTACTGGAGTTGGCTCTGGCAGTTACCGCTGATGATGATGCTCCAGTTGGCTTTTATCTATCCGGTGGCATTGATTTTTGCAGTTGCTAATGTTTATGTTCGGGATATCGAATATTTAGTCGGTATCGGCTTCTCCTTATTGTTTTTTGCTACGCCAATGGTCTATCCCATTGAGCAGGTCCCCGAGGCATTTCGCGGGTATTTTGCGCTCAATCCCTTGCATGCACTGATTGCAAGCTGGCGGGCCATTTTTCTCCATGGACAGATTGAACCCGGTCTATGGGGGTACTTTTCGTTGTGGATAGCATTACTCACGGTGCTGGGCTTTTTCTTCTATCGGCGAATGTCCGGACGCATCGGGGAACTATTATGAGTCCTGCCGTAGAATGCAATGGGTTATGGAAGGCTTTCCATGAACGTAACCCGATAGGTATCAAGGACTTTTTCCTGGGCCGCAAGCATGTACGCAAGTACGACAAATACTCCCGCGTATGGGCATTGCAGGACGTAAGTTTTAGTGTGCAGCAGGGCGAAGCTTTTGCCGTTGTCGGGCATAACGGCAGTGGCAAAAGCACGTTGCTTTCACTGTTACTGGGTAGTATAGAGCCTGACCTCGGTACTATTAGATTGCCCAGAAGAATTGGATCATTGCTGGAACTGGGCGCTGGTTTTCACCCTGATTTGACCGGGCGTGAAAATGCTTTCTTATATGGATCCATTCTCGGCATGTCATTGCGCGAAACACGAGAACGATTTGATAGCATCGTTGAATTTTCGGAACTGGGCGAGGCCATGGAACATCCCATACGTACCTATTCCGCTGGTATGATTACCCGCCTTGGATTTTCCACCATCATCCATACGCCGGCGGAAGTCCTTCTGATCGATGAGGTATTGGCCGTAGGTGATGCAAAGTTTAAGGAAAAATGTTTTGACCGCTTGGTGCAATTCAAAGAGCAAGGTGGGGCTTTGGTTATCGTTTCGCATGAGTTGGAACAGCTCCCCCAAATCTGCAAGAGCGGCATGTGTCTTGACCAGGGAAAAGTTGCTGCGATCGGTTCTATTAACGATGTGTTAAAGCACTATCGCGTACTGATGGGGATGGACGCAGAACTTGTATTGTAGGTGGTTGGGGCTTGCCCCGAAATCGGATACCGGGATGGCTGAGATGGTTTCAAGCTATGCGAGGTGCAGCGAATACGAAATAAGTCTACACGTTGGAATTCAAGCGTGCAGCATCAAGATGTGGACCCGTTTCTGCGGAAACTGTGGAGGAAACTACACTGAATAGCATAGAAGAAAAAAGACATTGGGATGTTCAAGGTAAAAAAATCTCACTGTTAATGCCCACCCGTGGTCGCCCGGCGTGGGCGGAGCGTTTTTTTCGGAGTGTCGCTCAACATTCATCCCATCCCGACCGTGTCGAGGTCATTCTGTATGTGGATGATGATGATACTGGCAGCCATCATTTGGATAGCAGCGAGATTCATGTTGTCCGCATTATCGGGCCACGAAAGACAATGGGGGAATACAACAGCGCATGCCTTGAAAGAGCGCAAGGTGACATCATTATTTTGGTGAATGACGATATGGTGATCCAGACGCGCGGCTGGGACGAAAAAGTGGCGGCATTAGATGCCGGATATTCTGATGGCATTTATCTGGCATACGGCAATGATTTGTTTAAGGGGGGGGCATTATGTACCTTCCCGATTTTGTCTCGGCGTACCTGCGAGGTATTGGTAGAGCCTTATCCCAAAGCGTATCACGGTGCTTTTATCGATTATCACTTGTTCGATATTTTCAAACGGTTGCAGTGCGCTGGTGTTGATCGCATTTGCTATCTGGATGATGTCGTGTTTGAGCATCTGCATTTTCGGGCAGGCAAAGCTAAAGCAGATGAAACCTACACCAAACGCGGCCGTTTCGATGATGATGCGACCTTTTTGTCGCTGACTGATTTACGCCGCCAGTCTGCTCAGCGGTTGAGGATAGCCATCAAGGGCGAGACTTTGCCGTCTGAACAACGGACAGGGAGTGGGCCTGAGTTGCCGCCATCGGGATTGGTTGCTTCTGTGATGTTTCTGACCCGGAAATTGCTACTAGACAGAGAGTTGCCTTTGCGCTGGCGTTTTTTTCTGTGGTATTGGTTTATTGGCCGTTATCTTGCAGCACATGGATATCTGGGCCCCTTGGTTAGATGAGTTGTTGATGCCTGATGAATATTCGTAATTTGAAGAGTGCGTATGAGTAAAAAAACTGGTTCTGTCACCGGGATATTTGGTGGTAGTGGTGTTTATGACATCGAAGGGTTGAGCAACACGCGCTGGGTCAAGGTGGATTCGCCTTTTGGCGATCCTTCCGATGAATTGTTGTTCGGGGAACTGAACGGACAGCAAATGGTGTTCCTCCCGCGTCATGGACGCGGGCACAGGATTCCGCCCTCCGAGGTCAATTATCGAGCGAATATCGATGCGCTGAAGCGCGCCGGTGTGACGGATATTATTTCCGTGAGTGCTGTAGGCTCTTTGCGGGAGAATCTCAAACCGGGAATGTTCGTGATTGTAGACCAGTTCATCGATCGTACTTTTGCGCGCAACAAGTCTTTTTTTGGTTCCGGCTGCGTGGCGCACGTCTCGATGGCGCATCCAGTGTGTACTCGCCTCGGCGACCATGTTGAGGCAGCAGCGAAAGGGGCAGGGATCGAGGTAGCACGGGGCGGCACCTATCTGGTGATGGAGGGACCGCAGTTTTCCAGCCTGGCGGAGTCCGAGATGTACCGGAGCTGGAATTGTGATGTGATCGGCATGACCAACATGCCCGAAGCCAAGCTCGCGCGGGAGGCGGAGATGTGCTACGCCACAGTGGCGATGGTGACGGATTTTGATTGCTGGCACCCCAATCATGACAATGTGACGGTGGATCAAATTGTCAAAGTATTGTTGGAGAATGCCGACAAGGCGCGATCCCTGGTCAGGCACGCAGTGCCGAGGGTGGCGGCAGACGTTAATGCCGCTGCCTGTCCTTGCCGCAGCGCGCTGGAGCATGCCATCATTACCGCGCCGGAGGCGCGGGATGCAGACTTGATGCAGCGGCTGGACGCAGTTGCCGGCAGAATATTGAAACGCTGATAATGAATCCGCAATCGAAATCCACCGGCGCGGCAGGCGAACTGGCTTTACGCCGGAAAATGCTCGAAACCTCGCGTCGTTTGGTGGAACGGAGCCTGAACCGGGGCACGTCTGGCAATCTCAGTGTTCGCCACGCTCAGGGATTTATGGTTACGCCTTCCGGAGTGCCGGTGGAGGCCATGGGCCAAGACAGCATGGTCTGCATGGATGTTGACGGTAATGTTCTGGGTAAGGGCAAGCCTTCGAGCGAGTGGTATTTTCACCGGGACATCCTGGTGGCACGGCCGGAAGTGGGGGCCGTCATCCATACGCATTCGGCGTTCGCTACAACATTCGCCTGCCTGCACCGGGATATTCCGCCATTTCACTATATGATTGCAGTTGCAGGGGGGGATACTATTCGCTGCGCATCTTATGCCTTGTTCGGCAGCCAGGAATTGTCTGCCATGGCCTTGCTGGCGCTGCAGGACAGGAAAGCCTGCCTTCTTGCCAATCACGGCATGATCGCGTTGGGCCGCGACCTGGATGATGCGCTGGCAGTGGCAGTCGAAGTGGAAATGTTGTGCGAACAATACTGGCGGGCGTTGCAAATCGGCGAGCCGAAAATATTGACTGCACGCCAGATGCAGGAAGTACGCGAAAAGTTCAAGGGCTATGGACAATATCAGGATAAGCCTGCTTTGAAATAACAACGAGTTATCCGCAAACGAAACAGAAAGGGAGTTTATGCCCATCAAATCACACATCCGTACCGTTCCGCATTACCCCAAGCAGGGCGTTATGTTTCGGGATATCACCACCCTGCTCAAGGATCCGGTGGGATTCCGCATCGCCATTCACGAACTGCTGAATCGTTATACCGGAATGAAGATCGACAAGGTGGCCGGGATAGAGGCCAGAGGCTTCATCATCGGCGCCCCGCTGGCTTATATGCTGGGCGTTGGCTTCGTTCCGGTCAGGAAAAAAGGCAAATTGCCTGCGGAAACCATCGGCCACGATTACGAGCTGGAATATGGTACCGACCGCATCGAGATACATACCGATGCTATTTCCCCCGGAGAGCGCGTGCTCCTGGTGGACGACCTGATCGCCACGGGCGGTACGGCAGAAGCCGCGACCAAGCTGATCGAGAAGATCGGGGGCAAAATCGTCGAATGTGCCTTCGTCATTGATTTGCCTGATTTGGGTGGGCGCAAGCGCCTGGAGAAGGGCGGGCAGAAGGTGTTCGCCTTGTGCGAATACGAGGGCGATTAAGGAATGCCGGGTAAAACGGGTACCAGTTCGATGAAAGTCGAGACTTTGCGCTGGCGAGACAACAGGCTGGAAATGATCGATCAGCGTGTGTTGCCGGCGGTTTTCGAATATCTCGCATACGATTCCGCAGCCGCGGTTGCAGAGGGCATTCGCAGCATGGTGGTACGTGGCGCCCCTGCAATCGGTGTTGCTGCCGCTTATGGAGTCGCCCTGGAAGCCTTGCGTATGCGAGGAGCTGCATGGGAAGACTTTTGCCGCGGGATGGAAACCGGGTTTGATGTTCTGGCAAAGAGTCGGCCAACTGCGGTTAATTTGTTCTGGGCGCTGGATCGGATGCGCCGCGTCTGGCATGACTTGCCACAACCGGATAGCGCGAGGGCAGCCGAGCGGTTGCTGGCGGAAGCGCACGAGATTCTGGCGGAGGATATCCGCATCAACCGGGCGATGGGGGCATTTGGGGCCGAGCTGTTGCCGGATGGCGCCCGTGTGCTGACGCATTGCAACGCGGGCGCGCTGGCGACAGCGGGTCATGGTACGGCACTCGGAGTTTTTCGCTCTGCTGTGGAAGCCGGCAAGAAGATATCGGTTATCGCCGACGAAACCCGCCCGTTTCTGCAGGGAGCCCGCCTGACCGCATGGGAGATGGTGCAGGAAAACATTCCGGTGACTTTGATCACCGACAACATGGCGGGTTACATGATGAGCTGCGGGGAGGTCGACGCTGTGGTGGTCGGCACTGACCGCGTGGCTGCCAACGGCGACGTGGCCAACAAGATCGGCACTTACATGGTGGCCGTGCTGGCCCGGCGGCACAACATCCCGTTTTATGTGGCATGCCCGCTATCTACCATAGACCTTTCGATCGCTAGCGGGGTGGATATTCCCATAGAGGAACGTTCACCAGATGAAGTCAAGGGTTTCCGTGACTATCACTGGGCAGCGGAAGGTGTCAGGATTCGTAATCCTGCATTCGACGTAACTCCGGCAGAATTGGTGACAGGCTTGATCACCGAAAAAGGAGTGGTATTGCAGCCCGACCGTGAGAAACTCCGCGCATTGTTTTCCTAGCTTTGGTGTCGCGTCTAAACCCGACGTGATCGGATGGAAATGGAAAAAACTCCTAGGGTTCTGATAACTGGTGCCAGCGGGTTTGTCGGGCGCGAATTGCGCAGCCGGTTGCAAGCTCGTGGTACCGCCGTTACAGCGGCTGTGCGTTTCCACTCATTTGGCTTGGTTGCTGGGGAACGGACTCCGGGGTTGGAGTTTGAAGTGGTGGGCGACATCGGCTCCGATACGGATTGGACTAATGCCTTGAAAGGGGTGGACGTTGTAGTGCATCTTGCCGCACAGATGGGTGTTATGCGCGGAGCAACAGCTAATCCGATGGCGGTTTTTCGTGAAGTGAACACACAAGGAACTGCGCGTCTGGCTAGAATGGCGGCGGCCTCCGGGGTGACGCGGCTGATTTTTCTAAGCTCGGTTAAGGTTAATGGCGAGATGACAGAATCGGCGCCATTTTCCGAAGATAGCCAACCCTCGCCGCAGGATTTCTATGCCGTTTCAAAATGGGAGGCGGAGCAGGCATTGCATGCGGTTGCAGGCAACACCGACCTGGAGTTTGTAGTATTGCGCCCCCCCCTGGTTTATGGTCCCGGCGTCAGGGCGAACTTCTTGCGTTTGCTGCAATGGGTGGATCGGGGTATACCGTTGCCGCTGGCCGCGGTGAAAAATCGACGCAGCCTGATTTACCTCGGCAACCTGATTGATGCTCTGATTACCTGTATAGACCACCCCGCGGCAGCCAATAAAACCTATCTGGTTAGCGATGGCGAGGACGTTCCCACGCCGGAGCTGATTTGTCGCATGGCTACGGCATTAGGGAAGGCACCGCGTTTATGGCCATGCCCGGACTTCTTGTTGCGTACTGTGGGGGCACTGACAGGCAAGGCATCAGAAGTCGATCGCCTCATCGGTTCGCTGCAGGTTGATGGCTCCAGATTCTGCAGGGAGCTTGAATGGATGCCGCCTTTTGGTATGGATGAGGGGTTGCGGCAAACGGTAAACTGGTATCGGGATATTCCAAGGTGAGCATTTCGCTGTGGGGGCCCGTCCTGCTTGCGTTTATGACGGCTTTGGTTGTTCTGCGGGCGCTGTTGCGCGGGAAACTCTTTGGTCGTGTGGTCGACCGCCCCAACGAGCGTTCCCTGCATGAAATACCGACCCCGCGCACTGGTGGGCTTGGATTGATGGCCGGTATTCTGGTGGGCTGGGGGTTGCTGTGGCAACCTTGGCTGTTGCCGATAGGCGGCGGTGTGCTGTTCCTGATGCTGGTGTCTTTTCTGGATGACTTGCGCGGACTTTCGGCCGGCGTGCGTATCCTGGCACATTTCCTGGTGGCTGGCGTTATTGTGGGCAATAGCGGTATTACGCCACTTTGGATGTTCCCAACGGTGCTCGCGATTGTCTGGATGACCAATCTATATAATTTCATGGATGGATCGGATGGGTTGGCAGGCGGTATGGCGTTGCTTGGGTTTGCCAGTTATGCTGCCGCTGCCTGGTCGGCAGGAGATAGCCAAATGGCTCAGGCTTGTGCGGTGATTGCTGCCTCGGCCAGCGCGTTTCTTCTGTACAACTTCCATCCGGCGCGGATTTTCATGGGTGACACGGGATCGATCGCGCTGGGCTTCATGGCAGGCGTCTTTGGCTTCTATGGTTGGCAGCATCACCTGTGGCCGTTGTGGTTTCCGATGCTGGTGTTCTCTCCATTCATCGTCGATGCGACGGTTACGCTTTTCCGGCGGCTGCTGCGAAGGGAAAAAGTGTGGCAGGCTCACCGTTCGCATTACTACCAGAGATTGGTTCGTATGGGGGTGGGGCACCGCAAAACGGCGATTTTCGAGTATTCCCTGATGGCGGTGGTTGGCGGGTGTGCGATATGGATGATAGGCCAACCTTTGGCTTGGCAATTATCCGGCCTGATTGCCTGGAGTATTGCCTATATCGTCCTGGCGCTATGGGTGGATCGCTTATGGCGGGATAATTCCGGATCATCGCTACTATAATGACACCTATGCCGCCATTGCGATTCAAGGTTGACTAATGCTCATTTCGCCCAATCCCCGTGCGTTGTTGGTTCTGCTGCATGATGTGGCAATATCCGCCGTTGCTTGGGGCATCGCCTTTTTGCTCAGGTTCAACTTTGCCATTGCCGACGAGTTTGCCGGTGTCATGTGGGAAACGATGTTTTGGGTCGTGCCGGTACAATCGGTCATTTTCTGGCGGTTCGGCCTTTACCGTGGCATGTGGCGATTTGCCAGCACGCCGGATCTCAAGCGCATCGTGATGGCCGTGGTGGTCGCGGCCCTGAGCGTTTCCGCCATTCTGCTGATGTTCAGGCTGCCCGTTGTCGTTCCCCGTTCCGTGTTGGTGCTTGACCCCATACTGTTGATACTCATCATGGGCGGGAACCGTTTCCTGTATCGCGTCTGGAAAGAACATCGCCTCTATGGCCTTGCTCAAGCCGACGGTAATCCCGTACTGATTCTGGGAATAGGGGAGACGACTGCCGCATTGCTCAAGGAACTGACCCAGAGCCGGCAATGGAGGGTGGTGGGGTTGCTCGATGACAGCAAAGATCATCAAGGCAGACAGATTATGGGTGTCAGGGTGTTGGGCAGCATCGATGCGCTGGCAGCTCTGGCGGGGCGGATGGGGGTCAACCACGCCATTGTCGCCATGCCTTCCGCTGCGCACCAGGAGCGTCGCCGGGCAGTGAAGATCGCTACGGACGCCGGCCTGAAGGTGTTGACGGTTCCCTCATTCGAAGACCTCATGAGCGGAAAGGTCAGCGTTTCGCAAATTCGCCCGGTGGAGGTCGAGGATCTGCTCGGTCGTGAACCGGTTGCGCTGGACGATGCCGGACTGCACCATTCGCTGGAAGGCCGCGTGGTGATGGTTACCGGAGCGGGGGGGTCCATCGGTTCGGAGTTATGCCGTCAGATTGCCAGGTTCGAACCTTCGTTGCTGGTGTTGTTCGAGGTGAGCGAATTCGCCCTCTATCGATTGGAACAGCAGTTCCTGAACGAATTCCCGAAAGTCAGGATTGCCTGTGTGGTGGGTGATGTCAGGAACCATGTGCGCATGGAGAGCGTGATCAGGCGCTATGAGCCTGCCATTGTGTTCCATGCTGCCGCTTATAAGCATGTGCCGATGATGGAAAATGAAAACTCATGCGAGGCGCTGCTGAATAACGTGGTCGGAACTTACACCGTGGCGGAGGTGTGCCGCGAATGTGGCGTCGAGACATTCGTCCTGATTTCCACCGACAAGGCGATCAACCCGACCAATGTGATGGGCGCCAGTAAACGGTTGGCGGAGATGGTCTGCCAGGGACTTCAGGAAAAGGGGAACACGCGTTTTATCATGGTGCGTTTTGGCAATGTGTTGGGTAGCAGCGGCAGCGTGATACCCAAGTTTCGTGAGCAGATTGCCGCCGGTGGCCCGGTTACGGTGACACACCCCGAGATTACCCGTTATTTCA
>Ga0172367_10008791_pt1 | contig 11224 bp, 6 predicted proteins | sample Lak10m_FD_114542 | JGI IMG/M metagenome (GOLD analysis project Ga0172367, IMG submission 114542) | Freshwater microbial communities from Kabuno Bay, South-Kivu, Congo - kab_022012_10m | ecosystem: Environmental > Aquatic > Freshwater > Lake | place: Democratic Republic of the Congo: South-Kivu...
CGCAGGCAATTCTCCGCATTCTTGTACAGGTTCTTCTTCTCCGCCTTGGAATACTCCAGCAGGGTTTTGCCCAGCAGGAATTGGGAGAGGAAGTGGTCGGGACGCTTGTCCACGGCGAACTGCAGGTTGCGCGCCGCCTCGCCCCACAGCTTGGGGTCCTTCCAGGCACTGGCGTAGTACATGCGGCCGATCTTGTAATCCACGCTCTTGTTGTCGGCGTTCTTCTCCTGCACCACCTTGAGCACGGCCAGGGCTTCCTGGTTGTCGTTCATGTCCAGCAGCACCTGGGCGTACTCGTCCGCCAGGTCCATGTCGCCAGGGGTGAGCTCCCAGGCCTGCTTGTAGTATTGGCGGGCCTGCTCTTTCACCCCCTTGCTGTTGTATAGACGAGCCAGCAGCATGGGGTAGAGGGGGTTTTTGGTGTCTTTGGTGGCCAGGCTGACCAGTTCCTTGGTGGCGCCGGCAAAATCCCCCCGATCGGCACTGATCATGCCGCGGGCGGCGCGGATCTGGTCGATCTTGCGCTTGGGATCCTTGTTCTCCGCCGCCGCGACCATGCCCTCGGCGTCGGCCGCACGCTTTTCAACCAGATAGTATTGCGTGAGGCGGATGATGGCGTCGGGATGCTTGGGATCGTTCTTGAGAGCCTTCTCGTAGCTTTCCGCGGCGCGGCTGCTGTCGCCATTGGCCCAGTGGTAGTCACCCTGCAGGCTGTAGGCGTCGGCATTGCCCGGCTCACCGCGCAGCACATTCTGCGTCAACTGCATGGCGGTGATCCAGTCGCCCTGACGGGCGGCAGCCTTGGCCGGTTCCATCGCCTTGGATTTGGCATTGGCGGGGAAGGCGAGGCAAGCAAAGGTCAGCGTCGCCAGGAGGGTCTGGGCAAAGGCCCGGGAGATTCCCATAAGCTCCATGTGTCTTCCATTGGGACGAACAAGCCCGCGCAAATGGCCTCCAAAGCGAAGGCGATGCAATTGCACGGGCGGGAAACACGCACGAAAAAACGGTCCGCGCAGTATAAGATTCAACGCAAGGGAAAACAAGGAAGGCATCACCTGCCCGCCCTGACCCCAGTCATGTCCATTGCGCTCGCCGTTGAAGTACTTGATGGTCTTCACTTTCGCCTCACTTCTTCTTCCCTGACGCGCTGGCCAAATGTTGTATGCGCTCGGCTTCCCCAAAGAGGAGCCTGGCTTCGGCCAGCACCGGATCCATGGCCAGGTCCACCTGGGCCGCTTCATCCCGCCCAAAGACCACGCGTGCCAGTTCGCGCTTCAGATAGCCCTGGATCCACGGCAGATCCGTGCGCCACTCGGATTCGTCGAAGGGAGTCTTGTCCCCGGCGAAGGTGGCGAAGTCCTGCAGCAGGGCTTCTTCGGGCTGCCAATCCTGACGGAAGCGCGACCAACCCATGGCTTCCAGGCGCTGGCGCAGGGGGCCCGCCGTGGCTTTGTGGTTCGCGTAATCGAAGAAGGCCTGGGTGGTGCGCAGGCGGCTGGTGTACTGGGTGAGGCGCCCACTGCGGATGCGCACATCCGGCGTGATGCCACCGCCGCCATAGACCGTGCGCCCGGCGCGGGTGCGGAAAACCGGCCGCTCCGCCGTGCTGTCGGGCTGGGCGTTGGGATCGTTCTCGTCGTAGGCGTCTTCGTAGTAGGAGGCCAGACCCTTGTCATAGGGGCGCTGGATGAGGCGGTGGCTGGGCGTGAAGTAGCGGGCGATGGTCAGGCGCACGGCGCTGCTGTCGCGCATCTCCAGCTGGCGCTGCACCAGCCCCTTGCCAAAGCTGGTTTGCCCGGCGATGAGGCCACGGTCGTGGTCCTGGATGGCGCCGGCCACGATTTCGCTGGCGCTGGCGCTGCCCTGGTTGATGAGCACGATGAGGGGCAATGCGGGCAGGTCGTCGCCGTCGGTGGATTTCAGCGTTTCCCCAAACTGTTCCAGCCGGCCCTCCGTTGACACGATGGTCAGGCCGCCGGGAAGGAAGAGGTCGGCGATCTTTTGCGCCTGTTCCAGGTAGCCGCCACTGTTGTTGCGCAAGTCGAAGATGAGGCGCCGCATGCCCTGGGCCTGCAGAGCCGACACCGCCGTGCGCATCTCGTCGGCGGAAGTGGCCATGAAGCGGTTCAGGCGCAGGTAACCCACCTCGTCGTCCAGCATGAAGACGCTCTCCACGCTGTTGATGGGAATCTTCTCGCGCACGATGGTGAAGCTCAAGGGCTGTTCCAGGCCCGCCCGGCGCACCTTGATGGCCACGCTGGTGCCACCCTTGCCCTTCAGCTTGCGCTGCACTTCTTCATTGGTGATGCCCCAGGTGGCTTTGCCGTCGATCTCCGTGATGACATCGCCGGGGCTGAGACCCAGCCGGTCGCTGGGGGTGCCGGGAATGGCGGAGACCACGGTGAGCAGCTTGTCGCGGATCTGGAAATAGATGCCGATGCCCTCGAACTCGCCCTGGAACTCCTCGTTGATCTCCTTCAACTCGGCGGCAGGAATGTAGCCCGAGTGCGGATCCAACTCGTCCAGCATGCCGCGGATGGCCCCGTCCACCACCTTGCCCATGTCGGCTTCATCCACATAGAAATCGCGGATGAGTTCCAACACGGCGTTGATCTTGCCCAGGCCTTCCATGGAATTGCGCACAGAGGCCTGGGGCTCGTCGCGGTTGAGCAGGAAGAGCAGGCCCAGCAACAAGAGGCCGGGCACGAGCCACAAGGTGGAAGCGATTTTTTTCATGGGCAAAATCTAACAGACAGCCTTCGTGAATCCTTGACACGCCGCCCCCCCGCGAGGCCCTCCCGGGAGAGTGGCCCGGCGTGCGGGAGTCCTACGCAAGAGACGGGCCAAGTGCCGAACTGCGCCGCCAGCGCTCGCCGGGCAGGGCCTGCAGCCAGCCCTCCAGCTCCCCGGTGAGCAGGCGCGCGGGCAAACCCTGGAGTGGCAGCTGCTCGGCCAACTGGTCCAGGCTGCGCGCCTCCGCCAGCAGGTGCCACAGCTCGGGATCCCGCACCTGGGCTGGCGCGCACGCGGCGGCGATTGGCGCGGACGCTGGGATCGGGGATGGCGCGCCGCCCTCGTCCCACAGAAGGGGAAGCAGGCCCAAATCCTCGCGCAGATCCTCCACGGTGCCCACCAGCCGGGCACCTTCGCGCAATAGGCGATGGCTGCCCTCGTAGAGCGGATGCCCGGCCGGGCCGGGGCACACCAGCACCTCGCGCCCTTCCTCGCAGGCGTGGTGGGCCGTGTTCAACGCCCCGGATCGGCCGGGGGCCTGGATCACCAGCACGGCACGGCACAGGCCGGCGATGACGCGGTTGCGGCGCGGAAAACGGAAGTGCTCCGGGCGCACCCAGGGCGGCCATTCGCTGATCAGGAGGCCTTCCTGGGCAATCTCCTGAAAGAGGCCCCGGTGATGGGCAGGGAAGGGATGATCGAAACCTGCGCCCACCACCGCCACCGTGCGCCCCGTCCCCGCCGCCCGGTGCGCCGCAGCGTCGATGCCGGCGGCCCCGCCGGACACCACCGTGCAAATCATGTCCCGCAGGGCCAGGGCGAAGCGCCGCGCCAGGTCAAGGCCCACCTCGTCGGGCTTCCGCGTGCCCACGATGGCCACGGCTTCCTCCCGCGCCAGCGCCGCATTTCCTTTGATGAAAAGAGGATCCGGAGGACGGGACATGCCGGCCAGCGCGGGTGGGTACTCCGGGTCACCCGGCCGCAGCAGCCGCAGGGCACCCTCCTCCAGCTGCCGGGTCAGGCTTTCCCAGCGACGGCAGCTGGGGGCATCGCCCCGCAGCAAGGCCTGCAGAGCTGGACGGAAGCGCTCCGCGCGGGGCGGCAGAAGCGCCAGCGGATCCTCGCCCCTGGCCCACAAAGCCAGCATGGCCTCCCGCAGCGGGCCATCCAGGCCTTCCTGACACAACAAGGCCAACTGCACCGGATGCATGCGGCACTCTCCCCAAAGGCTGCGCAAACGCATTCCAGGCGGGAGGGTTCCGCGCCAGCACGGCCATCCACGCCGGTGCGGCGTGGCCTGTGCGCCTGCCCTGACAGCAAGAGAAAGGGCCGCCTGGGCGACCCTCTCCTGTCACGGATGATGGACGGTGCTTACTTCACCAATAGCAAGGGCCGTGTGGCCTCTTCGCCGGCGAAACGCGCCCGGGCGAAGTAGGCGCCACTGGGCCAGGCGGAGGCGTTCAGCTCCAGGTGATAGATGCCGGCCTCCAGTTGGGTGTGCGCCAGCACGGCGCGCTCCCGACCCAGGAGATCGTAGATGCGCAGATCCAGCAGGCCCGGCTGGTTGAGCTCCACCTCCAGCCTGGTGCGCGGGTTGAAGGGGTTGGGACGGGGATCGCGCAGGCGGAAGCGGGTGGGCTGGGTGGGCATGTCCTCCCGGTGCGGAGGCGTGAAGCCGTCCACCGGCGTATAGCCCAGGGAGTCCAGAGCCAGGGGGCCGCCCGTCCAGCCGATGTCGCAGCGGCTGCCGTCGAAGGCGTCGTTCCAGGCGGCGTCCGGGTCACCGGCGTCGATGAGGCGCGAGTTGGCGAAGAGGCGGAAACCCGCCGTCTCGTCCACCCGGGCGCTGTCCAGGCCGGCGCGCAGGTCGCTGAGCAAAAGCAGGCTGTCGTTGAAGGCCCGGGTGTGGGTCATGTTCACCAGCAGCGTGTCGCCCTGGCGCATCCAGGCGTTGTGACAATCGAACCAGTTGTACTCCGCCCGCACCTGGCTGCCATCATCCAGGAAGACGCCCAGGGGAGCGCCTTCCAGGAAGTCGTCCAGCTGGCTCTGGATGAAGAAATCGCCATAAAGATCACTGCGCCACTGGAAGAGATTGTTGCGCAGGTCCAGCTCCGCTCCCAGGGCGTGCACGCGCCCAAATCCCAGGTAGGGGATCTGCGGCCAGCGCGGCAGGTGGAAGATCGGGTCGATGACCGGCACCATGAGGAAGCTGTTGTTGGCCACCAGCGCCTGGGCGTCCACCACGCTCACGCCCACTTCCGGATTGAGAAAGAGATTGTTCTGCACGCGATTGCCCGTGGAAGAGGCCAGATAGATGCCCGTGGCACCCATCTGCAGGGTGTCGGCGGGGGGCTCGAAGCGGCAGAAGCTCACATCCAGGGGCGTGCCCACCGCCAGAATGCCCGTGCGACAGCGATCGAAGGTGCAGGCCGTGACGGGCAAGGGCGTCTCGTTGCCCAGGTGCTCCAGCTGCACGGCGGTGGAGAACCCTCCAAAGGTGACATGGGACAGGCCCGTCACCTGGGCGTCGCGATGGATGAGCAATCCGGGCGGGCGCCGATCCTCGTCGCGCAGGTGAGTGGCCAGGCTTTGGATGGTGACGGGACGCTCGGCCGTGCCCTGCAGGTCCAGCGCGCCCTCCACCTCCAGCAGCCACTCGTCGCCGGGGCTGGAAGAAGACACCAAACGGCTGCCGGCCTCGATGGTGAGCTGCCTGCCGACGGGAACGCGCAAAGGCCCGCCCAGGAATACGGCGCCCGTCTGGCTGCCGATGACGCCCTCCACTTCACCGGAGAGCACGGTGTAGCGGGGCTGGATTTCCATGTAAAAGGCGCGCTCCAGCAGACCATCGCCATAGGTCACTTCCAGGGTGACGGCCGTGGTGTCCAGCACCAGATCCAGGCGCAGGGAATCCGCCGTCAGGGCCGTCAGCGACTGGCCGTTGAGGCGCGGCCGCATGACGAATTGCTGGGCCGCACCCAGGCGGGTGGAATCATCGTCCTGCACCTTCAGGCGAATGGCGGCCACGGCACCGGTGGACAGCTGGCCCACCACCACGGCGTCGGCGTTCAGGCAATCTCCGCTCTCGCAGGGTTCCACAAGCACCAGGTGGGGAGCCCGGTTGGCCTGGAAATCCACCGGGATCTGCAGGGAATCGCGCACCATCTGCCCGTCGATCTCATTTGCGCCGCGCAGGGTGACGGTCCAGGACCCGCTGCTCTGGCTGTTGGCGGGCCAATTCAAGGCCAGGCGCGTGCGCCCGACCTGGGTCAGGCTCATGCCGGGAGGCGCGCCCTCCATGGTCCAGGTGGCGGGGGGATAGGCCTGCATCTCCACCATGCCCACATAGGGGTAGCCCACCACCCAATCGGTCTGCTGGGGCGGGGCCAAAAACTGGCAGGGCAAGGGATCGCTGCTCGCGTAGTACACGCCCATGTCCGCCACGGTCAAGTCGGGATCCAGGGTGCTGGGATCGCCGGCGTCGATGACGGGCGAATCCTCCAGCGGGCGAAAGTTCTCGTCCAGAAGCGGGTCGCCCACGATGTGGGTGGAATCAGGCGTGATGTAGGTGTACACCTGGTCTCCCGTGGCGTACCAGGCCAGGTGGTTGGTCCACAGACCGTCGGCACCAGGGTAGAAACAGTTGTAGCGGACAAGGGATGCAATGTCAAAAGTGGGATTAAAGAACATCACACCATAGTTCCAATAATTTACGGCATGGGGAAGAAATATATTGTTTACTACATCTACAGGTCGGCCAGATGAATACACGGCAAAGGTCGAAATTTCGTCAAAAACAGAATTTTGGACTTTATAATCCCCATCCGATAAAAATACCAAGCCAAGGGAAGAGTCCGTCATGATGGAACGGTGCACCTCCAGGGTTTTGCCCCCCGCGGGTGCCGCTTTGTTGGCATTGACGATTGTGTTGGCATTGCGGATGCGGGCATAGCGGATGATGGAGGTGGTGCTGTCGGCCAGGTTGCCCTGGCGCAGGGTGATGCCCGTCCAGCGCATGGACAGGCCCTCCTGCCGGTCGAAAAGCACCAGGCTGTCCTGCTTTCCCTGCACGAGCAGGGTGCCGTAAGAGGTGAGCCCCACCGACGCGGCGAAGCGCATCTCCACACCGGGGCGCAGATCCAGTGTGTCGCCGGCCATGAGGAAGCACATCGCATGGATGAGGTAGGGGTTGCCGGCGGCTTCCAGCACAAGGCGGTGTCCATCCACCGGGCGCAGGGTGTCGGGCAGGACGGTCTCCGCCCGCACGCCACTCAGGATGATCAACCAGAGCAGCGCCAGCACCCACAGTGAGCGCCTGTGCGAAGGTGGCGAGGAAGGGATCCAGGGCATGACAGCACACTCCGCCATTGACCGGTGGGCGCAAGGCCCCATGGGCCACGCGACGCCCCCAAAGAGTCCATCGGGCAAGCCGACAGGCTCTTAAGTAGGAAACGCGGATGCGCCTTCCAAGCCACCTGGGCGGTGTTCAGCCTTCCAGCTTGGACACGCTGCGCTGGATGGTCTCCCACACGCGGCTGCCGGCTTCCTCCCGCTTCAGGCGCTTGCGCAGGGCCGGCAGCGCCGCCTTGTCGCCAAGATCACCCAGCAGGCGGGCGGCCCGCAGACGCACCACGTCCCGCTCTTCATCGAGCAATCCGCACACCGGCTTGAGGGCCTTGGCGGGAAAATTGCGCAGGGCGATCTCGCAGGACTCGCGCACGCTCCACACCTCGTCCAGCAGACCGGTCACCAGCAGCGGAACCGCCTTCTCATTCAGCAGGCGGCCCAGAACACGGGCGGCCTCCACGCGCACGCCCCAGGCGCTGTCCTTCATGGCGGCGCCGGCACTTTGGTAGCGCAGGGCCTTGTCCACATTCAAGCCACCCAGGACCTGCAAGGCGGTGCGACGCACGAAGTGGCGAGGATCCTCCGCCGCCTTGCGCGCAAGGCCGCGGGCCACCGTCGGCGTGGAGAACCGGGCCAGGCTGCGCACGGCGCGGTTGCGCACATAATAGGAGGGATGCTCCAGGCTGGGCAGCAGTTGCTGGGCCTCCTCCTCCGTGGCGATTTGTCCCAGCACGGCCAAAAGGCAGTAGCGCTCCCAGGAGGAGCACCCCAGTTGGAAGAGGGCCTGGTTCACCGTGCGACGCAGGGCGAATCCCTCTTCGCTGCTGGCGTGGTCGCGCACTTCCTTCAAGGCCGACACGGCCCGGTGGTTTCCCGTCTCGCCAATGACGCGGATGAGGCGCAGACGGCCGTCCAGGCTGGGCTCCACGGCCAATTGGTCCAGCATGCCTCTCACCTCCGGCTCGTGCACCTTGAGCAGGGGCAAGAGGTCGGCGCTGAGGGAGGGGCCGTAGGCCACCAGGGTTTGAATGGTGCTCTGGCGGATGCGGTAGTAGGAGCTGCGCAGGTTCTCGCGCAGCACGGGCAGGGCCTCAGGCGCCTTGATGCGGCCCAGGAGGCGGATGCAGCGCACGCGCAGACGCACGCAGGCGTCGTGTTGCAGCACTTCAAGAATGGGCGGCAGGGCCTCGCGGCCCGCCTCGGCCAGTGCCTCCTCCGCCGCGTCGCAGACCTCGGCCTGGCGCACGCTGAGCATGCGCACCAGGGCGCGCGCGGCGTCGGGGCCACCCAGGCGGCCCAGTGCCTGGGCCACCGCCCGTCGCACCCGCCGGTCCTCGTGGCGGGAGAGGCGGATCAGTTCGCCCAGGCTGTGCCGGTCGTAGAGCAGGCCCAGCACGCGCACCACGCCCTCGAGCATGGCGGGCGAGGATTCACACAACGCCTCGCGCAGGGCGGGCAGGGCCCGGCTGCCGTGGCGGCACAGGCTGCGCGTCACCAGGGGCCGCAGGGTCTCGCTCTCAATGAAGAGCAGGTGGATGAGCGTGTCCACGGCTTCGCCCGCCATGGCGCTCCCGGTGGCCTCGCCCAGCCGTCCCACCGCCGCCCCCAGCACCTTGCGCGCCTCGTTGCGCACCAGCCAGTCGCCATCCTGCAGCATGCGCGTGAGGGGGATGATGTCCCGCGTCTCGCCCATGCGGCCCAGGGCCGTCACGGCCGCCCAGCGCAGGTTGGCGTCGGGGGAGTCCAGGATGCGCGGCTTGAGCAGCTCGTCGTGGGCCTGGTCAAGATTGAGTCGGCCGATCACCACCACCGCCGCGTGGCGCACATCGTCGGAGGGATCGGCCAGCGCCGCCTCCAGCGCCGGCCATGCCGTCTCTGCCGGGCTTTGGGACAGGGCGAGCACGGCGCGTCGCCGCTCGCTCCACTCCTCGGCTTGCAGGGCCCTCCGCGTGTGCGCGGGCAGGGCCGCTTTTCGCGTCGCCATCACAGCCTCTCGATGAAGCCTTCCACGACGCCGTCGGCGTGGATGGCGGTGATCTCGTAGTCGCAATCCATGCCCGCCAGCAGCTTGACGGCGGCACGGAAGGCGCCCAGGCGGGCGTTGGTCATCTCGCGCACGCTCTGGCCGGGAATGCGCAACTCGCGGTAGGTCTCGGAGTAGATGTCCCGGTAGATGGTGATCTCCACCTTGTTGGGGCTCACTTCCTTCAGGCGGAAGTCCGAGGCGTCGCGGAAGAGGCCAGCCTTCAGGCCGATGTCCACATAGCCGCGCAGGGCTTCGATCATGCTGCCGCCCCGGGGAAAGAGGAAGTCGTACTCCTGTTCGAGCGTGGCGATCCAGTTGGCCGTGGCGTGCTCGTAGGCGCGGTCAAGGAAGATCTTGGGCCAGTTGCCGTGAAAATCCCGGGCCGTCTCCTCCAGGGCGCCCAGCCACACGCGGGCGAGGATCCAGCCGGTTTCGGGCAGGCCGGGCAGGCCGGTGCAGGGGGTTCCTTGGGACTGCTTCATGCGGCGCGCTCCTCTCCATCCATCAAGCCCATTTTCACCAGCAGCAGACGCACCGCCGCCGCGCTGATGGCCCGGCGCAGGCGGTGGTTCACCCGTGCCGTCAGCGTGGCCAGGTCGCCCTCCGCCGACTCCGCCCACAGCAGCACCAGCTCCCGCCGCTCCTCAAGCGTCAGTTCCGCCACCTCGCGCTCGGCCTCGCCGTCGTTGCCCACGCTGCGGCGACTCAGGGCCTGCACCACATCCTGGGTCTCCCGCGCGATGGCCAGCTCTTCATTGGTGGGAATCACCATCACCTTCACGCGGCCGCTGCTGATCACCGTCTGGCGCCCGGCGTTGGCCTCCGCGTCCAGCTTGATGCCCATGTGGTCCAGGTTGGCCAGGATGGCGGCGCGGATGCGCACGGCGTTCTCGCCAATGCCACCAGTGAAGACCACGCCGTCCAGACCGCCCAGCTCCGCCGCGTAGGCGCCGATGTACTTGCGCACGCGCAGGCTGAAGATGTCCAGCGCCAGCTGGGCGCGTTCGCTGCCGCGCCCGGCCTCCTCCTCCAGCTCACGCATGTCGTTGGACACGCCACTGAGACCCAGAAGCCCGCTGCGCTTGTTCATCAGGGAGTCCACATCCTGGGTGCCCAGCTTCTCGCGCTCCTGGATGAAGCCCACCACGGCGGGATCCAGGTCGCCGCAGCGCGTGCCCATCACCAGGCCCTCCAGCGGCGTGAAGCCCATGCTGGTGTCCACGCTCACGCCGCCGTCGATGGCTGCGATGCTGCTGCCGTTGCCCAAGTGGCAGGTGATGAGTTTGAGCCTGCCCAGTGGCTTGCCCAGCAGCTCCGCCGCGCGCCCGGCCACGAATCCGTGGCTGGTGCCGTGGAAGCCGTAGCGGCGGATGCCGTGCTTCTCGTACATCTCGTAGGGCAGACCGTAGAGGAAACTGGCCCTTGGCATGCGGCTGTGGAAGGCCGTGTCGAAGACGCCCACCTGGGGCAGGTCGGGCATGAGCTTGCGGGCCATGCGGATGCCGATGATGTTGGCGGGGTTGTGCAGGGGTGCGAAGGGCACGCAGCGCTCCATGGCCTCGATCACCTCCGGGGTGATGAGGGCGGCGCCACTGAACTCCTCGCCGCCGTGCACGGTGCGGTGGCCAACGGCGTGCAGCTCGGCGATGCTGCCAATGACGCCGTGCTCCGCCGAAACCAGCACATCCATCACCAGACGCACGGCCTTTTCGTGGTCGGGCACTTCCAGCACATCGCGCACGGGGTTCCCCTTGCGCCCGGTGAAGGTGAACATGGCCCGGCTGGAGCCGATCTTCTCCACCAATCCCTTCATCAGCACATCTTCCCGCTCCATGTCAAAGAGCTGGAATTTGAGCGATGAGGATCCACAGTTCAGTACGAGTATTTTCATAGATCCCTCGTTTATGCTGTTTTTCAACCTGATTTCGTTAACAGATAAACAGGCTGCGTTGGAATCTGGCACTCCTGTGTCCAGGGATCAAGCCCATAGACCTAGTGGACCGAATCCCGTGATCTGTCGGATTCTGTTTGCTGGTTAGCGCGCCAGGTTTCGCTTGAGTTTAACGCAAACCCTTCGGGAAACGCCCCTGCCACCCAGCGCTGCGTTGCAGTCCC
>Ga0172367_10008792_pt1 | contig 11224 bp, 11 predicted proteins | sample Lak10m_FD_114542 | JGI IMG/M metagenome (GOLD analysis project Ga0172367, IMG submission 114542) | Freshwater microbial communities from Kabuno Bay, South-Kivu, Congo - kab_022012_10m | ecosystem: Environmental > Aquatic > Freshwater > Lake | place: Democratic Republic of the Congo: South-Kivu...
AAAAAATCAATCAATTAAATTGATAGCCGATAGATTCTGTCAAACATGCACCGTTGTGAACAAATTCAGGAATACCCTGTTTGAAAACTTAATCTCAATTACACAAGAATGTTTACCGTAGAACAAATTAACCAGGCGCACAGTAAAGTAAAATCGGGAGCCGATTTTCCGGGCTATATCAAAGAAATCAAACAAATGGGGGTAACTGCATTTGAAACATGGGTAAAAGACAGTCATACAGAATATTTCGGTCGCAAAAATTACAGCACCAAATCGAATCCGGTTTATGAAGACCTGTCCATTTCGCCTGCAACCAACAAAGAACAATTTACACATTACCTGAAGATCCATCAGCAAGGCGAAACTGATTACTATACTTTTTGCAGGCATTGCGCCGAAACCGGGATAGAAAAGTGGCTGGTTAACCTCGAACAGATGACCTGCACCTACTACGATGCCTCCGGAAATGAAATTTTGACTGAATTAATTCCGGCATAGAAAAGAATCAGCTTCGATAATCGGCCATTCATTCTCTTATTTTGTTGGTTCATCCTCATTGATGGTTTATCATTAACCTGCAGAGACTATTTTTGCCAAAAGAAAACAAGCAATAGCAAATCAGGAAACAATCAGCAGCAAACAAATTACCTTAAAATGCACCTTACAACCGTTTACACAAACAAAATCTAATCCCCGGAAAACCTTTTTCAGATTAGATTTTACCTGCCTTTTTGTTACGTCCGACAGAATCGGATGACTGATTTCAGGAAAAGAAATATCCTGAAACCAACTATTTTTCAACCATCCACATTAGCCAAAATTATGACATTACTTAAAAAATACTTTTCAAATTATCACGAACCCGGAGGAATACGCGAAGTGTTGATCCTCGCCTTCCCGATGATTATTTCGACCGCCTGCGACGGGGTGATGACTTTTACCGACCGTTTGTTTCTGGCCCGGGTAGGCTCCGAACAAATGAACGCTGCTATGGGTGGCGGGGTCACCATGCAGATGCTCATGTTTTTCTTCGTCGGGCTCACAGGTTATTCCACCGCGCTGGTAGCACAATATTTCGGTGCAGGCGAAAAACAGAATGCAACAAAAGCTGCCTTTCAGGCAATATTGGTTACCCTATTGGCCTGGCCGGTAATATTACTTATCAAGCCGTTGGCATTAGTTTATTTTGATTTCATGAAGATACCCGCCTCGCAACTGAATTACCAGATTGAATACCTCAATATTCTCGCGTGGGGAGCGCTTTTTGGAATGATGCGCTATACGCTGGGCTGCTATTTCTCCGGAATAGGCAAAACTAAAATTGTGATGGTAGCTACCCTGGTTGCCATGATCGTAAATGTGGTGCTCGACTACATCTTCATTTTCGGCAAACTGGGTTTTCCGGCAATGGGCGTGCGTGGTGCTGCTTTTGCAACAGTTGCAGGAGGTTTTGCGGCAATGATCGTATTACTGGTGGCTTACCTCAGCCCGGTAAACCGCAGCGAATTTGGGGTGATGACTTCATTCAGGTTTAATTCTGGGGTGATGAAAAAGCTGATCTGGTACGGTTCGCCTGCCGGTTTCGAAATGTTCCTGAACTTTCTGGCGTTTGCCACCATGATTTCGTTGTTCCATTCGCAGGGTGACGTGGTGGCTACGGCTACCACCATCATGTTCAACTGGGACCTGGTTTCGTTCATCCCGTTACTGGGTATCGAGATTGCGGTGACCAGTCTCGCCGGACGATACATGGGCGCAGGTAAACCCGACATTGCGCAGCACGCCGCCATCTCGGCCATTAAAACCGGCATATTTTATTCGGTGATCATTTTAGCACTTTTTGTTTTTATTCCGGAAGAGCTGGTTAGAGTATTTCATCCCGAAAAACAAACGGCAATTTTTGAAGAAGCCGTGCCTATCGCCGTTAACATGATTCGTATTGCAGCGCTTTACGTTTTGGTTGAAGCAGTAATAGTTGCACTGGTTGGTGCATTACGCGGAGCCGGCGACACCCATTTTACCATGATTGTTTCGGTGATCGCCCATTGGTCGTTCGTTCCCATTTTATATTTATCGCTGAATGTTTTTCATCTGTCAGTGGAATTTAGCTGGTTTCTGCTGGTCGTCTTCTTCCTGCTTTTTTCAACAGTTTTGATTTTCAGGTTCCGCAGCGGAAAGTGGAAAACCATCAAAGTGATTCATTCTTAAGTTATTGGAATAAAAAGATGTCGTATTAAAAAAAGACTAATATCTTGACTCACCCCATCGCATCTTCGATGCTCTGCGCCATTCGTGAAGCTACTCTTTATACTCATCTTTTAAAGTAGAACTGATGATCGATGAAAACGAAAATGGCCTGAAAGGCCAGCATAATCTAGCCCAGGGCAAACGGAGTGGCGCCCTGGGTTTGGAAAACGGACATGAAAATCGTCCGAGGGGAAACGTTCATAAAGGGGAAAATCTTAATTCGGACGAAATGTATGATCCTATTTTTCTGAGAAATTATATTTTACAATTCCGTCCGAAAAGAATTATTTGTTTTGTTCATCGTATTCTCGCGGACGGTTTTTCTTCTGCAACCTATACCCAGGGCGGCGTTTCGGTTCGTTCCTCCCGAAACTCTGCCCTGGGCTATGATATTTTGGCCTTTCAGGCCGGAAGAAATGCTGTCATCAACTTGTATTGTATATAAAGAATAGCTTCATGAAGAGAGGGGGAAGACCAAGTCTTCGGTCTTTGGGGTGAGTGAATTCAAAATAGACATTATATTGGTTTCACTCCTGATTGGAATAGAGACACAAATAAATTTTTTGCAACACACCGGGTGCGACTATGAGTCGCACCCGGTGTAAATTCAAGGTTTAATTATTTTTCGTCCACAAATTCGAGAATATCACCGGGCTGGCAATTCAGGGCCTTGCAGATGGCTTCGAGTGTGCTAAACCGAACAGCTTTTGCCTTTCCTGTCTTCAAAATGGAAAGGTTAGAAAGTGTGAGATCCACTTTTTCGGAAAGCTCGTTTAACGACATCTTCCGTTTGGCCATCATTACATCAAGATTTACGATTATTGGCATGGCTTAAACGGTTAAGTCAATTTCGTCCTGAATTTCAATTCCCTTTTTGAAAACCCGGCCAATCACCAAAAGTGCAACACCCATAAACAGCCACACATCAGCCCCACCCAAATTAAGATACTGAATATCGGGCATGTTTACTCCCTCAGCCACAAAATTCGCGGTGTCTTTTGCACCCCAATACGAAAACAAGCCAATGCCCAAAGCCAGCCAGGCAATGTTGATGATAAACTTGCGTACCGATTCGTTGAACGGATGCGACAGGTCGAATTTTTTGTCGTGAAATATCTTCACAATCAGGTAAAACATCAATGCCTTCAACACAGCCGTGATAATAATGAGTGAGACGATAGTAACATAATAGCTTTGATTGTAGTTGTACAATTCCGACAAACTCATCACATCCCATAATTTACCCGTGCCAAAAGGATTATAAAACAAAGTAAAAAACGCATTGAAAATATAAGCTCCTCCCTCGAAGCATAAACCGATAAAAATAATCCACGAAATCACGTTAAGTGCTATAAATGCATAATCTGTTTTTGTTGTCATACTGAATTTTGTTTTAAAATTTATGCGGCAAATACCCGCCAATTGCCGTTTAACGATTTATCGAAAAAAATAAGATTCAATTGGTTCATATCAAATTCTCAAGCTTGTAATCATCACATCAAGTTTTACGATTATTGGCATAGCTTAAACAGTTAAGTCGTTTTCGTTTTGTAATTCAATGCCTTTTTTGAATATCTGTGAAATCACAAATATGATTGCTGCCATCATCAGAAAAGCTGCTGTGTCATCCCAGTATTGTCCAACATCACCAAGTTCATACCCAGATTGGATGAGCCGCTTTGTGTACTGATGTGCAATAACACTAACAATTGCGATCGAAAAAGCTTCATAGCTTATTTTTTCAATCAGTTTGGCAATCTCAACATTGAAAGGCTTTACCAAATTTAGTTTCATGAAAATTTTTACAACCAGGTAAAACAAGTAGGCCTTCATTAAAGACAAAACAACCACAAAACTCATCACCCCAATATATTGGGAAAAATTTGTTTCATACAATGCTGAAAGGTTTAAACCCATATAAATATTATTTGCAGCAATTGGTTTGAAAAGAGTCAGAATAAAGTTAAAAAGCAACGCCCCTGCCTCAATGCACAACCCAATGAAAGCCATCCACGCCATACCATTTAATACTTTTAAAATGATATCATTTTTCTTTGCCATAACTCATAGTATTTAAAATTATGCCACAATAATAATAAATATTTATTGAATATCAATAAATATTCAACATTAATTAATAAAATTTAATTTCGACTGCCGAACGACACGCAACAACAGAAAGTAGTTATCATTGAGTTAGGCAGGTTTATCTACCCGATGAGACACAAACATGGATTGTTCATAATTTCTGAAACACCTAGTGAACAAATTCCGGTTTTAATCCTTATTATGCGGTAAAATTCAACTGCCAGCCCTGAACTCATGAGTGACGAACTGAAATGTATTCATTGCGGAAATAGCTGCGGAAAAACGCCTGTTCTATTTGAAGGAAACCCGTTTTGTTGCTCAGGTTGTTCCACTGTTTACCAGATACTAAATACCAATCAACTTAAACAGTATTACCAGATAGAACCCATGCAGGGCGTTCGGATTGATGAAGAAAAACGCCCGGCCAACGAAACTTACGCTTTTCTCGATCTCGAAAAATTCCGGTCAAAAGTTTTGACCTTTTCGGAAGGGGGCATTTCAAAAGTCAGTTTTTTCATTCCCGAAATTCACTGTGCATCCTGCATTTGGCTGCTCGAAAACCTGCACAGCTTAAATAAAGGGGTCATACAGTCGTTCGTCAATTTCCCGAAGAAGGAGGTGAATATCACCTTCAACGAAACCGAAATCACACTTCGTCAATTGGTTGAACTGTTGGTAAGCATTCATTATATTCCGGAGATCAGCCAGCACAGCATCGAAAAACCACAAAGCAGCCATCTCGACAAAAAGTTGTTCATTAAAATTGGTGTTGCTGCATTCAGTTTTATGAATGCCATGATTTACCATTTTCCGCAATACCTTCCGGGGCGCGAGTTTCTGGAAGCCGACATGAAAAAACTGTTTGGCTGGCTTAGCGTGGCATTGGCCATTCCAGTACTGACTTACAGTGCCAGCGACTATTTTCTCACAGCATACAAAAGCCTGAAAAAGAAAATCATCAGCATTGATTTGCCCATTGCACTCGGGCTAATTACCCTTTTTACCCAAAGTCTGGTTGAAATCCTCTCCGGAAAAGGAATTGGATACATTGATTCACTAACGGGTCTGGTCTTTTTTATGCTCATCGGGCGGTGGTACCAGGGAAAAACCTATCAGGCACTTTCGTTCGAACGCGACTATAAAACCTATTTTCCGCTAGCCGTGACTAAAATTACCGACTCCGGGAACACCACTATTCCGTTGGAAGATTTGAAGCCCGGCGACCGCATTTTGGTGCGTAACCAGGAAATTATCCCTGCCGATTCAATCCTGAAAAGTAGTCATGCGAGTATCGATTACAGCTTCGTCACCGGCGAGTCGATGCCGGTAGCCAAAACGGAGGGCGACTTCGTATTTGCCGGAGGACGTCAGGTGGGAAGTGCCATTGAATTGACCATCGAAAAAGACATTCAGCAAAGCTACCTCACCCAGCTTTGGAACCAGGCGGAAAACCCTTTTACAGCCAACAACCGGCTCAATACCATTGTGAACCGCGTAAGCCAGTATTTTACGGTGATCGTGGTTCTGATTGCACTTTCTGCTGCCTTGTTCTGGCTGGCCAATAAACCCGAAATCGCGCTTTTTGCTTTCACGTCGGTACTGATAATTGCCTGTCCCTGCGCTTTAGCTTTAACAGTTCCGTTTACCTTCGGAAGTACCATGCGGCATTTCGGGCGAAAAGGGTTTTACCTGAAAAACACAGCTGTTATTGAGCACCTGTATAAAGTGGACACTGTAGTTTTCGACAAAACCGGGACTATCACCAATGCAGAATCGAGTAAGATCAGGTTTGTGGGCAAAACGCTTTCTCCTGAACAGCTGAAAATGATCAAATCGCTGGCATTCCATTCGTCGCACCCGTTGAGCAAAACAATTTACAATTCGATTGACGGCGATGAATTGATGCTGGTAACTAATTTTCAGGAAATTCCTGCGCTTGGAATAACAGGAAAAATAAACGACATACGTGTTAACCTGGGCTCACGTTTTTTTGTAACCGGCAACAGTTCTGGAAATGAAAATCTGAAAACCGAAGTTTGGGTTTACCTTGATGATGAAGTTGCCGGGCATTTCCAACTTGAAAACGAGTACCGGTCGGGATTGAAAGAATTGATCGCCGATTTGGGTAAAACACATGAATTGCACTTATTAACTGGCGACAATGAAGCTGAAAAAGTCAACCTGGTCAGTCACTTTGGAACTGAAAAAAATCTTCATTTCAACCAAACCCCAACCGACAAGCTAAATTATATCCGGAATCTGCAAAAACAAGGTAAAAAGGTTTTGATGATTGGCGACGGGCTGAACGATGCCGGGGCACTGAACGAAAGCAATGTTGGAATTGTAATTGCCGACAATGTTTTCAACTTCTCTCCGGCCTGCGATGCTATTCTGCAATCAAAGCAATTTGCGAAGTTGAATCATTATATCAGGTTTACACAACGCAGCATAAAAATAGTCAATGCGGGCTTTCTGATTTCATTTTTTTACAATGTCATTGGATTATCTTTTGCCGTGCAGGGAAACCTGACACCGATTGTTGCCGCTATCTTAATGCCAATAAGTTCGGTTTCGGTGGTTGTATTTGCCAGTTTTTCTGTAAGTTTATCAGCAAAACTAGCTATAAAAGGTTGAGATTAGAAGAATTTTTGGTTATTCAAGGTCATCTGGCATTTATGAACCATTCTTAAATAAATAGAATAACGATAGAACAAATTGAAAAATAGAACAACATGTCAGTAGTTTTTATTCTGGTGTTTGCAGCAATTCTGATGGCAGGGGGATTTCTGGTGGCCTTTGTTTGGGCTGTCAGGAGCGGGCAGTATGAAGATACCTACACGCCTTCGGTTCGAATTCTGTTTGATGATATGGTGAAGAAGAAAGAGCCGGAAGACCGAAGTCAGAAGACCGAAAAAGGAAACGGTGAAACGGAGAAGATAGAAAGTCGCGGTTTACAGTCTCAGTTGGCAGAAAACCCGCAACCCGTAACTCGAAAAATAAAACAAAACTAAATACAACTCTATGGAATTACAGAAATTTTCGTACGACAACCGCATCACCCGAAATTTTGCGATAGCCACAATGGTTTGGGGTGTTGTTGGTCTGGTGGCGGGCTTGTTAATTGCCCTCCAGATTTTTATTCCGTCAATGAATTTCGGGCTCGAATTCACCACATTTGGACGTACCCGGCCGGTACACACCAACGCGGTAATTTTTGCCTTTGTAGGAAATGCCATTTTTACGGCCATCTATTATTCGCTGCAGCGATTACTGAAGACGCGCATTTACAGCGATTTGTTGGGTAAAATCCATTTTTGGGGCTGGCAATCAATTATTGTGGCCGCCGCAGTTACCTTGCTCGCAGGCTTCACCACTGGTAAAGAATATGCCGAACTGGAATGGCCGATCGACATTGCCATTACCCTGGTTTGGGTGGTTTTTGGCTGGAACATGTTTGGAACAATCTTAACCCGCCGGACAAGCCACATTTATGTGGCCATTTGGTTTTACATTGCAACATGGGTAACTGTTGCCGTATTGCATATTTTTAATTCGCTGGCATTGCCGGTTAGTTTCCTGAAGAGTTACCCGATTTATGCAGGAGTTCAGGATGCTTTGGTGCAATGGTGGTACGGGCACAATGCTGTGGCATTCTTCCTGACGACACCATTCCTGGGACTCATGTACTATTTTGTTCCGAAGATTTCCGGACGTCCGGTGTATTCCTACAAACTTTCCATTGTTCACTTTTGGTCACTCATTTTCCTATATATCTGGGCCGGTCCGCACCATTTACTATACAGTTCTTTACCCGACTGGCTTCAGGCCCTCGGAACCACTTTCTCTGTTATGCTGATTGCCCCCAGCTGGGGAGGTATGATTAATGGGTTACTTACTTTACGCGGTGCGTGGGACAAAGTGCGCAAAGAACCCGTACTGAAAATGTTTGTGGTTGGGGTTACAGCTTATGGTATGTCAACCTTTGAAGGCCCGATGCTATCGTTTAAAAATATCAATGCCATCAGTCACTTTACTGACTGGACCATCGGTCACGTTCATATTGGGGCACTGGGATGGAATGGGATGCTGACTTTTGGGATGTTGTACTGGCTGATTCCACGTATGTACAACACCAAACTTTATTCGACCAAAATGGCCAATATTCATTTCTGGATTGCAACTCTTGGGATAGTTTTCTATGCCGTACCTCTATATATTGGTGGAATTACGCAAGCCCTAATGTGGAAACAGTTCACTCCGGATGGATTCCTCACCTACCCCAACTTTCTGGAAACAGTAGCTCAGTTAATACCGATGTACACCATTCGTGCTTTTGGCGGAACGTTGTATGTAGTGGGTATGCTGATGCTGGTTTACAACATTGTGAAAACCATGAAAGCCGGATCGCTGGTGGTGGAAGAAGAAGCTGAAGCCCCGGCACTTGAATCGTTGGAAGAAGGCAAAACTCAATCGGAAACATGGCATCGTTTCCTCGAACGCAAACCAATCCGTTTCCTCATCTTTGCAACAATTGCAATCTTGGTAGGCGGTATCGTTGAAGTGATTCCAACGTACCTCATCAAATCAAATGTCCCGACGATTACCAGCGTAAAACCTTATACTCCGCTTGAATTACAGGGCCGCGACATCTATATTAAAGAAGGCTGCTACAACTGTCACTCACAAATGATAAGACCTTTCCGTTCAGAAACAGAACGTTACGGCGAATATTCCAAAGCCGGAGAATCGGTTTACGATCATCCGTTCCAGTTTGGTTCGAAACGGACGGGACCGGACCTAGCCCGTGAAGGTGTAAAAACCGGTAAAATTTACAAGCCCAATTCATGGCATTACAACCACTTTATTGATCCTCAAAAGATGAACGAATCGTCGATCATGCCAAAATATCCTTGGCTGGCTAAAAAGGAAATCGACATTAAATCGACACCGGGAAAAATAAGGGCCATGAAAATATTGGGAGTTCCCTACCCCGACAATTATGAAATGAAAGCCATTGATGATCTGAAGGCGCAGGCCGACAGCATTGCCAAAGATTTAGCTGCCGCCGGAATTCAAACCGACAGCAACCGTGAAATCATTGCCCTGATTGCTTATATGCAAAGGTTGGGAGTCGATATTTCAAACAAAACCGAAAAGAAATAAGCTATGCTGACTGATTCATTTCGCAACGTATTTCATGTTGAAATATATGCGCTCATTGGGTTTATCATCTTCTTCACCTTTTTCATTTTCGTGTCAGTTCAGGCATTCAGAATGAAAAAAGATGAAGTGAACAAGCTTAGCAGTATGCCACTCGACGATTCGGAAATTGAAACGCAGGAAAATTCCGGCATTCAGCCCTAATCTCAGAAACAAAGAACTTGTAAAAATTACTAACAGCAAAAAATCGAACTATGCACGCAAATGATAAAGATCAACTAAAAGATGCCCACGATCTTCACGAGGAAGTTGACGACGTAACCAAAATAAAATACTTTGGAGGCCACGAATTTGATGGCATTAAAGAGCTGGATAATCCGCTTCCTCCGTGGTTGAAATATATCTTTTACGTTACCATCGTACTTTCGGTCTGCTACCTGATTCTGGTTTTCGTTTTCGAAGACGACAGCGTCATTCAGCAGAAGGAATACCGGAAGGAAATGGTTGCTGCACGAGCCAAAACCGAAACAGCTGCCAAAGAAGAAACCGTGAAAGCAGCGGCAGCTCCTATGCCACAGGAACAAATTCTGGCAGCTGGCAAATCAATTTGCGACAAAACCTGCGTGGTTTGCCACGGAAAATTTGGAGAAGGTTTAGTTGGTCCCAACTTTACTGACGAATACTGGATTCACGGCGGAAAACCTGAAGATTTAAAAAAGGTTATTGTTGAAGGAGTCATCGAAAAAGGGATGATTTCATATAAAAGTCAGTTCAACAACAAGCAAATTGATCAGGTTATTGTGTATATTTTAAGTTTGCAGGGAACCAATCCTCCAAATCAAAAAGCGCCGCAAGGAGAAAAAATAGTAAAATAAAAAAGCCTCATCCCCACCCCTTCTCCAAAAGAGAAGGGAGTTTGGCTGCGAAAGCTCTGAATATTATTTCTTTAAATAATGAGTCAAAAAAACATATCATCGCATTCGGACTCTTTCTCCCCTCCTTCGGAGGGGCTGGGGGAGGCTTTTATGGAAACCACATTTCGCGATCGTCCTTCCACTTTTGGGAAGGATGGCAAACGGGTGTGGCTGTTCCCCAAACTGCCCAAAGGAAAACTTTATAATATCAGGCGTGCGATAGCATGGTTTCTGCTGGCTTTCTTTTACATTGCACCTTTCATCAAAATAAAAGGTGAACAGCTAATTTTCCTGAATTTTCCTGAACGTCGGTTTATACTATTTGGAAATACATTTTATCCCCAGGATTTTCATTTGCTAGTGCTTGCCATTATTGCACTCGTCGTTTTCATCGTACTTTTTACAGTTATATACGGACGTATTTTCTGTGGATGGGCTTGTCCGCAAACCATTTTTATGGAGTTTTTGTACCGCCCGATTGAGCATCTGATTGACGGAGATCCTGAGCAACAGCAAAAACTGGCAGAACAGGAAACTGATATCATCAAAGTTTTGAAGCGGATATTGAAACACGGTATTTTCCTGTGTATTTCGTTTGCCACTATATTAACCTTTGTTGTATACGTAACCGGAACTGTCAAACTGTACGAGATAATGAACAACTGGCCTGTCGAGCGTTTTGGCTTGCTGGTAGTTGTTTTGGCTTTTACAGGCGCCCATTATTTTGTTTTTGCCTGGTTCCGCGAACAGGTTTGTACGGTTGTTTGCCCTTACGGACGTTTGCAGGGCGTTATGCTCGATGTGAATACAATTCT
>Ga0172367_10008793_pt1 | contig 11224 bp, 11 predicted proteins | sample Lak10m_FD_114542 | JGI IMG/M metagenome (GOLD analysis project Ga0172367, IMG submission 114542) | Freshwater microbial communities from Kabuno Bay, South-Kivu, Congo - kab_022012_10m | ecosystem: Environmental > Aquatic > Freshwater > Lake | place: Democratic Republic of the Congo: South-Kivu...
CAAAAATCTCCTACATCTACGCGGTGGAGCAGGCGATCTGGGCAGCCATCTGCGTGAGCTGGCTGGCGGTCAGGGCCAGCGCGTCGACCGCCAACGCCGACGTGTGGTTTCTCGTCTTGCCCTCGGCTTCGGCAGTGGCGCTGCTCGTTTTAATGTCCATCTCCCCTGAGCAGTCCGACGGGCCCATACTGAGAAACTTCCAAGCGACCTTCGGAAGCTGGCTAGCGTCGTTCCTCGTCACCCTCGAGTCCGCCACCACCGCCAGGGTCTGGCAGGAGATACTCGCGGACCCCTACATATCCCTGGTCTCCCTCGGAGTCTCCCTGTCCCTGTCCACAGTCCAGATGCTCCTCTCGGCCGCTGCCGTCGCCCCCAAGTTCTGGGGAGGCCAGCCGGACAACCTCTGGGCAGACCTCTTCATAGTCCTGGCCACCACCTTCCAGGCCTGCGTCGTACGCTCGTCCAACATAGCGGGCTACTCAGTGATCCTCTTTCTGAACCTCCTATCCGTGGTCTGCGTCGGGGCCAGGCTGTGGGAGCTGCCAGAGGGCGTCAGGCTGGGTGCAGTCACCCTCCGCCAGATGCTCGAGTCCGCTTCCTTCTCCCTCGAGATGACCTCGCTTCTCACCGCCATCGCCCTCGCCTACACCTACAGCACGACCAGCTTCGCCACGGTGGTCCTGTCCATCCCGGCCGTCGCCGTGCTCTCGACCAGGCTGGCCTTCAGCCTGCTGGACCGCTCCCAGGCCGGGGCACAGGCGCAGGCAGGCGGCGCCAAGCCCGCCCCGGAAGTCGCCCCCGCGCCGGCAGAGGCGACCCTCAGGACGCCCCTGCCCGCTCAGTCGAGCCAGGCCTTCTCCCAATTGAACTCGAGAGTGGCAGGCGACGCCCTGCTTTTCAGCAGGACGCGTGCCCTGTACAGTAAATCCAAAAAGAATTCGTGACCGTTCCCGCATCCCGCTCGCCGGCCTCACCCCATTTTCATGTCGCTGGGCAACTATTTAGGCGTTACGAGCTCCCCGAACCGAACGTCGGGATGGCGCAGAGCTTCATGATAGACGTGGGCACTAAGGTGTTCCATTACGTAGTGCTCTTGCTCAACCTCGTCGTGGTCTTCGGCCTCATGTTCTACTCGCTCGGCGCCAAGAAAGAGTACATGCCTTTCTTCATGACCAACACCTTCCTCACCACATACGACTCAGACCGCTCTCTCGTCGCCTACACCCCCTACGCGAAGCCCCGCGTCCCGGGGCAGATCAGGGAGACCTACCTGAACTGCCTGCAGGAGGCCCAGGTGGCCGTCAACGATGTCTACAACTGCAAGGCAGACGACAAGACAGTCTACCGGGCCTGCCTCGCTACCATCTCCAACAACGAGACCCAGCTCAACAAGCTCGTCAAGTCAATCCAGCTTGCCATCGGCTCCTACGGCTCCAACGTCACCAGCATCGTCCAGCTCCCCACCCGCCTGACCAGCCTCAGCAACGCCGCAGACATGAAGTCCTTCCTGAGCGTCGAGTCCCAGCGCGCCCTCCTCAAGCGCGACGTGGCCTACCAGAACTCCCCGGTCGCCGCGGAGATCCTCTCCGCCCTAGTCAAGTTCGACAGCGCCACGGGGCCCCTCGCCTGCGCCAGCGCCCTCCACGCGACACTCATGAGCCCCCAGGCCGTCCACGTCGACGTGGGGAGCGCCCTCCTCGCGGCGTGGGACTGCACGGCAGACTACCTCATCACCGACCCCATCCAGAAGGTAGCCTACGAGAAGTGCATCCCCTTCGAGGTCTGGCCCACCTACGACGTGATGCAGACCCAGTACAGCCTCACCCTGTTCGGGTCCTACAACCGCCACTTCTTCCTGGTCCTCGCGGGCTGGCTCATGGCCAGCTTCGCCGTCTACACCATGCCTGGCGTCAACAGCGGGACGACAGCCAACGGCAAGCCCGCCCAGGCCGCAGCGCGCGCGGGCAAGGTATTCACCGTATTCGCCTTCGTGTGGAACTTCGTCGCCCTGATCATAGTCGTCGTCCGCAGCTTCACCCCGGGCGACAGCTGGTCCGATTTTCCCATGAGCGTCCAGACCGTCCTGCTCAGCTTGTTCTTCTCAGTCGCCGCCTGCATCTACTTTGGCAGGGAGATCTACGAGCTGTTCATTCGGTCGGGACAGAGCGAGGTGAGGGCAGAGGCCAGCGTGGCGCCGCAGCCGACAGCTACTGCAGACATCGTGTACAGAGGACAAGCCTCGCGCTACTCATCCGGCAAGCAATACCACTCGCTTCAGGGATTCATGCGCGTCCCGGGCTTCAGCGCGGAGCCCCTCAACGAGGCCCAGTACCTCCCCTTGGTCGCCCCGGCCTGGAACGACGCCTGGTTCTTCGTGGACGCCATGCTCTTCCTTGGAGTCATAGGCATGTCCAAGGACGTCGTGACGGCAGACATCGCCATCGTCACCATGTGCATCCTCTTCGCCACCATAATGAACTCCTCCCTCATCCGCCTGCTCTACGAGGGCTACGTCAACGAGGTGCCCAGCGGATCCAGCCTCTTCGAGAACTTCAAGGTCCGCAACGGAAGCCGCAGCGACGTCTACGCCAACAAGACCCAGCTGTTCTCCATCAGAGTCATGGCCATGGTATCTAGCATTACCTCCTTCCTTCTCGCCCTCATCTCGCTCATCCTCGTCGCAACCCGCTACGGCTCGGAGACCCCGACCATGTACATCGCATTTGCCTTCTTCGTGCCCCAGGTTATCTGGCTCCTGTTCAACCTCGCCCTGGACTTCAACATGGTGTCGGACCCCTTCTCGTTCTACTACACCGTCTCCGTCTACTTTTCTGTCTGCGTGCTGATCCGGACTGCCTTCCTCTTCGTGGTGTTCTCCACTATGTACGACGAGTACAAGAAGACAGTGGATAACTCAGACAGCCTCAACAACCTCATCGAGTACATCTACACTGACAAGTAATAAACTCAATCCCCTATCAAACCAGCGCCAGCGCGAAGCTCGAGAAAAACACGAGCGCGATCTCCGGTGATATCCCATTCGAACCCGTCGCAGAGCACGTGATCAGTATAGCCAGCATCCCTACCCCCAGCGCCACGGTGTCCCACGGAACCTTCATCGTCGCCCCGCGCGCCCCGGCTCGCATTTTTATAGCCTTGCAGATATAAAAACTGACCGTCCGCGAATCTCGCAGAAAAGGCATGCAGAAACAGGACCAGTACACCCTGCTGTGGGGCACGGCCAACCCGGAAGGCATGCAGAACTACAAGGGAATTTACTTAAACGAGGAAGACATAAGAGACATGATCAGCCAGGTAGACTCAGCCAACGCCTCGGCCGCCAAGATCCCGGTCCTGGTCGAGCACAAGGGTATCCAGGTCGGCCACGTGGTCAGCGCGTGGAACCACGGAGGCAAGCTGGAGTGCGTCCTCGCGCTGGACAACAAGGTCCTCGAAGGCTCCATAGGCAGCGAGTTTGTCCGCGCGGGCATCTGCAAGGACCTCTCGCTGGGCTACGACGTAACACTGCAGAACTCGAAGACCGGCGTAAAGGTAGGCAGGAAGAAGCTCAAGGAGATAAGCATAGTCAAGAAGGGCGCCAGGCCGCGGTGCCACATTCACGGAGTCTCATCTTGAAACTGCATTATGCCCTCCTGGGCCTCTTAAACATCCCTGGCCTCTCCCTCGCGGGCTCCCGCAGCGTCCTCTTGAAGATCTCCGACTCGCCGGTGAATATGTCCACCGCCCCGCTCGTCTGATTGAAGTTCACCACCATGCCCCTGTAGTCCTTCCGCTCGGCCTCCGTCAGGCTCGCTATGTACTTCTGAAGCTGGGGCGAGGTCTTCCTTGGCGGAGATCTGTTCGCCTTGATCTCCACGACCACGTCGTCTATCACCAGATCCGCCCTACCCATCCCCACGCACTCTCCCATGAACCATATGGGGCACGCGACCTCCGACCTGTGCGCCACCATCGTCTTGTTCAGCGCGGTGATCAGCGCTCGGTGGTAGATGCTCTCCCGGTGCCCCTTCCCTAGTACTCTCATGACGTGCTCGGACTGACCCTTGACTATGTCGAATATCCTGGTCATGTGTTTGTAAAAGAGAACTGAGTGCGCTCCAGCCCTTGACCAACGAAGAAAGCCACTCTTTTTTTACAAGCATACCCTTTTATATCGCGTGGTTCTGGCCTCCTGCTCTTCTGAAGCCTGCATCAGCCTCAGATCCGAGCAGGCGACAGTGAACTTCTCCGTGTCGTAGGCCCCCAAGTCTGCTTCCGCCAGGAGCGGCCTGAGCGCGCAGGCCCTCGACAGGCTGCGCCTCAGATCCTCTGTCACCTCCCTCATCTTCAGGCTCAAAAACACCGGCCTGTCGCACAGCCTCACGCACACCACGTCCCTGGCTGCCAATCGCATGACCCAGCAGGCGGTCATCAGGTTATGCTGGTCAGCTCCAATATGAGCCACCAGCACACTAGCACGATAAAAAGAATCATTTCCAGATGAACGTGAAGTCCCTGTGCACGTAATTTATCCCGAGGATGGTGATGAGCAAGATACTAGTCCACAGGGGAATGTTGTAGTAAGGCAGGAAGGGGCACATGCACGCGCTGAAGATCATGATAGCGAACAGGCACTCCTTGCAGTAAAAGAAGGAAACCACTATGGCCCCAATGATCGTGACGAGCACACACGAGGCAGTCAGGCACTGGAAAGTCTCCGTGATGAAAGTCTGTTTCGCCCTCTGCCAAAAGCTTGGTTTTTGCTTGGCCTCCGCCTTGTCTGTCCTAGCCCACTCCTCTGCTACGTCTGCCACCCAGTCTTTCCCCGCCGGCTTCTCGCTCAACCCCGCGCCGTACCTTACTAGCGCGAGAGACTCCTCATCCTCGCTCATCGAACTTTAATGAAAGAGCCAACACCGGGAAAAAAACTCATCGACTCCTCATAAATAATGGGTCAAATGAGCAGCTCCGTGATCCTCATGCGAGGCTCAGCAGGAGGCACGGGAGAGATCTCCCAGGGGCTGGCAGTCACGTGCCGGTACGTCGAGTCGTGCGAGAACCCAGAGTTCCGAGGCTTCTGAAGCACCGTCAGGTAGATGATCCCAGGCTGGGGGTCCTTGATCAGCGGCACGTTGAGCCTCGCCCTGATCATCCTCTGGTCGGCCTGCTCCTCCCCCATGTCGTCGGCGTCGGGCAAAAACTCCCTCAGGTCCTCCCAAGGCTGCGTGTCCCCTCTGATCCACACCTCCGTGCCAGGAGTGACCAGGTTGTCCAGCACGTACCGCACGCTCACGGCAGACAGGGAGTTCTCGGCGACCAGCAGGTGGTAGCAGAACTTGTGGTGGTCGTAGTTCGACACGAATCCCCGCAGAGACGCAGCGTCATCTCCGTCCGCCTCCTCGATCGACTTGCGCGTCCCGAAATTCACCAGGCTCCCCACAGTCGCCCCGTCCCGGCAGACCACCAGCGTGCCGCTCCTCCAGATGGTAGGCATCACCAGCATCTCCCTGTCCTTCAGCTTGTCCTCCCACTCCACCAGGTCCCACTGCTCGACGGCGCCGTCGTCGTAGGCCAGCCGCACTCCGTCGTCGTCGAGGTAGATATTGCCTTCCACGTCCGACCCGCGGCAGACATGGTGGTACCTATACGGCACGAGGTTGTAGTGGCAGCAGACGCTCTTGGGGGGAACCTCGGCGTAGTGGCACTGCAGGAAATTCGCCATGGCCAGCACCCCAGACACCCCAAGGTAGTCCTCCGGCATCTTCCCGTTGACTGGCGCGCAGTAGCTGGGCACCCCGTTCAGCGCGAAGCCGTCGTCGTAGATGGGGCGGAGAAAGTGCTCGCACCTCCCCGCATCGGGAACCAGGACAAACTCGGGCTCGTTGCTCCTCTCGTGAAAGCTCCTCACAGACACCAGGTTGCCGGGCGTGGCGGCAGAGGGGGCCATCTTGAGGATCTGCCGCAGGACAGACTGGGAGACCCTGCTCCTGGACTTGCAGTGGATCGAGTCGTTCCCAATCAGCGAGGCCAGCACCAGCAGCTGCCACATGTTGACCCCCATCCCCTCCGACATGATGGCGTTGTTCTGGGACTTCCACGTGAACTCCCGCATGAACCGGTCTGGCTTGTCGCTCCCCTCCGCCGCCAGGCCTGATATAACCCTATGCAGGCCCAGCTTCTTGATGTGCTTCGCGGTGTCGAAGACGGGGGAGCTGTCCATGATCACCCTCAGGTCCAGCTCCATCCCGGAGACGTGCCTGATCAGATGCTGCATGATGCTGGGCTCATTCGAGATGTGGCAGTACTTCTTGAGCTGGTCCCCGTACCACATGTAAATCAAGTGGGCGACGTAGATGTCGATGGTCCTGGATCCGCGCTCCGACGGAAACATCCGCAGGATGCGCTTGACAGTCCTGTCGTTCTCGATGCCCCCCTCCGCGTTGCCGGGCGAGGATATGTAGCACTTGACGTTGCCGTCCAGGCAGAAGGGGCGGTTGGCGTCCTCGGGGCAGAAGCAGTTGTTCTCGACGAGCCACTGGACCCACCTCTTGATGGCCTCATAAGACCTGTGCCTCTGGGTCTGAGCCGGGGGAATCTGCGGGACAACCCCGAAAAGCCTCAGATTACTGGTAATAGCCCCCGCGCTTCCCGCCGCCCCTGCCCCTCCGACCACTGCCTCCGCCTACCATGTCCCACCCTCCCGCAGCCTGCCTCTGCCTGTAATACCCGCCGCCCTGGCCAAAGTCGCCCCCAAACTGCGCGTAGCCCCTCGCCTGCATGCTCTGGCTCGCCTCGTGCATCCTGGCCTGCACCCTGTCCTCGCCTGCCTCTGCCACCAGAGCTTGAATCACTCCTCGCACCTCCGCTATCCCGTTCGCGTTCCGCTTCTGGTGAGAGGTCAGATTCGACAGCTGGTCGTCTACCCTCCCCATGCTCTGATTGAATATCATCTCCAGCCTGTCCACCACGTCCTTGAGCTGGACGTACTTTCCTTGCAAATCCCGTAACCTCACCTCCGAGTCAGGCAGGGGAGGGGGGGTGAGCGGCCTCTTCATCAGCGCAGCCCTCTCCTGCTCAGACGGAGGATCCCTGTCCTCCATCATGCTCGACCAACACTCCTTCGCGTCGTCCACACTCATCTCGCCGAAGCTTCGCTGGGCGCTGCCGCACATGGCGTCCTCGTCCGACTGCACGTCCAAGACTATCCTCTCGTCTTGGTCGGATACTATCGGATCATTAGCGACCAAGACTAGGTTCTCGCCTGGGGGCACAGGAGAAGTAGACATGGTCCTCTCCATTCCAGGCGTCTCCTTCTCATCTTGTACCTCGTCTTTGGTAGTCTCGTCTACCTGCATGCACACTCTACTCGCAACCCCCTCTCATATCTTAAATAACTCACCTCGTCAGACTTGAAGAAGTCGCACAGGTCGTCGACCAGCACAATCGGCACGCGGAAGGCTTGGATAAAGCAGCCGGCGAGGGACAGCAGGCCGCCGTGAAAGCCGCGCCTGAAGATATAATGGACGATGCTGGACACCTGAGAAAAACAGCAACCGAGTCAGGGCATGGACACCTTACACCACAGCACTCTCTCCCAGCGATACCTGGCTTATCGGAATAGGGTCAAATGCGCAGGCCAACGTGGCGTCGATTCCAGCCTTGACAGGGTCCCCCTCAGAGTTGGCGTAGGCAACGACAGTGTTGACCCAGACGCTCCACGCTATTTCCCTGGATTCGTACCCGTACTGACCATACTCTACGTCATGACCTACACACACAACCAAAAAAGAAAAAGGCATGAAATACCTTGATCCTGCCGAAGTTGGACAGAACTCTCGTGTTCATAAGGCAGTAGACGTGCTTGAGAGCAGCGTAAAACCAGTCCAGGTAGCAGTTGGTGATCTTGTTCACCTCGTACGGGAATATGCCAGAGTTGTGCGCCTTGGCTACCAGCGTGCGGGCGAGAATATTGGAGAAAAAGATGTGCTTAAGCGACAGGAGGAGGCCCTTGTGGTCCTCTTCCATGTCCGGGCGACCCTGGCCCCTGCACACCCACATGTCAGCATCGACCCACACAAACACACAAGAAAAAAACCTCACAGCTCTGTTCCGCCGCTGTTGAAAGTGTTCTCAGCGTCCCCCGGCTTCTTGTAAGCATCCGTCCCGGGGTCCACGGCGTGCATGACGACATACAGCGTCTGAGGCACGTCCCCTGGAGGCGGGGGCTCGTTCGTGGAATAAACCTCAATGTGAACATTCGTGATGGGCACCTTGGCTGTCAGCTCGCGCACGCCCGTCTGCGTCGTGTCGGCAGTGCTCATGATCACAGCGCTCTTCACCCCGTCGCGAGGGAAGCCAATCTGAATCAGAGTCTCCCAGGGAGTGTCCTTCTTCCTGTTCTCCGTGTAAGCGTACGAGAGAAACTTGAAATCGTGCGACGGCTCGGCGACGCGCTGGTCCTTGATGTAAGTCACGCAGCACTCCGACTCGAACGCGACCTTCGTGGTCCTGTTCCAAGTGAACAGGACCAGCTTGTTGTTCTCCAGCATGATCAAGTACAGCTTGCCAAGATGCTCGTAATACCTGATAATACTCCCCTGCGTCAGGCCGGCCCCAGACGAGTTGGGCTTCCTCCACTCCATCTGCATGGTATCCTTCTCGATGTTCATGTCCAAGTGGCCCACGCACGACGCTATCATGACGCACTGAAAGAACGCAATGAACGAGTGACTGTGCGAGCCGATGTGCCAGTGTATCGACGAGATCATGATATCCTGCATGGCCTCCAGATTGAGCGCGTTCAGCTTCATGTCCTCGTTCAGATCGCACAGGTGCTGCATGAGAGAAAGGGAATTCCTCACAAACGCGTTGTGGGCCAGTCTCTTCTGGACCCTGTGCCTGGCGCTCATGTCCAGGTACGCCTTGAGGCTGACAGTCTTGAGATCTGTCTTTCCCACGTTGTCTATGATGTGGATGCACTGCTTGAAAAACTCGCTGCCATACCCATCCCCCCTCAGCATGTCCATATGCAGCCTCATACAGTTCCTCATGTGGGTGTGAACCTGGACCATGGCCTCGGCGGGAGTCATGTAGCCGTTGGTGCGCGCGTCGTAGATGTGCCGCTTGAAGGCGTCGAACCACTTGGCAAGCTTGGTATCCTTCAGGTCCTCGACGTTGCGCTCCGAGCCGTAGTAGGCCTCGAATACCTTGAGAGGAGTGGCCTCCTCAGTGCTCTTCAAAATATGCTCGTCTGGAATCGCCACGGAGCTGGCGGCGTTGGGGTCGAACGTCTTGAAATCTTGCAGCATCTTCTGGACAGTGAGGGGAAGATTCCCCAGATTCAGCATGAAATTCTTCTTGTTGATGTTTTCGCCCATGGGCTTCATGATGGAGAATCGAAGCATGATAGGCCAGGGGAAGTGGCCGAAGCGCTGGAAGACAGTGCCGCCGTCAGGCTCCTGCACAGTCTTCAGCGGCCAGCCGCCGATGTTCACAATGTCCCACTCCTTCTCCTGCCTCTCATTCTCCTTCATGCTCAGAGACAGCCGGATGTCCCTAGAGAGCTGCTGGTAGGCCTCGTCGATCTTGTTCACGCAGGTGTGAAAGTACAGGAGGTAAGGCTCGTCCACGCCGTCGTTGGAGAAGTGCAGGCGAGGGCAGCCGATGATGCTGATGCGCGTGGCATGCTTACTGGCCTTCTTGACCTTGTTGTAGATCCTGTAAGGAATGTTGAGCATGTTCAACAGAGTGAAGGCCCCCAGCACCCCTCCTGGGTTCACCTTGTACGCCGTGGGATCTCCCATCAGGCCGCAATTCTCGTTGGCCTCCGTCATCATGATGTGCCGCCAGATGCCGCAGAGCTCCTTCCAGTGCTCCTTCTGGGCGGGGATCCTGGGAGCATTCAAGAAAACAAAGTTGATGTAGCCGAGGAAGTCAAAGTTCTTCAGGGGCGTCACTATGGCCATGCAAAAGAGCATCTGCTTGAGCTCGCCTGCGACCTCGTACACGGCCCCGGTGTAGGCCACGCGGATCGTGAAAAGGTCCTTCTCCTCCAGGTGATCCCCGGTGCCCTGCCTGATCCTCTCCTGAAAGACGTCAGACGCCACGTTGAAAGACCTGTCGCCGTCCCTGTGCTCCACCGGCGCGTCGCTCATCATGTCGAGCTTCGACTCCAGCACGCCGGAGGTGACCTTGTCGCGAGTCCTGCTCTGCTCCAGCATCAGCCTGTCCGACCGCAGCACGTGATTGGTCACCCCGTTCTGCTTGATGTAAGTCTGGAGGGTGTAAAAGAAGAACAAGACGTCCTCAATCTGCCGGGGGAGCGTCATGCTGTTGCACTCGGCCAGGAAATAAAACGGAGTGCCCTCGGGAGGCTGGTTGTAGTTGCTGTCGTCGCCAAAAGGTACCAAAGAAAAAGCCTTGCTGAAGGAGTCCATGGTCCTCTCGTGGCGCTTGGCGGGGCGGAGGAGATTGTAAAAACGCTCCTCGTCGAAGAGTTCGAGCGAGAGCCTCTGAAACTTGCGCATGCCGAGATTGCGAAGCTCCTCGGGTATGTTGCGAAACCCCATCTTGAGGTAGGGAGACAGGCCCTCGTCGTCGTCGTCCAGCTGCCTGGCGATAACGTCAGAGGGAGACAGGCGTCCGCGCGGGACGGGGGCGACAGAGGTTGTGTCAGCAGCTCCAGTCTCCATATTGTCCTCCTCAGACTCCTCTGGATTCTCATCGCTCTCCATGAGACAGTCCACGAGAGAGTCTTCGTCATCTTCGTTGTCCATGGCATTCGACTCTTGAGACGCGCGGGTATCTTCGTCAATGTCCATATTTTAAAATGTGTTGGTGTTTAAGAGGGTATGCAGGAGCAGCTCACAGCAACAATGACCTTAAAAAAACAAACGTGAAAGACTGGCGTGCCAGGCTTCGAGACAGCAAGATCGTGCCGTTTATAACGTTTCCACGCGTTTTATAGAGGGGTTGGCCCGTGCGGTGTTGGGCGCACGGGAGCGTGGGATGTTTGTCCCACGCTTGCGTGGGATGTTTGTCCCACGCTAGCGTGGGATGTTTAGCCCACGGTAGCGTGGGATGTTTAGCCCACGGAACCGTGGGATGTTTGTCCCACGGAAGCGTGGGATGTTTGTCCCACGGAAGCGTGGGATGTTTGTCCCACGGAAGCGTGGGATGTTTGTCCCACGGAAGCGTGGGATGTATGCCCCACGGAAGCGTGGGA
>Ga0172367_10008794_pt1 | contig 11224 bp, 11 predicted proteins | sample Lak10m_FD_114542 | JGI IMG/M metagenome (GOLD analysis project Ga0172367, IMG submission 114542) | Freshwater microbial communities from Kabuno Bay, South-Kivu, Congo - kab_022012_10m | ecosystem: Environmental > Aquatic > Freshwater > Lake | place: Democratic Republic of the Congo: South-Kivu...
AGCGCCAGGATCATCGACTTCGCCGCGCGCGCGCGCTCGACCGCATGGCGCAAATCCTCGCCCGCGCGCATCGCGCCGTCGGCGCCGGTCAGCGTCATGCCCTCGATGCCGCCCTTGATGAGATGGTCCTCCATCTCGCGCTCGTCCTTGAGATAGACCTCGGACGAGCCTTTCTTGACCTTGTAGAGCGGCGGCTGCGCGATATAGATGTAGCCCTTCTCGATCAGCGCGGGCATCTGGCGGTAGAAGAACGTCAGCAGCAGCGTGCGGATGTGGCTGCCGTCGACGTCGGCGTCCGTCATGATGACGATCTTGTGGTAGCGCGCCTTCGCGGGGTCGAATTCCTCGGTGCCGATGCCGGTGCCGATCGCGGTCACCAGCGTGCCGATCTCGGCCGAGGACAGCATCTTGTCGAGGCGCGCGCGCTCGACGTTGAGGATCTTGCCCTTGATCGGCAGGATCGCCTGGAAGGCGCGGTTGCGCCCCTGCTTGGCCGAGCCGCCGGCCGAATCGCCCTCGACGATGAACAACTCGGACTTGGCCGGGTCGCGCTCCTGGCAGTCGGCAAGCTTGCCGGGCAGCGAGGCCATGTCGAGCGCACCCTTGCGCCGCGTGAGTTCGCGCGCCTTGCGCGCCGCCTCGCGCGCGGCGGCCGCCTCGACGATCTTCGAGACGATGCGCTTGGCGTCGGCCGGATGCTCCTCGAACCATTGCTGGAGCTTGTCGTTGCAGATCTGCTCGACGACGGGCCGCACCTCGGAGGAGACGAGCTTGTCCTTGGTCTGCGACGAGAATTTCGGGTCGGGCACCTTGACGGAGAGGACGCAGGTCAGTCCTTCGCGCGCGTCGTCGCCGGTCAGCGACACCTTCTCCTTCTTGCCCGCGTTCTCGCCCGCGACGCGCGCGATCGTGCGCGTCAAGGCGCCGCGGAAGCCCGCGAGATGCGTGCCGCCGTCCTTCTGCGGGATGTTGTTCGTGAAGCAGAGCATCGTCTCGTGGTAGGCGTCGGTCCACTCCATCGCCACTTCGACGGTGATGCCGTCCTTCTCGCCCTTCATCGTCACGGGCGCGTGCAGCGCCTGCTTGGAACGGTCGAGATACTTCACGAAGGCCTCGATGCCGCCCTCGTAATGCAGTTCCACGCGCTTGGGCTCGACGCCGCGCTCGTCGGCGAGCACGAGCCGCACGCCCGAATTGAGGAAGGCGAGCTCGCGCAGCCGGTGCTCGAGCGTGTCGTAGTCGAACACGGTCTTGGTGAAGGTCTCGGTCGACGGCAGGAAGGTGACTTCGGTGCCGCGCGAGTCGCCGGCCGGCCCGATCTCGGCGAGCGGGGCCACCGCCTCGCCGTGGCGGAACTCCATCGCGTAGGCCTTGCCGCCGCGCCAGATCCGCAGCTTGAGCGACGAGGACAGCGCGTTGACGACCGACACGCCCACGCCGTGCAGGCCGCCCGAGACCTTGTAGGAGTTCTGGTCGAATTTCCCGCCGGCGTGGAGCTGGGTCATGATGACCTCGGCCGCCGAAACGCCCTCCTCGGGATGGATGTCGGTCGGGATGCCGCGGCCGTTGTCGCGCACGGTGACGGACCCGTCGGCGTTCAGCACCACCTGGATCGCGTCGCACCAGCCGGCGAGCGATTCGTCGATCGCGTTGTCGACGACCTCGTAGACCATGTGGTGCAGGCCCGTCCCGTCGTCGGTGTCGCCGATATACATGCCCGGGCGCTTGCGCACCGCGTCGAGGCCGCGCAGGACCTTGATGGAGTCGGCGCCGTAGGCGGCCGAGGCGTCTTCGATGCTCTTGACGGGCTGGGTCATCTTCGTCGGTCCTTCAGGCAGGCAGCACGCCGCCGGCCTCGACGCGCAGCATGTGCGCGCGTCCGGCCAGCGGGGCGAACGCGTCCTCGTCGGCCCCGGTCGCCCAGTACTGGGCGCCGAGCGCGTCGAGTTCGTCGAACAGGCAGGCGCGGCGCGCCGGATCGAGATGGGCGGCGATCTCGTCGAGCAGCAGCACCGGCGGGGCGCCGCGTTCGGCCGCGAGTTCGCGCGCGTAGGCGAGCACGAGGGAGACCAGCAGCGCCTTCTGCTCGCCCGTCGACAGGCGCGCGGCCGGCGCGTCCTTGCCCGCCCAGCGCGCGACGAGGTCGCCGCGATGCGGCCCGAAAGCGGTGGTGCCGGTCTCCGCGTCGCTGCGGCGGTTGGCGGCGAGGATCTCGCGCGCGCGGTCTTCGAGCGCCAGGGCCGGCATCTCGGCGCACAGCCGCTCGATCTCGCCCGACAGCGACAGGCTCGGCGCCGGGAAAGGCCCGAGCTGCGCGCGCGCCGCGCGGTCGAGGCGTGCCACGGTCTGCGCGCGCGCGATGGCGATCGCCGTGCCGTGGCGGGCGAGCGATTCCTCGAGTGCGGCCAGCCAGGCGGCGTCGCCGTTGCCCTCGGCGAGCAGCCGCGCGCGCTCGCGCAGCGAATGTTCGTAGGCCGCGACCTGGCCCGCATGTTCGGTATCGAAGCCGTAGACCAGCCGGTCGAGGAAGCGGCGGCGCGCGCCCGCGCCGTCGGCGAACAGCCGGTCCATCTCCGGCGTCAGCCAGACGATCGCGAGATGGCGGGCGAGTTCGGCCTGGCCGCGCAGCGGCCGCCCGTCGACCCGCGCGACGCGCTTGTCGCCCTCGCCGCGTCCGGTACCCACGCGCAAGCGCTCGCCGCGGCTCAGGATCTCCGCCGATACCGTCCAAGGACCGGCGCCGCCCGTGCGTTCGGGATCGTGGATGCGGGCCCGCCGCATGCCCTTGCCGGGGGCGAGAAACGAGATCGCCTCGAGAAGGTTCGTCTTGCCCGCCCCGTTGGGGCCGACGAGCGCCACCGGCGCGGCCGGCACGTCGAGCCGAAGGTTCGCGTAGCAGCGGAAGTCGGCGAGGTCGAGGCGCAGCACCGCGGCCGCCGCGTCGATGCGCGGTGCCGCGGAAGGAAAGGGGACGATCCGGGCCGGGAGTGCCGTCACCTCAGACGCGCATCGGCATGAGGACGTAGAGCGCGCTCGGATCGGCGGCGTCGGCGACCACGGTCGGCGAAGCGGCATCGGCCATCTTGAAGGTCGCGTTCTCGCCCTCGATCTGCTCGGCGATGTCGAGCAGGTAGCGCGCGTTGAAGCCGATTTCGATCGCCGGTCCCTGGTAGGCGATCTCGATTTCCTCGCTCGCCGTACCCGCGTCGGGGCTGTTGGCGGTCAGCGACAGCAGGCCCTTGCTGGCGGCGAGCTTCACGGCGCGCGACTTCTCGGTCGAGATCGTCGCGACGCGGTCGACGGCGGCCGCGAACAGCTTGCGGTCGACTTCCATGGTCTTGTCGTTGCCCGACGGGATGACGCGCTCGTAGTCCGGGAACGCGCCGTCGATGAGCTTGGACACGAGAACGGCGTCGCCGAAGGCGAACCGCACGCGCGTGTCGGAGAGCGAGACCTGGACGGCACCCTGCGCCTCGTCGATCAGCTTGCGCACCTCCATCACGGTCTTGCGGGGCAGGATCACGCCGGGAATCTTGGCCGCCCCCTCGGGCAGCGGCATCTCAAGCCGGGCAAGGCGATGCCCGTCGGTCGCCACCGCGCGCAGCACGTCGACGCCGCCGGCCTTGGTGGCGTGCAGGTAGATGCCGTTGAGGTAGTAGCGCGTCTCCTCGGTCGAGATCGCGAAGCGCGTCTTGTCGATCAGCGTCTTGAGACCGTCGGCGAGGATCTCGAAACCGTGCGGCAGGTCGCCCGCGGCCATCTTCGGGAAATCGTCGGCGGGCAGGGCCGCGAGGCTGAAGCTCGACCGACCGGCGCGCAGCGCCACCTGGCCCTTGTCGGGCATCCATTCGAGGCCGACCTGGCTGCCGTCGGGCAGCTTTCGCACGATCTCGTAGAGCGTGTGCGCCTGCACGGTCGTCGCACCCGCCTTGGCGATCTCGGCAGGCACCGTCTCGACGAAGGCGACATCCATGTCGGTCGCGGTCAGCGACAGCTTGCCGGCTCCGCCCTTCGCCGCGACGGCTTCGAGCAGCACGTTCGACAGGATCGGGATCGTGTTGCGGCGCTCGACGACGCTTTGGACGTGACCGAGCGCCTTCAGAAGGGCGGCGCGTTCGATGGTGATCTTCATCGTGGGGGCGGTCTCGAAACGGGGGTTGCGCGCGAATCGGATTTGAGGTCGCGCGAGTATACCAGAAGGGCCGCCGTGCGGAAGCTTCTCGACGCCGCCGGCAACGCAGAAGATTTATTTATTTCAATGCCTTGCGGGCAGCCTCGGCGAGCACGATGCGGACCGCCGCGAGTTGCAGGCGCAGGCCCATCGAGGCGCATTTTTCGGGCGCCTCGCCGGCCGCGCGGCGAAGGGTGTCGGCGACCATTTCGGGCGTCGCGGGCAGGTGCACGAAGCCGCACGGCCGCTTCCCGGCGCGCGCCATCAGGTGATAGAGCGCGGCGTTGCACAGATAGAGGCCGGCATCGTCGGAGAGGCGCGCCGGGATGCCGGCGGCGAGCAGGCGCTTGACGATCGCCGCGAACGGCAGGTTCGCGTCGCGCGTGGCCGGGCCTTTGGGCTCGATGCGGCCCGTCGGGCGTTTGCCGTCGTTGTCGGGAAACGGGAACTTGAGCGCGTTGCGCGCGACGCGCTCGACGCGAACGCAGGTCTCGCCCGCCGCGAGGCCGAGCGACACGATCGCGACCGGTTCCGTCTCGGCGATCGCCGCGTCGAGTGCATCGCCGATGCGGCCGATCGAGACAGGCAGCACGCGCGCCGCGACGCGGGCCGGCCCGAACCACTCGCCGTCCAGCCGTTCGGCCAGCGCCTGCGTGGGATTCGTCTTGTGGGGCCCGAAACGCTCGAAGCCGGTCAGCAGCAGCCGCGGGGCGCGGGCCATCAGGCCTCGAGCATGCGACGCAGCAGCTCGACGTCCTCGCTGAACGCCGCGTCGGCGGCGCGAAGCTCGTCGATCTTCCGGACGGCGTGCATGACCGTGGTGTGGTCGCGCCCGCCGAACTTGCGGCCGATCTCCGGCAGCGAGCGGCTGGTGAGTTGCTTGGCGAGGTACATCGCGACCTGCCGCGGACGGGCGACCTGGCGGGCGCGGCGCGGCGAGTGCATGTCGGCGAGCCGGATCGCGAAATGCTCGGCGACCTTCTTCTGGATCTCCTCGATCGTCACGCGGCGGTCGGAGGCACGCAGCAGGTCGTGCAGGACTTCCTGCGCGCTTTCGAGGCCGATCGGCCGGCCGACCAGCGTGGAGTGCGCGACGATGCGGTTGAGCGCGCCCTCGAGCTCGCGGATGTTCGCGACGATCTTGTGCGCGAGGAACTCGAGCACCTTGGGCGGCATCGCGACGCCGAGCTTCTCGGCCTTGGACTGCAGGATGCCCAGGCGCAGTTCGTAGGTCGTCGGGTGGATGTCGGCGACGAGGCCCCAGCCGAGGCGCGAACGCACGCGGTCCTCGAGCCCTTCGAGGTCGGCCGGGCTCTTGTCGGCCGACAGCACGATCTGCTTGTTCTGGTCCACCAGCGCGTTGAAGGTGTGGAAGAACTCCTCCTGCGTGGCGTCCTTGCCGGAGATGAACTGGACGTCGTCGACCAGCAGCACGTCGACCGAGCGGAACTGCTCCTTGAAGGACATCGTGTCCTTGAAGCGCATCGCGCGGATGAACTGGTACATGAACTTCTCGGCCGACAGGTACACCACGCGGCGCTGCGGATGGCGCTTGCGGATGTGCCAGGCGATCGCGTGCATCAGGTGGGTCTTGCCGAGACCCACGCCGCCGTAGAGGAAGAGCGGGTTGAACGGCACCTTCGCCTCTTCGGCCACGCGGCGCGCGGCGGCGGCGGCGAACTCGTTCGACTTGCCCTGCACGAAGGACTGGAACGTGAAGCGCGGATCGAGCTGGGCGCCGAAATCCTCGACGTCGTCGCCCGCGCGCGCGAGCGCCGGGGCCGCGAGCCCGTTGCCTGCCGGTGCCGCATGCGCCGGGCGCGCGGGGCCGGCCGCGGCCGTCGGGCGGAGCGCCGATCCTTGCGGGGCGGGTGCGGGCGGCGCCTGCAGGCCCGCCGCGGGCTGGACGACGATCTCGACCGTGCGCACGAGCTTGTTCTCGGCGCGCCACAGCGTCTTGATGCGGTCGGAATAGTGCTGGCGCACCCAGTCCTGCATGAAACGCGTGGGCACGGCGATGCGCACGGTACCGTCGTCGACGCCGATCAGCGTCAGCGGCTTGAGCCAGCTCTTGTACGCCGCCTCGCCGAACTCGCCCTTGAGGCGGGCGCGAACGCGTACCCATTGGGCTTCGAGGGAGGGGCCGAATTCCTGCGAACGCATGGCGGCTACTCCTGCGTCCACGAAAGGCCGGCGGCCTTCCAGCCGCCGGAAGCGCCGCGATGGCCGGAAGCGTCGCGGTCGCCCTCGAAGCCGCCCGCGACGTTGTAGGCGCGCGCGTACCCCAGTGCCGTCATCGCCATCGCGGCCGAGCGCGACCGGCCGCCCGAGCGGCAGATGAAGATGACGGGGGCCGAGCGGTCGACCGCGCCGGCGACCTGGGTCGCGAAGTCGGGGTTCGGCACCATCTGCGCACGCCCGTCCGGGGCGGTCGCGTAGTTCTGCCATGCGACGAACAACGGCGCCTTGCCGAGGGACGCGAGCACGGGAACGCCCACGAACGTCCATTCCGCGCGCGAGCGCACGTCGACCAGAACGGCAGCCTTGTCGGCCGCCAGAAGTTCCCACGCCTGCCGCGGGTCGAGATCGCCGGCGTAACCCTGCGCCGCCGTCGCCTTCGCGTCCGATTTCCTGCTTGCCTCAGCCATCGCCCCGAACCGCCCCGTCGTCCCCGGCAGACATGCCGGCCGTCTATCCATCACGCGTCGCACCGGGGGCGGCACGCCCCCGGACCGGTCCCCGCACGCCCGTCGGGGTGCTGGACCGGGACAAGCGGGCTATAGCCCGCTCCGGCAGCGCGTCAACTCGACGCGGACCGGCCGGCGGAACGTCGGGCGGGGGTGCGGGAGATCTCGGCGCGCCGGCGGCCGGCGGAGCGGCGGGCGGCGGAAGGTGAATTGGAAGCCATCACGTTGACCGATCCCTGTTGCTGCGTCCGTTCGAGCACGGACTTGTCGCCGACCCGACGCGCATCGTCGCGCGCGCCGGACGGCTCTTGGTTGTCGCGCGCCTTGCGCGCGAACGGCGAAGGCTGGTCGTCGATCCTGGGATCGGAAGCGCGGCGGCGGGTGGCGATGTCTAACCGGCGTCGCATGTGTCGTCTCGCTCCGCTTGCGGCAACCTGCCGCCCCCGAACCCGGTCCCGTTTTCCGATCCGCTTTTTTCCGCCGCGCTCGGCGACACACGTTGCGCTTGCACGAAGCGCTTTCGCGTGATCGCCCGATCTCGCGTGGCCGACCGGACGGTCAAACTAAAACACGACGGCCATCGACTCGCAACAGGTCCGAAGTGCGAACGTCAAAAACGCCGCGCGTGTTGCGCGACGGAGACTCCCGCGGCGTGAATTTCCTTGCGCGCGACGCTTAGAGAATTTCCGCGCCGCGGCGCGCGCGGAGATTCAATGGCTTGCGCGCCGATGCGCGCAAAGCGACGCAACGCGCGCGTCGCGGCGGAACGCGTCCGCGAAAAAAGCAAGCGCCGTCTTCGGCTTTCGCGAAGACGGCGCTCGTGTCTGCGTCCGGCCGCGCGCGCGAGGCGCACGGAAAAAAATGATCAGGCCTTGATCGCCTTGATGCGCGCCGACAGGCGCGACAGCTTGCGCGACACCGTGTTCTTGTGCAGCACGCCGACCTTGGCGCCGCGCATCAGCACGGGCTGAGCCGCCTTGAACGCCGCGGCCGCGGCCGCCTTGTCGCCCGCCGCGATCGCGTCCTCGACCTTGGTGACGTAGGTGCGGATGCGGCCGATGCGCGCGCGGTTCACTTCCGTGCGGCGCAGCGTCTGGCGGGCGGCCTTCTTTGCGGAACTGGTGTTGGCCATCTGTCTCTTGTCTTCCGAATGGGAATTGATCCGCGGCACGCGCGTTCGCGCGCCCTCGGGGAAAGGCGGCGGGTTATAGCCCCGCCGCCTTGGCCCGTCAACAGGGGGCGATCAGCGGTTTTTCCAGGCCGGCGGGCGCTTCTCGACGAAGGCCGCCATGCCCTCTTTCTGGTCCTCGGTGGCGAAGGTCGAGTGGAACAGGCGGCGTTCGAAACGCACGCCTTCGGAAAGCGTCGTCTCGTAGGCGCGGTTGACCGCGTCCTTGGCCATCAGCACGATCGGCCGCGACAGGCCCGCGATCTTCTCGGCGACCTTGAGCGCCTCGGGCAGCAATTCGCCGGCCGGAACCACGCGGCTGACGAGCCCGGCGCGTTCGGCCTCGGCGGCGTCCATCATCCGGCCCGTGAGGCACATCTCCATCGCCTTTGACTTGCCCACGAAACGCGTCAGGCGCTGCGTGCCGCCCGCCCCGGGGATCGTGCCGATTATGATCTCGGGCTGGCCGAACTTCGCGGTGTCGGCGGCGAGGATGAAGTCGCACATCATCGCCATCTCGCAGCCGCCGCCGAGCGCGAAGCCCGCGACCGCCGCGACGATCGGCTTGCGGCAGGTCGTCACGCGCTCCCAGCCCACCGTGATGAAGTCCGAGAGATAGACGTCCATATACGTCTTGCCGGCCATCTCCTTGATGTCCGCACCCGCCGCGAAGGCGCGCTCGGACCCGGTCAGCACGATGCAGCCGACATTGTCGTCCGCCTCGAACGCGTCGAGCGCCTGGCCGAGTTCGCGGATCAGCGCGGCGCACAGCGCGTTCAGCGCCTTGGGCCGGTTCAGCGTGACGACGCCGACCTTGCCCTTGGTCTCGACCAGGATGTTCTCGTAGGCCATCGGCGGCCCTCCTTACTCGGGTGACAGGAAGAAGCGCACCTGCGTGCGGCCGCCGATCTCGGGCGGGAACTCGATGACGAGCCGCTCGCTCTCGCGCACGTACTGGTTGGCGCCGTCGCGCCGCCAGCCGAGCTGCGGCAACGTGCCGGCATAGAACGACAGCACGGCGGCCGGCGTCGCGTTGCCCTCGACCACGGTCTCGACGACCCGGCCCGACGGCGCGTCGAACACGCTCGACTCGCCCGTATGGACCAGGCCCGCCATCAGCGGCAGGTCGTCGATCCCGTCGACGAAGCCGCCCGCGGCCGATGCCGGGCCGGCGGCGAGCAGCATGGCGAGGAGAACGAGGACGGCGGGCGCGCGCATGGCCCTGTCTTACGTCAGCGCTGGCGGCGCGGACAATAGAAAGTGGACCGGCCGGCCTGCACGACGCGCCGCACGCCCTTGCCGCAGTCGCAGCCGGGACACGGGCTGCCCTCGCGGTCGTAGACCGCCCACTGGTGCTGGAACCAGCCGAGTTCGCCCGAGGCCTGCACGTAGTCGCGCGCCGACGAGCCGCCGGCGCGGATCGCGTCGCCGAGCGTGGCCTTGATCGCGGCACACAGGGCCGCGGCCTTCTCGCCACGCACCGTGCCGGCGCGGCGAAGCGGACTAAGCCCGCAGCGGAACAGCGCCTCGCACACATATATGTTGCCGAGCCCCGCGACGTTGCGCTGGTCGAGCAACGCCGCCTTGAGCGGCGCGCGCGAGCCTTCCAGCGCGCGCGCGAGCGCGGCGGCGTCGAAGCTCGGGTCGAGCGGCTCCGGACCCAGACTGGCAAAACGCCGGTCGGCAGCGAGCGAGGCGGTGTCGACGAGGTCGACCACGCCGAAGCGGCGCGGATCGGTGAAGCGCAGCGTGGCGCCGTCGTCGGTGCGGAATTCGACATGGTCGTGGGGGCCGGGTTCGCCCGGTGCGCCGTGCTGCAGCACGAGCCGGCCGGACATGCCGAGATGCACCAGCAGCGTGGCGTCGCGGTCGAGTTCGGCGAGGATCCACTTGGCGCGGCGGCGCACGCCCAGCACGCGCGCACCGGTCGCACGCTGCACGAAGTCGGGCGGGATCGGCGTGCGGATGTCGGCCCGGCGCGCCGTGACGGCGGCGAGGATGCGGCCCTCGAGATGGGGCTTGAGGCCGCGCACGACGGTTTCGACTTCCGGCAATTCGGGCATGGGCGGGCACCCTGCCCCATGCGCCCTCCCAATTTCCAGCGTCGCGCGCTATGGTGCCCGCCGCCATGACCCAAGCGCCTGACGATACGACCCATTTCGGCTTCCGCGAGGTGCCGCGCGAGGCCAAGGCCGGGCTCGTGCGCGAGGTCTTCGACTCGGTCGCCGGGCGCTACGACCTGATGAACGACCTGATGTCGCTGGGCGTGCATCGGCTGTGGAAGGCCGCGTTCGTCCACCAGGTGGCGCCGCGCGCCGGCGAGCGTTTCATCGACCTCGCCGGCGGGACCGGCGACATCGCCTTTGCACTGGGCGAAACCGGCGCCGCGGTCACGGTCTGCGACTACAACGAACAGATGCTGCGTCAGGGCCGCAAGCGCGCCGCCGGCCGCGCCCTCCTCCCCGGCCCCGCCTGGGCGACCGGCGACGCGATGGCGCTGCCTTTCGCGCCCGCGGTCGCCGACGGCGTGACGATCGCCTTCGGCCTGCGCAACGTGACCGATCCCGACCGGGCGCTCGCGGAGATCCGCCGCGTGCTCAAGCCCGGCGGGCGTTTCTTCTGCCTCGAATTCAGCCGCTTCGCGCTGCCCGTCCTCGACCGGCTCTACGACACCTATTCCTTCGAGGTGCTGCCGCGGCTCGGCCGGATGGTCACCGGCGACGCCGACAGCTACCGCTATCTCGCCGAAAGCATCCGGAAATTCCCGCCGCAGGAGACGCTCGCCGAGATGATGCGGGCGGCGCGCTTCGGGCGCGTGGGCTGGCGCAACCTGTCGGGCGGCATCGCGGCGATTCATTGGGGCTGGCGGACCTGATGGCGCGGCACCTGCCCGCGCGCCTGATCCGGCTCGCCAAGATCGCGCGCACGCTCGTCGCCTACGACGCGTTCGAGGCCTTCGGCCTTGCCGGCGTGACGCTGTTCGGCGCGCGCGTCGCGACCGCGCTGCGCCGGCGCGACCTGCCCGCCCGGCCCGGCGAACGGCTGGCGCTCGCACTCACCGAACTCGGGCCCGGCTTCGTCAAGCTCGGCCAGGTCCTGTCGACGCGCGCCGACCTCGTCGGCGAGGCGGTCGCCGCCGACCTCGCCGACCTGCAGGACCGGCTCGCACCGTTCCCCTTCGCGCAGGCGCGCGCCACG
>Ga0172367_10008795_pt1 | contig 11224 bp, 8 predicted proteins | sample Lak10m_FD_114542 | JGI IMG/M metagenome (GOLD analysis project Ga0172367, IMG submission 114542) | Freshwater microbial communities from Kabuno Bay, South-Kivu, Congo - kab_022012_10m | ecosystem: Environmental > Aquatic > Freshwater > Lake | place: Democratic Republic of the Congo: South-Kivu...
ACCGCATCTTTGACCAATGACCGGGCGCTGCAACAGTCGCAGACACGCCTTGCGGAGCTTCTGGAGACAGTCGAGGATACGGTTAGTATTGCCTGTTTCGTCGAGGACAAGAGCCTCGCGACCGAGGTGGCGCACGGCCTGCTCAAGAATGGCGAAGTGCTGGGAGTTTCGATCAGCAGCAAGTCCGGCGAGTTGGTCAGGCTGTATCGCGGCGATCCACCGAAAATCGATACCGAGCGGGTCAAGCGTGGACGCCAGTCGCGCAAGATCATGTCGCCGTTCAATCGGGAAGAGGTCATCGGCGCAATCGTCCTGGATCCGGATCCGGAAAGTTTCGACCGCTACATCGGACAGGAGGTGCGTTTTGTCGGCTTTCTGCTCTGGGTTCAGCTTGGTGGCGTGGTACTGGCGATCGTGGTGGTCATGCTGAGATTGATTGTGCGACCGATCAAGGGAATGTCGGATCGGTTGCACCACATGAATGCGACTCAGGGAGATCGCCTGAGCGTGCCGCCGGGCCACGCCGGCACCGAAGTCGGACGTCTGGCGGAAGACATCAATGGCCTGGCCGACCAACTCGTCGCCTCCCTTGAGGACGAGCGCAGCCTGCGCCTGCAGCGCGAAATCGACGAGAAAAAGTACCGTGCGATTTTCGATAACGCCGAAACCGGAATTTTCATAGTGGATCGCGCCGGGCGCATTGAATCGCGCAATCCGGCTTTGGCCCGATTCTTTGAATTGCGCGATGCCGATGCTGCGGCTGGCGCCGAGATCCTCCTGTATCGGCTTGCCTGGAATGAACCGCAACGGTTGTCGCAGAGCGTCGCCGAGTGCATTGATGGAAATACGGTCTGCTCGGGCGATTTTGAATTTACCCGGCACGATTCATCGACCTGCTGGTTGAATGTTCTGTTGAGTCCGATTGGCGGCGAGCATGTCCAGGGGGTCGTGGTGGACGTGACCGAGCGCAAACTGGCGGAAGATTCCGCGAAACGGCAGGCGATCACCGATCCGCTGACAGGCGCCGCGAATCGCACCGGCTTGGAGCAGAAAGTCCTGGCCCTGATTCGCCAGAGCGAGGAGCAGGTCGGGGCGAGCTTTTGTCTGATGCTGGTTAACCTGGATGGATTCAAGCCAGTCAACGATGCCCTTGGCTTGCCGGTCGGCGATATGGTCCTGAAGCATGTCGCAGAACGCCTGCAAACCAGCCTCAAGACCTCCGACAGCGTCGCCCGTATCGGCGCCGACGAGTTCGCCGTGGTGTTGCCGTGCGTCAGGGACGAAGACCTGGCCGGCAGCATCGGCGGCCGTATCGTGCGCATTCTCGGGCGCAACTATGAGGTGCACACGACGCCGGTGCAGTTGGGTGCCAGTATCGGGATCACGCTCTATCCCAATGATGGCAAGGATCTGCCGACCCTGCTGCGAAATGCCGAGCTGGCACTGGATCGCGCCAAGGCCAGCGGTGGCAGCCGCTGTTCCTTCTTCGATCCGGCCATGGTGGAAGCGGCCGAACGGCGCCGCGCGCTGGAATCGGATTTGCAGCTGGCCTTGCGCAACAACCAGTTCCGCCTGTTTTGCCAGCCCATTGTGGATCTTCCCAGCAACCGACTGGTCGGTGCCGAGGCCTTGATCCGCTGGGAGCACCCGCAACGAGGACGGGTGCCGCCGGACGCGTTCATCCCCGTTGCCGAGGAAACCGGACTGATCATGGACATCGGTCTGTGGATCGTCGAGGAGGCCTGCCGGCAGTTGATTGCCTGGCGCAATGCCGGCTGCGATTGGTATCTGTCGATCAATATCTCCGGGCGGCAGATCCCGGACGGGCTGACCCCGGGCAAGATAGCCGAGGTCGTCAAACTGATGGGCGTCGATCCGCAGTGGCTGGTGCTGGAGATCACCGAAGGTGTGCTGCTGGCCGATGTCGGCAAGGCGCTCGACTGGCTCAAGCAAGTCCGTGCGCTGGGCTTCGGACTTTATCTGGACGATTTCGGCACGGGCTATTCGTCGCTTTCTTATCTCAAGCGATTCCCGGTCGATACCGTGAAAATCGACAAGTCCTTTGTACACGACATGGGCAGCAACCAGAACGACCGCGCCCTGGTTGCGGCGATCATTGCGATGGCGCAAAGCCTCGGCCTGCAGGTGGTTGCAGAAGGTGTGGAAGATCAGACGCAGTTGAACCTCTTGCGTGACATGGGTTGCCGCAGAGTCCAGGGCTATTATTTCTCCAAGCCGGTAGCGGCGGAAGAGTTCGACGAGGTTGCCTTGCGCATTGAAGGAATGCTGAAATGAAATCGGACGTTCACAATATTGCTGCTTTCCTGCTGCTGACTGCAGCCGCGATGCCAAACGCTTGGGCACAGGCCGGCATCGATTTTTCCTCGTCGGGATTTCTGACGGTGGGTCTGGGCAAGGTGATCAAGGGCGATGCTCCGCAGGATTTCAACGGCTATGCCACGCCGATGTTTGTCACCGATTATGCACAGGCCGGCATTTACGAGAACAAAGGCTGGGTGTTCAGGCCGGATACCAAGCTGGGTCTGCAGGGCACCGCTGTTTTCAGCCCGCAGTTCTCCGCCACTGGACAAGTTGTTGCGCGCGGTGCCCGGAATGGCCAAGTGGACCTGGAATGGATCTACGGCAGCTACCAGATCGACGACAGGTTGACCTTCCAGTTGGGCCGCAAGCGCCTGCCGCTGTTCTATTACTCGGAAACCCAGGACGTCGGGTTTACCTATCCATGGACACATCTGCCGCCCGGACAATATGGTTGGGAGATTGTCAATTACAACGGGGCCAACATGATTTATCGCGAAAAGTGGGGGCACTGGTCGAGCAGCATGAATTTCTTCGCCGGGGGTGAAAAGCGGCGCGACAACCCTTACCAGAAAATCTACAGCGGCCAATCAACCACCAGCGATTCCAGGTGGAGCAACATTCGCGGTGCAGACCTGACCCTGGCGCGGGACTGGTTCGAGGCACGCCTGGCCTACATCCAGTCCGATATCCAGACACGCTACGAAGATTTGACCGTTGCGCCGCCCTACGATTATTCGCCCAAGGCCAAGCAGAAAATTTATGCGCTTTCGTTCAGCGTCGACCATCCGCGCTGGGTGGTACGCAACGAATATCTCTATACCGATCGCAAGTCGCAAGGCGACGAGTTCTTGTCGATGCTGCTCGGAGTCGGTTACCGGTTCGGAAAATTCCTGCCCATGGCTACCTATAACCGCTATCGCGAGCGTCTGACGCCCGGATTTGCCGATCCGGCAGTGGCCGATCCGGCCGATATCGATTCGATATCTTACGAGGGATTCACCACCCTGGGACTTTCGCTGCGCTACGACCTGACGGCGACCAGCGCGCTCAAGTTTCAATTCGATCGCTGGCTTGACAAGAACGGACCGAACTTCAACTTCAATGCCAATGGAACCAGCGTTGGCTACGGCAATGCGCGTCTGATCACGTTCAGTTACGACCTGGTTTTTTAGCCGGACATAGAGGTAAGGCTCTTAGCGGTATTCCGGAAAAATTTTATCGAGCAGCTTGATCAGGGTGATTTGCTCCTTTTCGCTGAGATTGGCAGCCAGCCGTTGCTCGTGTTCCGCAACCAGGCGTTGCAGTTTCTTCAGCAGAGTTCGCCCAGCCGGCGTGAGTTGCAGTGCGTTTGAGCGCCGGTCGCTGGCTGCGCTGCGCCGTTCGACCAGGCCGCGACGCTCCAGATTGTCGACCAGGGAGACTACCGTGGAGCGGTCCAGATGCGTGGCTTTGGCTAGTTCGGTCTGTTTGAGTCCCGGGTTGGTCTCGATGATCACCAGCGCACCGAACAGGCCGGGACTGATCTCGTGATGTCCCAGGGTTTGCGCAAAATCGCGGAAGATCGCAATCTGCGCCAGTCGCAACCGATAGCCGATCAGGTCGGGCAGGGGGCCGAAAGCGATTTTATCGGCGGGGTCGCGCAGTTTGGGTTTGGGCGGCATGTATGCATCGTTGGATGTCAAACAGTATGCTATCAAGCAAAGTGGCCGGAAGCAAGCCGACTGCCGACGCGCTCCCTCCTGAAGATGAGCCAAGCGTGACCAAATAGGGTATGATTTGCTTATGTATTGCCAGCTGACGCTGGTTAGCCTGCGAACCCTATTCATCAATATTCATCAACCTTGCGAGGAGGAAACGAATGGACAGCAACAACTTCAATCGGAGGGATTTTCTGAAAACCGGCGTGGCACTGGCGGGTTTGTCCGGAGTTGCGCTGGCCGGTACATTGTTGCCAGCATCCCTGGCGCAAGCGGCGGCCGGCAAGCTGCGCGTCGGCCTGATGCTGCCCTACACTGGCACCTATACGCCCTTGGCCGTGGCGATCACCAACGGCTTCAAGCTGGCGGTGCAGGAGCGCGGCGGCAAGCTGGGCGGACGCGAAGTCGAGTATTTTGTCGTCGATGACGAGTCCAATCCGGCCAAGGCGCCCGAAAACACCAACAAGCTGATCCAGCGCGATAAGGTGGATGTCCTGGTCGGCACGGTGCATTCCGGTGTAGCGCTGGGCATGGCCAAGATCGTGCGCGAAGCCGGCGTGATCTGGATCAACCCGAACGCCGGCGCCGACGAGGTCACCGGACCGTTGTGTGCGCCAAATATCTTCCGCACTTCTTTCTCCAACTGGCAGAACACGTATGCGCTGGGCAAGGTCGTCAAGCAGCGCGGCCACAAGACGGCGGTGTTCATTACCCACAAGTATGCCGCGGGCGACCAGATGATGGTCAGCTTCAAGGATGCGTTCGAGAAGGAGGGCGGCAAAGTGGTCAAGGAACTGTACTTGCCCTTCCCGCAAGTCGAGTTCCAGGCCTTGCTCACCGAGATTGCCAGCATCAAACCGGATGCCGTCGCGGCATTCTTCTCCGGTGGCGCCGCGGTGAAGTTCATCAAGGATTACCGGGCCGCGGGTCTCAAGGGCAAGATCCCGCTGTTCGGCCCCGGTTTTCTTACCGACGGCGTTCTTGAAGAAGTCGGCGACGCTGCCGATGGCATGGAGACTACTTTGCATTATGCAGACGGCCTGGACACGAAAAAGGACAATGCCTTCCGCCTCGCCTACGTCAAGGCCTACAAGCTGCAGCCCGATGTTTTCGCCGTGCAGGGCTACGATGCCGGGCAGCTCCTTGCAGCCGGCCTGGACGCGGTCAAGGGTGACGTCAATAACAAGGCGGCGCTGATCAAGGCCATGGAAGCCGCCAAGATCGACAGCCCGCGCGGCGTGTGGACGCTCTCCAAGGCGCACAACCCGGTGCAGGACATCTACCTGCGCAAGGTGGTCGGCAAGCAGAACAAGGTTATTGGCGTGGCTTCCAAAGCGCTGGCCGATCCGGCTGTCGGCTGCAAGGCCTGACGCCATTCCCGGCAGCGGAACGGCGGCAGGCTTCTGCCGCCGTTTTTTTGCAGCGCTGTGCCGCTCGCTTCGCTGAAACAGGCGCCCGATGGATTTTGCTTTTGTCCTCATCCAGTTGCTCAACGGCCTGCAATACGGCCTGCTGCTGTTTCTGGTCGCCAGTGGGCTGACGCTGGTATTCGGCATCATGGGCATCGTCAATTTGGCCCATGGCAGCTTTTACATGATTGGGGCGTATCTGGCCTGGTCGCTGGCCGGCATGCTGGACAGCTTTGCCGCGGCGGTCCTGCTGGGCGTGCCTTTGACGGTGATCCTCGGCATGGGGCTGGAGCGCCTGCTTTTCCAGTATCTCTACCATCGCGACCATCTCTATCAGGTGCTGCTGACCTATGGCCTGATCCTGGTGTTCGAGGAACTGCGCAGCGTGCTCTGGGGCGACGATGTGCACGGCGTCGCGGTACCGGCGCTGCTGTCCGGCTCGATTCCGCTCACTGACACTCTGTCCTACCCGATCTATCGTCTGGTCATTTCCGGTTTCTGCCTGTTGCTTGCCGGCGCTCTTTACGGGCTGATCCAGAAGACCCGCCTCGGCATGATGATCCGCGCCGGCTCAAGCAATCGCGAGATGGTGCAGGCGCTCGGCATCAACATCAAGATGCTGTACACCCTGGTCTTCGCCCTCGGTGTGGCGCTGGCCGCTTTTGGCGGCATGATCGCGGCGCCGGTGTCCTCGGTTTATCCCAACATGGGTGCGCAGGTCCTGATCATCTGTTTCGTCGTGGTCGTCATCGGTGGGATCGGCTCGGTCTGGGGCGCCTTGCTGGCCTCGATCCTGATCGGCATGACAGACACCTTCGGCAAGGTGCTATTGCCCGAATACGCCGGCATGTCGACCTATCTGCTGATGGTGCTGGTTCTGTTATGGCGGCCCGAGGGTCTGTTCAAGCGCGGCTGACGGCGATGCGATCCAAACTCACTCCGGTGCTGCTGCTGATTGCCGTGATCCTGCTGGCGGCGTTCCCGTTCGTAGGCGAAAAGTTTTACATCCAGCTCATCGCAAAAGTCATGATCATGGCGATTTTCGCCATGAGCCTGGATTTGCTGGTGGGTTATACCGGCCTGGTCAGTCTTGGCCACGCGGCCTTTTTCGGCCTGGCTGGCTATGTCCTGGCCAAGGCAGCGCCGCAATACGCGGCGGCCAATTTGTGGACCACCCTGGCGCTGGCGCTCGTTGCCTGTGCCATCTTTGCCTTGCTTACCGGATTCCTGGTGCTGCGTACCAGCGGCATCTATTTCATCATGGTGACCCTGGCGTTTTCTCAAATGCTGTTTTTTGTGTTCCATGACACGCCGTTTGGCGGCGGCTCCGACGGCATGTACATCTATGCCAAGCCGGAAATGAAAATCGGCGAAACCGCGCTGCTCGACCTTGAGGATTTCAAGGTGCTGTATTGGTTCACGCTAGGCCTCATGACCCTGGTATATCTGTTCCTGCGCCAGGTTCTCGATTCCAATTTCGGCCGCGCCCTCATCGGCATCAAGACCAACGAGCACCGCCTGCGGGCGTTGGGCTTTCCGACCTTCCGCTACAAGCTGGCGAGCTACATGCTGTCCGGCACGCTGGCCGGGTTGGCCGGCTATATCGCAGCGCTGCAATTCGGTTTCGTCAACCCCGAGATCCTGAGCTGGCACGTTTCCGGCAGCGTCCTGATGATGGTGATTCTCGGCGGCATGGGCAGCCTGCACGGCGCAGTGCTGGGTGCCTTCGTTTTCATCCTGTTGCAGGAAATACTCTCCAACCAGTCCTGGTTCGGTCCCATCGCCAAGCACTGGCAGTTGGCCATGGGCATTTTCGTGATTATCGTGGCGCTACTTCTGCCGCAAGGTCTGGTCGGTCTCGGTAGTACCTTCAGAAAAAAACACAAGGCGTCGGGCGGACATGGCTGATCCCATCCTGTGTGTCGAGAAGCTCACCAAGTTGTTCGGCGGTCTTGCCGCCGTCAATGACGTTTCGCTGGAACTGTATCTCGGGCAGGTCCATGCGGTCATCGGACCGAATGGCGCCGGCAAGTCCACCCTGACCAACCTGATCTCCGGCGAACTTGCGCCAACCACAGGAGCAATTCGCTATCTGGCGCACGGCGAGGGCGAGTTCGACCTGGCCGGCCTCTCTTCGGACCGCATCTCGCGCCTCGGCATCGGCCGCAGTTTCCAGAAGACCAACATTTTCTTGCCCTTCACCGCCTTCGAGAATTGCCGCCTCGCGGCGCAGTCGCGGCAGCAGCGCGCCTGGCAAATTTTTCGCGGTGCCAGCCGCTATGCCGACGTCAACGCGATCGCCGAACAGTCGTTGCAGGCCGCGGGCTTGGCCGAGCGCGGCCAGGTCAATGCCGCCATGCTGTCCCACGGCGAGCAGCGCCAGCTCGAAATCGCGATGTGCCTGGCGACCCAGCCGCGTGTCCTGCTCATGGACGAACCGCTGGCCGGCATGGGTCCCCAGGAATCGCTGCGCATCGTCGCACTGATTCAGAAGCTGGCTGCCGATCACGCCATCCTGCTGATCGAACACGACATGGACGCCGTGTTTGCGGTGGCGCACTGCCTGACCGTGATGGTCAACGGTGAAGTCATCGAATCCGGCACACCGCAGGCGGTGCGCGCCAGCGCGCATGTGCAGGAGGCTTATCTGGGCGAAGCGCACGGAGATACGCATGGCTGATCCGGATCGTCCTGTCGGCGCCGCCGCTTCGGCCGCAGTCTTGCTGCAGGCCACCGGCCTGCATACCTATTACGGCGCAAGCCATATTTTGCACAATGTCGATTTCCACATCTGCCAGGGCGAAGCCATTGGCCTGATGGGCCGCAACGGCATGGGCAAAACCACGCTGATCCGTTCCCTGCTGGGACATGTGCGGCCACGGCAGGGACGCGTGAGCTGGCGCGGTGAGGATGTGACGCAGGCTCCGCCGCATCGCATCGCCAGGCTGGGCGCGGCCTATGTACCGGAAGGGCGCGGCATTTTCCCCAATCTTTCGGTCAAGGAAAATCTGGTTATGGCCGCGCGCAGCGGCCCGGATGGACGGCGCGAGTGGACTTACGAGCGGATCATGGACACTTTCCCGCGGCTCACCGAACGCCTCGATCACATGGGCGGGCAGCTCTCCGGCGGCGAGCAGCAGATGCTCACCATCGGCCGCGCGCTGATGACCAATCCGCAACTGCTGATCCTCGACGAAGCCACCGAGGGGCTGGCGCCTCTGATTGCCCGCGATATCTGGCAAATCATCCGCACCATTCGCACCACGGGAATCGCGACGGTGGTCGTGGACAAGAATTTCGGCGCCGTGCGTGACCTGGCCGATCGTTGCGTGGTGATGGTCAAGGGCAGCGTGGTATTCGACGACCGGGCCGGGAAGCTTACCGGCGAAGTCGTGCAAAAGTATCTGGGCGTTTGATGCAGGCACAGACGCAATTCGTTCGCGCTGGCGGTCACCAACTTGAATGCGTGCTGTATTCGGCGCACCAGTTGAATCGTCCGACACTGGTGTTCCTGCACGAAGGACTGGGCAGCGTCGCCATGTGGCGCGACTTTCCCGCCCGGGTCGCCCAGGCCAGCGGTTGTCGCACAGTGGTTTATTCCCGTTACGGCTACGGCCAGTCCGATCTGCTGGAAGCGCCTTTCGCCACCGGCTACATGCACCAGGAAGCCCGGCAGACTCTGCCCGAGCTGCTGGCGGCGCTGCAGATCGAGAATCCGCTGCTGATCGGGCACAGCGACGGCGGTTCAATTGCGCTGCTGTATGCCGGCAGCGTCGGTGCAGAAAAGGGTGTCGCCGGCATTGTCGTGATGGCCCCGCACTGCTTCGTCGAGGATGTCTCGATCAGCAGCATTGAGGCAGCGAAAACCGCAGCGCTGGAAACCGATCTGCTCAAGAAACTGGGCCGCTACCACCGCGACGCCGAGAAAACCTTCTGGGGCTGGAATGATATCTGGTTGCATCCCGACTTTCGTACCTGGAATATCGAATCTTGCCTGCCCGCGATCCGTTGCCCGATCTTGGCCATTCAGGGCGAGGACGACGAGTACGGCACCTTCGCGCAACTCGATGCGATCCGAACCCAGGCTGTCGGCGCACCTGTTGTGGATATCCTCAAGCTGGCCGATTGCCGGCATTCCGCGCACAAGGACCAGCCCGCCGCCGTGATTCGTGCCATCGTCGATTTCATCGAGGCCGGGTCGCGTTATTGATTCAGGCAGCATATGATGCATATACTGAATTAAAGCCAAAGCAAAACAGAAACCAAACCAGGTTGCCCCACCCTCACTGGCTGCTGAAATCGAAGGCAGCGGTCAGGTCGCCCATTTTCGGCCTTACGTCCGGCAGCGGGTCGAGCCTGAAGCGGCGGGTGATGAATTTGATGATCGAGGTTGTATCGTAGGGCGTCGAGTCGATGCTGGCCTTCTTCGCATATGGTGAAACGATGATCAGGGGAACCCGCGTGCCCGGCCCCCAGCGATCGCTCCAGCCCGGACCGCTGGGCGGTGCGACATGGTCCCAGAAGCCGCCGTTTTCGTCGTAGGTCACGATGATCGCCATGCTGCGCCACTGCGGACTGGCCTGAAGCAGGGCCATGACTTGAGCGAGGTGGGCGTCGCCGGTGAGAACATCGGCATAGCCGGGATGTTCGTTGAGATGGCTCTCGGGTTTGTAGAACGCTACCTGAGGCAGCTTGCCGGTGCGGATCGCCTCGAATAATTCGTCGGCGTCGCGCAGATGTTTTTCACGATCCGCAGAACCCGGTGCAAAGCGCGCGAAATAATTGAAAGGCTGGTGGTGTGCTTCGAAACTGGCTGTGCCCGGCTTGTGCGCATAGATCACCTCGCGCCGGGACGACGGCCGGGCACCGTCCGCCTCGGCGGCACGCCAGGCCCCGGCATACCAGGCCCAATCGATTCCCTTGGCGCTCAAGGTGTCGCCGATGGTGCGAAAGCGCTGCGGCGGCAGGGGATGACCGGCCGGATCGGCCAGGCGCGGATCGCCGCCCACAGCCGGCGCTATGCCGCTGGGCTGGTAGCTTGACTGCGCGTTATTCACTGCATAGCCGTCCGGAGTCAGTTCGCCGTCAACAAATTTGGCCGGACCAAGCCGGGCGCTGGCGGGCATATCCTTGTGGCGCTTGAGCTTGCCTGCCGCATCAAGTTGAACCTTGAGTTTGTCCGGTGCCTCGGGGAAAAAGGGCGTACAGGCACAGACCAGCCAGAAGTGGTTGAGGAAGGAGCCACCGTAGGCCGCCTGAAAAAAATTGTCGGCCAGGACGAAGCGCCTGGCATAGGCCCACATCTGCATGACCGAACCGTCGTAATAACCCATCGTCAGGCCGCCGGCGGACGACAGCGCGGCATAGCGGTCGAGCCTGCCGCCATTGATCTGCTCGATATTCTGGTAATAGCGGTGGGTCAGATCGGGAGTCTTCTGCGCCAGACCGAGATTGAGCGGTGCTTCATCGAGGCGGAAGGGACGGTTGGGCAGATCGGACTTGACGAGTCCGGCTTTGTCGTTCCAGACGCGGGGCAATTGCGGCAGGGGCGCGCCGTTGAAATCGGTCTGCGTCCATTGCGACGGATTCGCACGGGCGATGCCGTTGGCGCCCGGAAACAGACCATACAGGTTATCGAAACTGCGGTTTTCGGCGACGATCACCACGATGTGCTCGATGCGTTGCAGCATCTGGTCCAAGTCGGGTGTTGTCGCCATTGCCGAAGCCGGGGCGAGCAGCTTGAACTGCGCCAATAGAGTGAGGAGGGCGAACAGGGCGAATGGAACTCTAGAACTG
>Ga0172367_10008797_pt1 | contig 11220 bp, 14 predicted proteins | sample Lak10m_FD_114542 | JGI IMG/M metagenome (GOLD analysis project Ga0172367, IMG submission 114542) | Freshwater microbial communities from Kabuno Bay, South-Kivu, Congo - kab_022012_10m | ecosystem: Environmental > Aquatic > Freshwater > Lake | place: Democratic Republic of the Congo: South-Kivu...
GAAATACTTTTTGATTACTGCAATAAATTTATCGTAATTTGCTTGTAATTCTTGTTCTGATTTTAATTTCATACTTTTAGAGTTTAATTGTTTATAATACTCTAATATACGAAAAATATTTGAAAATACCAAATTAAATTATATAATATTTTATATTAATCTACGTGAATTTTCAATATTTTCACAACCAATTAAATAATGTGGATATTTTTCTTTTATATAACTTAGTAATTTTTTTGCATAGTTTTCTTGGTGTAATTTTCCAGGATGTTGATTATCGGAGGCTTTATCTATGAATGCATTATTGATGCCTGTTTGATATATATTTTTTCCATTTACATATCCTCTGAAATATAAATTATCATCCATATAATCATCTCCAATAAACGAATTATCCCAAATCCAATTACATTTTTTTGATTCCAAAAAATATTTTATGAGTAAATGATTTTTATACCAGTTTATCAAATTTTCATTATTGTTTTGTGTTAGCAATAAATTTTTTTGTATTTCTTTACCCTCATCCGTTTGATTAAAAAAATGACCGATGGGGTGTGTCGCAATAAATGGATTAATTCCACATTTATTATCGTAATATTCTCTTCTATTTGTTGCTGGATAGAGTATTATAACTAAATCGGGTTTTATTATATCAAAATAAGTTAGTAAACATCTTGAAATAAAATCACTACTTCGGCCACCAATACCAAAATTCATATCAACGGAGTTTGGTATCAATTTTGATAATTTATTTGGCCACGTTTCATTGTTTTCTACACCAACACCCTCAGTTACCGAACACCCCAAAGTCATAATTTTAAAACCTTTATTAAAAATACTTTCTCCTCTAAATCCCAACTCATTGTATTTGTAATGAGTTGTTAATTTTGTTTTTTCATCTAATATACTATATATTTGGTTTTTTCTTGTTTCTAATCTATTCACATATGATGATATATCAAAATCGTTTAAAGACCAAAATTTTAACGGACCATTATGAGATATGTATTTTTGAGGTATTCTCTGCCATCCAACACTTTCAATACAATTGATACTAACAATGTTCCAATCATCAATATATCCATATATTTTTTTAATACCCATTTTTTTACATATATTCTGCACTGTATAATATAGTTCTTTGCCAATACCCCTATTTCTATAATTTTTATTTACATATATATTTTTGGGTTCATAAGTATTATCTAACCAAATCCAACCTTTTATGTTAGATTGTGGTTTATATATTACAAATTTCCAATTATTTAAAAGTCTTTTTTTTACTTCCTCTATATCCCACATTTCACTCCAATTTATCTCACTTTTAAATTCATTAATTTCTTTTGATAAATCATCAAAATCTAAATTATCCAAACTTATTTCGTAAATATATGGTGATTGATTTATTAGAATATAATCATCTAAATTCATTTCAAATTTCATAAATTATAAAAGATATTTTATATTTTGTTTATCAATTTCTGCTTTAAGAAATTTTGCAAATTCATAATGGCCGGTGAATGAAAAATGATAATCATCAATTTTGTTATTTGTGGCATCGCATATTTTTTCAAAATTTCTTATATTTTCATCACTTACATACCAAACATAACAAAAATGTATTTTCTTTTCATTTATTAATCTATTTTTTATAAAATCGAATCGGTTATCGTATCTTATTTGATATAAATTATTATATGAAAAATAATACTGAAAATTAATAATCGTATCATACTCTTCTTTCGTAAAATTTTTTTCTAAAAATGGATGCCAATAATTTTTAAAAGGGTTTATTTCAAAGTCTGCAGATACATCCAACCAACGATTGTTTTTTGGAAAATTGTTTCTACCATAAATTGTTTTACCAATAATTACTACATCTTTTTCTTTGATTTTATCAAAATTGTCAATTAAAGTATCAAAAATAAAATCATTTGAAGCACCAGTTTTACCAAAATTACAAACTTTATAATTAAGTAATTTTCCTAGATGATTTGGCCAGATATCATCATTTTCTTTTTTATATTTTAAATAAACTTTATCTTTAGAACCTTCATTACACAAATGTCCGTAAGTAAAACTATCACCAAATGTCCAAAGTGTATTCATTATATTAAAGTAATTTTTTTACTAATCCTAATTTATTACCATAAGGAAATGTACCGTTAATGTCAATATCTAAAAATTTTATGACAGTTTCAATTTTATTTCTATCATATAAATCTTCATATGAAATTTCAAATATCGGTTTATCTGTTATGTTTTTTTTAATTTTATAATAGTTATCTTTTATTTTTGATAATTCCTCTCTGTAATTTTCTAAATCTTGATTACTAATAGAGTTAATATCCCAATACTTGTCCCAAGAATTATTTTTTCTTGCATTAGTGTATGATAAAAGTTGCTGATTCATATTTTCACGATATAAAAATATTATTTTGTCTGCGATTGAAATTAAACTGTCAAAATTATAATTATCCAAATTTACAGTTTCTTTAATTAACATGATATTTTTATTTTTCTTCCACATAGATACAGGTTTACCATTTTTAAACCATTTTAAATTTTTATTGGTAATTGGTTCAAAAATAATTTCAATATTATTATGATTATGAAACCAATTTGCAAAATTAGTTGACCCACTTCTTGGTTCACTTATGATTAAAATTATCATTACAAAAAAGTTTTTTTTATTCCTCTGATATCTCTCTCTCGAATAAAATATATTAATGTATATCTTATTCCATGAGTTACAATATTAACACCATGTGGTTTGGTGGATTCATAATAATAAACCATACCTGCAGGTTGTTTATATGATTTGTTTTCTAAAATAAATTCACCTCCACCATACTCTTCGTTTAACATTATATTTACATTATAAATAGCATCGTGATAGAAAGTGGTATTAGGTATTCTATCTATGTGTAAGGGAAATCTATCTCCTTCTTTATAAAAAAACAGAGTTAAATATCCATCGGTTTCGCCTAAATTTACTTCATTTTCAAACCAATTTTTTATCTTATAAAAATACCAATTTTTTTCGATTATTTCAATTTTATAATAAGATGAACTATCATTTTCAAATTTTCTCGTAACATATTGTGATTTGTAATTAGATAAAATATCTTTTAATATAATATTACACTCTTCTTTTGTAAATAATTTATAGGTTTTCACTGAATATTTATGGTTTTTACTCAAACTATTTGTTTTTCAATTTTTTTATTTTTTATTTCACTAACTAAAAAATCTAGTAATGAATTTTCTGTTTCTATTTTATTTATAAACTTTATATGTGCATTGTCTGTCCATTCTTTACATAATTTATAATTATTATCAAAATTTTCCATAAATTTTTTAACAAATGCAACAAATAATTTAGAATCACCTTTTGCTAAATGTGATTCATCAAAAAAAGGATGTCTTTCACAATCTAAAATTTTTTCTAATAAAATAAGTGGATATGAGTGGGTTGAAATAAACGGTATACCTGATAGCAATAATCCGATGGTTTTTTCTGATATATATTGAGTATCAAAATCTCTTTTTTGCCAGGCCCAACTTTCATCCAAAACTTGCATTTTAGATTTACCTAAAAATGAAAAAAATAAATCATAATTAATACCAAATTTATGTTCTATAATTTTTAAATTTGAAAAATCGGTGGTTCCTTCCAGTTTATTATTGTAGATATTTGGTAAAGTGTCCAATTCATTCTTGTATTTTTTATAATTTTGATTAATTTGTGTGTCCGTTCTTTGTAATAATATTTTTGGGTTATTGTAATTGGATAATCGTTTCAAAATTTCAACTCTATGTTTTTGATAGTTTCTTACCGAATACATCAATTCATAATCGAAATTTAATTTATCAAAAATTTTTTTGAATTCATAATAATATCTTACATTAATTTGCTGATTCCATTGCCATATTGTATTTGTGAAAACAAAATTTACATTTGGGTATTCATCAATTAAATAATCGTTAATAAAAAAATTATCAGATATGATGTAATGATTTGACAATTTTTTAAAATATTTATTTATCTGCTCAAAAAAATGGTCGTTTGGAAAATCTTCTTTTCCAATTATTTTTTCGGTTCTTAAATATAAAACAATCCAATTATTTTTATTATTTAAAAAATTGATTAATTTTTCAAAAAATGGTAAATCAAATTCATCATCTGTGTATCTTAAACTTGAAAATATTGGATTTATGTTTTTTGTATATTTTGATGTATAAAAATCAATTACGTGATATCCATCTTTTTCATCACCTATTAATGGATTAAATATAAATTCTAAATTTACTCCTCCATATTGTGCATGTACCTTACCAACTTTATTATCATTAATTTCAAATTTTTTATTTGTTGTATTATGAGCAATTTTATAAAATAGTATTTCTGAAAAAAAATGATGTATATATATTTTTTTATGTAGTTTCACTTTATATAATATTTATATAATATTTTTGTATACGCCAACATCACTTCTTTCTAACCAAACAATAAACGAATATCGTGTACCATTTTCGATTATTTCCATACCGTGCAATGTTGTAGAATCGAAAATTGTAGTATTACCAATATGTTTACTTAAAATTTCATCACCAACAATTACTTTACCACCTTCATATTCATTTTCATCAGATAGTTGTATAATAATTGTTTTATATCTATGTGGTTTTTCATCATATGTATCAGTATGAATATTAAAAAAACAACCTTTCTCATATTTTAAAATTCTACCTTGTTTGATTTGTTTTACACCGAAAATCTTAACCTTTTCTAACACCAAATCTAAAATTTCTCTATCTAATATCAAAAATTCTTGATATTTTCTATACCATACATCATCAGTGCCGCCGGCTCTGCTGTTTTTTATTCCATCTAAAATTTTTTTACATTCTTTTTTTGTAAATAGGATTTGTTGCATTTAATTAAATTACTACTTTTTTTATTTGTAATGTTGTTTGTATATTTGATGATAATGAACCAACCAAAGCAATTCTCTTTTTATCTTCGGATTCATCTTTAATAAATTTTTCCGTATTAAAGATTATAATATCGCCCACATTCATATCAATTATTTCCGTTGTATCTTTATCATTTTTTAAATATATTTTAGAATTTATTAATTCTATAAAATAAATAAAAGAATATTCAGAAGGAATTGTAATTTGATTTTTAAAATTTCTATTAAAATTTATTGGATTATTTTCTTCTTCCGTTTGAATATATCCCCACATATTTTTTACATAAACATTAAAATCTTCATTTGTTTCTTTTTTTAATTTATTTAAAAATATATTAAATATATTATCAAAATTTTCACAATCAAATAAAATTTCATACATATTAGATGGTGAAATGTTGGTTAATTTTTTATTTAATAAAATATCATTTTTACATGATTCGAATGTGGATAAATCTATATTAGTTATTTTTTGTATCATACTATTCATCTATTTTTAAGTTTATATTAAAATTTGATGCATAAATTATTCTATCGATTTCTGCATTTTGAAATTGTGTAACCATATGATTTAAATCTCCAGCAAAAATAATTATATCATTTTCTTCAGGTTTAAATACATGTAATTTTTTATCTTCTGTCATAAACACAATATCACCTTCTCCCTCTTTTAAGTTTTTTGGTATTTGTATATAAAATACAAAAGTCCAATCCGTTTTTAATTTCGTTTTATTTGTTCCCATTTCTAAAAAAATATGTTTGTGCATAATCATATTAAAATCTTTTTTTTGTGTATAGACCCAACTTGATTTTGCAAATTTATCTATTTTTTTATTTTCAATAATTTCCAATGCATCTAAAACATATCTATTTATTGATTTAAATTCTTTACATTCAATTAAAAATTTATCTTCAACATGTTTATGTCTTTTTTTATATATTACACATCTATTATCATAGATTCTTTTGATAAAATCTTCTTTATTAAATAAACTATTATAATAAATTTTATAAATAGTTTGTTCCTTTGACAATTCAAATTTTTCTATATTCATAATTAAAAATTTGTAAATATTTGTAAATTAGGATATTGTTCCCTCATACCCTTTAATTTTTGAACTTGCCATTGAAACATTTGATATTCCGGATGATTTTCATTTGCAATATTTTTTATAGCAAATTCAGCATCTGAAAATGTACCCCAATTATTAATATGTATAAAGTTTACTTCGGTTTTCATACCATTTAATTTTTGTAAATAATCGGCCATTTCAACAAATCCACACATTTCAAAATAGTTATTGTTTTGAACTACAAATGTTAATCTAACAAAATCTAAGTTTGGTATTTTTGTAAATATAAAATGTAAATTATCATACAAGACATCCCATTTTCCACCCAATCTAATTTGTTCGTATGTTTCTTTCGTACATGCATCTATACTTATTTCTGCGGTTATTCTCGGTATTAAATGTAAGTTTGAAAGAAAATTCCACATTTTTTCTGTCCAACCATTTCCATTTGTATGTATATGTAAATTTTTTGTGTTTGGGTATTTCTCCATGGTTATTGATTTGAGTAAATTTCTCCAAAATTCACCACCAAACCCATCACCACTAGCTGTTATGTATAGCTCATTCGCATCTGTCAATGCAAAATCCAATATTTTTTCTTGTATTTTTTCTGATTTTTCCCTTTCTTCACCTTTACTTTGAATAAAATCATGTCTACAAGATGGACATTTTAAATTACAACTTCTATCATGTGAAAATATAACACATTCTGGACCCCATGGTAAATCTGTAATTTTTTCATAAATTATTTTTTTATATTTTTCTTCACCATTGGGATTAATTGTTTTGTTATTCCAAAGTTTATGAAATGTTGATTCATCAAATATTGGAAAATATCCATTATCATATACCGAATCATCTATATCTTCAGTATTCCATCTATTTAAAAACCCACATTCCATTGAGTCACAATATTCCATACTACCATTGTGCATAGATTTTCTCAATTTTTGTGCAGTTTCACTATTCCAAATATTGTCCCAATCTTCTTTTAAAACATTGCCGGCGGGCCCGGATGTTATCCATGCATTTATCCATCGTTTCTCTTCATCACTCCATCCACCACTTACACATTGCCACACTTCTCCACTTGTAAGAAATTCTGCATTTCTAAATGGTGCAACACAAAAACCTTTTTTGTTTTTCATATTTTATATAAAATTAAAATTAGAAACATATGATATCCTATCCTTATCCGAATTTTGATTTGGTAGAGTCATATGTTGTATATCTCCACTAAAAATAATTACATCATTTTCTTCAGGAGTTAAATAAAAAAATTCATCATTTTCCGTTTTAAAAACCAAATTTCCCTCAGTTGATTTCATATCGTTTGGAATAGAGATATAAAAAACACAGACCCACTTTGTATTTAAATTTGATTTGTTAAAACGATGTAAAGTTTTATGTGCATGCATCCATTGTTCCGAAAATGATTTTGTTTGAGTATATATCCAACTAAATTTTGATATTTTATCTGTGTTTGTATTATCTATTGATTTTATACATTTAATAAAAAACTCATCTATTAATTTGAATTCCGGGCATTCAATATTCATTTCTAGTGAATGATTATTTTTTATATTATGATTGTGTAAATTTTTATTTTGTTCTACTTTTTTTATAAAATCTTCTTTTGAAAATGAGCCAGTATATTGTGTTTTATATATTGTAAATATATCTGATATTTTTATCTCTTCCATTTAAATAATATTTGTTTTTTTAAATTTGTTGTATTTTCCATAATTCAACAAAATTTCCTCTCCTTTTTTTATATTTCTTATTGCCTTTAGTGTTTTTTTATCTAAATTCGGTAAACCCTCAAATCCACAACTATTTACCCAATGATATGGTGTTTTAAATATCCAATGACAATCTTTATTTAAAATAACAAACATTTTGTATTCACCATTAATTTTTTTATGGCCATACATATTTAGTAAATGTATTTTAATATCCTCATCAAATGAATTTAATTCTTCGTTAGATAGAATATATTCACCCGAATCACCATCCCATAATTTAAAAAGTTCTTCTCCTTTTTCAATTTCACGTAAAGCAAAAACACCAACCCCACTAATTGGACTTGGTTGTAGTTTTACATTAACATAGTTTTTTATATATTCATATGCGGTCATTAAATAAAGTTTTTTGGTTTAAACTTAAATTTAGACCCATAATTTGCAAGTAATTCTTCACCTTTTTTTATATCACGAATTGCAACAGGATTGTATAGTTCCGTATCAACATTTGCGTTAGATAATCCACTATTAATAAACATAGGTGGGTAAATATATAACCAATGGAATCCTTTTTCAAGTAGAATGAATATTTTACCCAATTCTTTATCTACTTTACATTCGTTTCCTTCTTTATCTAAATAATAGATTTTATTATCGAATGTTTCGTAAATACTTTTTTGCAAATCTTCAGGTAAAGAAAAAAGTTCTTCTTGTGTAATAGAATAAACGCCGGATTCACCATACCAAGGATTAAAAATTAATTCACCCTCTTTGATATCTCTTACAGCAAAATAACCAACACCACCTATATGACTTGGTTTTAAAATAGATACTACATATTTTTGCAAATATTCATAGGCGGTCATAACTGATTAATTTTGTAATATCTTATGTATGTTTCAACTTAATTAAGTTTGTCAACTTTTGTAAAATTGTATTAACTTTTGTTTTTTCATTTACGGTTAATGCAACTACTGGTTTACTTTTTAAATCCGTTGTTGAAATCGATTTATATTTAGATGGTTGTATCATTTTAAATTTTATTTATTATGAGTTAATATTCCATTTGCATAGAAGTTGTGATTATCTTCTACCGTAAAGATATAAGTTTGAGTATCTGCTAATGGTTGTGGTTCTATTGTTTGAACAGCTACCGCATGCATTCCAATTGCATTATCTTTTGGTATCATATAAACACAATCACCCTTTTCAATTTTTCTAACCTTTACTCCTAATTCATATCTTTCATTTGTTAAATTTGGAGAGTAAGATGCCAATTCCATTTTATTTACATAGAATGGGTGGTCAAATGTAGATGTTACTTCAACACCATTTGATAGTGTGTATTTAACCAAATCATTGTGTGTTGGAGATTTTGTATCAATTACTTTCTTAACTTCGTTTAATTTACTTTCTTCATTTAAAGTAATTACTTCATCACCTACTACAATATCTTCAATATTTTTGAAAGTACCATCTGCCATTGTAATTTGTGTACCGGCAATGAAACAGAATCTATTATGTACTAATATATTGTTTGCAAAGAAGTTATGGTTATTTTCAATATCTTGTAAGTTATAAACTACTACATCCCCATTATGTTCAATAATTTGTACTATTTTTGTTTCACCATTAAACAACTTAACTACATCACCAACTTCTATTGATTTAACTTCGGTTTCTAAACTATACATTTCATTTGATAATGCCGAATTAAATGATGCCCATCCTTTGTTTACTACATAGATTGGGTGGTCGATAGTACATTTTACTACTTCACCATTTTCTAATTTATATTCAACTATTGAGTCTACATTCTTACTAAATACATTATTAACTTTATTGTTTACTATCGTTCCTGATTCTAAATCAAATGTAGAAACTATATCACCTGCAACTATTTCTTCAATTTTCTTTAAAGAACCATCTGCTAATGTAATTAATGTACCTGCAACGAAACAAGGTGCGTTGTGTGTAATAAATGAATTGATTGGTGTAGTACCTGCAATAATGTAAGTATCCGTATCTTCAACATCTAATTCTACTAAACTAAACCCATCATCATTTGTAATAAAAAATTCGTTTGAACTAACAACTGCAGTTGATGCATCGTAATCAATTAAATAATCCGTATTTGCATTAATATCAATTGCGGTTTTCCATATAATCATATCATCATCTGAATCATATACTAAAAATGATTTTACAGGTGATACATACAAATAATCTTCATTACCATTAACATTTAATTTAATTAAAGTTTTGTTATGTAATGGTTTTACATTTTTATAAGTTACTATTGATGAAGTCATATAAGAACCAGATGGTAATGTATTTCCCGTAATGTTCCAATTTTGAGTATAAAATTGGTCTTCAATAATAGAGTTTTCTCCAATATAAAATGATTTTAATTCATCTCCAACTAATAAATTCCCTGCTTCTTCTTGTGTTTCATCTGCTTTTATAATCAAATGTGTATTTAATAAACCTTCCGATTGACCATCGTATTTGATGTAATTTGTAGCAAATTCAAAAAAGTGTTTTGCATCCAATTCATTTACATATTTGGTTGTATCATATATTGAACCGGTAGGTAAACTAAATGTTGCATATTGTTTAAATTGAGCTAAATGTACTAAATCCAAATCGGAGCCATATACAATTGAAAACGCTCTAATACTATTTACGGTATCGTTTTCTAATGAATTTGGATTATTGTGGTATTTTTGAATTAAATTATTTTGATTAGCGGATTGATTGATAAAGTTATTCCATCTATCCAAATTGGTTTCACCATCAACCTCACTTCCTACTTTATAAAATTCTGCCATTTGATGATTTTCTGTTATATCTTTAATAACAGCATCTGGTACATTTGATAAATTAAATTCATCACGTACAATGCTATCATATTGACCAATAGATGATGAATGATAAAACTCAACTACCGAACCACTTTCTCCTCCCTCATAAAATAATGAAAGTAAATTTAATTTACCTTTTGCATATTCACTATCGAAAATAGAAATTTCATCGTATGCCAATCTTAATATAAAATGGTTTTCAATTTCCTCTACTGTTGGGGGGTAAATTGCATTCGGATTAACCTTAACTTCATCAAATTCAGTTATAAAAGATGCATCTGCAGTTATTGCAGAATGTAAATGGTCCACTAATTCCTGATGAATACGTGGTTTGTGTACAACTGTAAGTTTTGTTATATTATTTGATTGTAATAAAGATATAAAATCGGTATAATCAAATTGAGATAAATTTGTTACCGAAGTATCTGTGTTGATTTCTAATAATCTTAAATCACCATTTTTATCTTCTATAAAGTCAGCGGAAAATAAAGTCCCTTTCATATATTGTGTATTTCGTTTTGTATAAATATAATTTTATTGTAAAATAAATCACTTTGCTAAA
>Ga0172367_10008798_pt1 | contig 11220 bp, 11 predicted proteins | sample Lak10m_FD_114542 | JGI IMG/M metagenome (GOLD analysis project Ga0172367, IMG submission 114542) | Freshwater microbial communities from Kabuno Bay, South-Kivu, Congo - kab_022012_10m | ecosystem: Environmental > Aquatic > Freshwater > Lake | place: Democratic Republic of the Congo: South-Kivu...
CGAAGACTCGCGGATCACCTTGACGCCGCCGACATCCTTGCGCTCGAGCTGCTTGCGCGCGAACGCCTCCGCCTCCTGCTGGCTCGGGATGCTGGTCTCGATGACCCAGCGGTTTTCCCGAAAGCAGTGGACTTCGAAACTTTCTTTCTTGAAAAAGGCCAACGCGAGGTCTCCGGCGAAGGGTGGCATCTTAACAATCGGCCGTTCGCCGATACAATGGTGGGATTATGGAAATCGAGCGCCTGCCCTGCCGGACCGACAATTACGTCTGGCTGTTGCGCGAACCAAATTCGGGATCGGTCGCCGTCGTCGACCCGGCGGATGCCGAGCCGGTACTCGCACGGCTGGCCGCGCGCGGCGCGCGTCTCGATTTCATCCTCAACACGCACCATCACGGCGATCATGTCGGCGGCAACCTCGCGCTGAAGCAACGTTTCGGCTGCACGGTCGTCGGGCCGTTCGCCGACAAGGACCGCTTCCCGGGCATCGACGAGGCGCTGGGCGAAGGCGACCGTTTCGCCTTCGGAGCGCTGGACGCGCGGGTTTTCGACGTGCCCGGCCACACGCGCGGCCACATCGCGTTCTGGTTCGAGACCGCGCGCGCGCTTTTTTGCGGCGACACGCTGTTCGCGCTCGGCTGCGGCCGGCTGTTCGAGGGAAGCCCCGCGCAGATGTGGGATTCGCTGTCGAAGCTGCGCGCGCTTCCCGACGACACCCGGGTCTACTGCGCGCACGAGTATACGCAAGCCAATGCCCGGTTCGCGCTGACCGCCGATCCGGCCAATGCCGACCTCAAGGCGCGGGCCGCGTCGGTCGATGCCGCGCGCGCGAAGGGCGAGGCGACCGTCCCTTCGCTTCTGGGCGAGGAAAAGCGTACCAATCCTTTCCTGCGCGCCGACGATCCGGCGCTGGCGCGCGCCGCCGGTCTGCCCGGGGCGAGCCCGGCCGACGTCTTCGCCGCCGTCCGCGCCGCCAAGGACCGCTTCTAGGCGGCGGCGCTATGACCAGCGAATATCGCATCGTCTTCTTCGAGGACCGCGAGATCGTGACGGCGCTGATCGACCATGCGCGCACGCAGGGCACCAAGCTGCCGCCCGGCCAGGCGAGCAAGCTGTCGATCGACCGCGAGACGTTCACGGTGAATCTCTGGTTCCGCAAGAAGGGCAGCGAGCCCGTCCCGGTCGAGTTCCACTCCGCGGCCCTGGCGCAGGCGCTGATCCGGCACTGCAAGAAGTCGAAGATCCCGCTGCCGGTGAACGCGAACAAGGAACTGAAATTCGTCGACGCGCGCATCGCCTTCGTCGTCGAGCTGAGCCGCCCGTCGTCCGAATCCCTGATTCCGATCGAATACGTTTAGGATTCGAAGAACAGCACGCCGCCCAAGGCTGCGGACGGCACCACGACGCGCCCTGCGGCGGTCTGGCGGCCCGCCGGGGCGCGCGCGAGGTCGCTGCACGAAAGTGCATATCCCGCGATCCACGGCACGACGGGCGGTTCCAAGCCGCAAATTTTGCGTATCGTCGACGGATCGCGGAACACCAGTCGGCCCCGCATCGTGGCCAGGCACGGCGCGCCGTCGAATTCGTCGGCCGCCAGCCCGGTGTAACGGGCAAATCGTGCCACCGCCTCGGCGGGGTCGGCGACGCACAGTTCGACGCGCGTGAGCCCCGTCGCCCCGTTCGGGTGCGCAAGCCAGCGTGGCTGCCAGATGTGCTCGGGCGTGCGCTGTTCGACGAACTGGATCCGGCCCTCCGGCATCGTGCCGGCCGGCGTGCGGACAACCGCAAACTTTGCCGTCCGGATCCCCTCCGGCGTCTCGACCGGACGGCTGAGATCGACGGCCGGCAGCGGCCCGAACCCGGCGGCCTGCAGGCGCGCGTGATCGCCGTCCGGGTCGGCGGTCCCGAAGGCGATCAGGTGGACGCCCACATGGCGCGCCATGCCGGCGCGCAACGTCGCGGCATTGGGCGTGTCGGCGGTGGGCGCGAGGAATTCGAGATAGCCGCGCTCCAGCATCGCGCAGTGGTTGCCGGTCCCGGCCGGCACGGGCGGATCGCCGGTGCTCTGCGCCGAGAAGGGCGTGGGCGCGAAACCGAGACGGCGCAGTTCGGCTTCGGCCGCGGCGGCATCGGGCACCCAGTGCGCGACATGGTCGATAACGAGGCTGCCGCGCGCAGGGCGCTGGCGCGACGCGGCGCTCACGCGCGCGTTCCGAGCGCGACCACGCCGTCGCGGTGCACGAGCCGCCGCGCGGCGATGTCGTAGCGCATCAGGTCCTCGCCGATCGCGACGGGGCCGGCGAAATCGCGCGCGACTTCGTCGAGCACGGCGTGCCGGTCGAAACGCGTCGGCACGAAATGGTTGAGCAGAAGGACGCGCGCACCGGCTTCGCGCGCCACGCGGCCGACCTCGTCCGAACGCGTGTGGTAGGACTCGACCGCCGCGACCGTCTCGGCCGAGCGCACGCCGGCGACCGGCTTCATCTCGGCATGCACGAAACATTCGTGCACGAGCACGTCCGCATCCCGCGCCGCCGCGATCAGGTCCGCACAATACGCGGTGTCGCCGCTGAAGGCCGCCTTGTGCCCGCCCGCCTCGAACACGAAGCCGAAGGCGTGGCGCACCGGGGCGTGCGCGACGGCGACCGCCGTCACGCGTACGCCGCCCTCGTCCCACGCCGTACCGGGCCCGATCTCGGTCACGTCGATGTCGAACGCGGCGACCGAGGCGCGCTTCTCGTGCGCGATGCGCTGCGCGCGTTCGGCCGCCCACAGCGCCATCGTGCCGGCCACGAAGTCGCGCGTGCCCGGCGGGCCGAACACGCGCCAGCCGCGCGCGCGGCCCTGGTGCCACGACGAGACGACGAGCTGGTAGAAATCGACGAGATGGTCGGTGTGCAGGTGGGTGAGGAACAGCGCGTCGATGTCGGCCCCGCGCGTGCCCGCCTCGACGAGGCGCTGCGTCACGCCCGATCCGCAATCGACGAGGAAGCGCAGTCCGCCGGCGCGCACGAGGTTGGCCGGCCCGCGCCGCTCGGGGTCGCATTGCGGACAGCCCGTCCCCAGCAGCACGATCTCCATCGGCTCAGCCGTAGAAATAGCGCGGCAGCAGCATCACGAAATCGGGCCAGTAGGTCACCAGCCCGAGCGTCGCCAGCAGCGGCACGAGGAAGGGCAGGCACGCCTTCGTCGTGCGCTCGAAGCTGATGTCGGCGATCCGCGCGAGGATGTAGAGGACCATGCCAACCGGCGGCGTCAGCAGGCCGATCATCAGGTTCAGCACCATGATCAGGCCGAAATGCACCGGGTCGACGCCGATCTGCGTCATCAGCGGAAGCAGCACCGGGACCAGGATCGTGATCGCGGCGATCGTCTCCATGAAGCAGCCGACGACCAGCAGGAACAGGTTCACCAGCAGCAGGATCAGCCACGGCTCCTGCGTGACCGACAGCACCATGCCGGCGATCTCGTCGGTCACGCGCGTGGTGGTGACGATGTAGCCGAAGATCGACGCGCCCGCGACGATGAACAGCACGATGGCGGTGGTCTCGACCGTCTCCATCGACACGCGGATGAGGCCGCGGAAGCTCAGCGTGCGGTAGACGAACAGGCCCAGCACCAGCGCGTAGGCCGTCGCCGCGATCGCGGCCTCGGTCGGCGTGAACACGCCCGAGGTCATTCCGCCGATCAGCAGCACCGGCGTCATCAGCGGCAGGAAGGCGCGCCGGAACGTGTAGGCGAGCCGGGCCCACGCGAAGGTCGCGTCGCGGTGGAAGCCGCGCACGTGCGCGTACCACGCGACCATCCCCATCATCGTGCCGGCCATCAGCAGGCCCGGCAGCAGGCCGGCGGCGAAGAGCTGGCCGATCGAGCAGTTCGCCATCACGCCGTAGATGACCAGCGGCAGCGAGGGCGGGATGATCGGCCCGATCGTCGACGAGGCGCCGGTGATGCCGACCGCGAAGTCGACGTCGTAGCCGTGGTCGCGCATCGCCTTGATCTCGATGTTGCCGAGCCCGCCGGCGTCGGCCACGGCCGTGCCCGACATGCCCGCGAAGATCACCGAGCCGACGACGTTTACGTGCCCGAGCCCGCCCTTGAGCCAGCCGACCAGCGCCAGCGCGAAATCGTAGATGCGCGCCGTGATGCCGGCCGAGTTCATCAGCGAGCCCGCCATGATGAAGAACGGGATCGCGAGCAGCGGGAACGAATCGACGCCCGAGACCATTCGGTGCAGCACGACGAGGTGCGGCGACACGTCCTCGGCCATCACGTAGAGGAGCGACGCGCCGCCCAATGCGATGGCGACGGGGACGCCCACGGTGAGCAGCGCCACGAAGGCGATCAGCAGGAACGCGGTCACTGGTGGCGGCCCTCGACGTTGACGCGGGTGAGCGGGCTGTCGCCCTCGCGCCGGTGGCGCAGGCCGACCTGGACCGCGCGGAAGGTCATCAGCGCGAAGCCGAAGGTCGCGACGCCGAAGACGAGGCTCATCGGCAGGTCGATCACGACCATGCGCTGCAGCTGCATGATCTCGGTCACCTTCCAGCACAGCCACGTCGCGTAGCCGAGGAAGAGCACGCGCGCGACGTCCACGAAGGCCGACAGCCACCGCCCGACGCGCCGCGGCAGGTAGACGTAGAGGAACTCGACGTGGATGTGGCTGGTCTTGCGCATCGCCATGCCGCCGCCCACGAAGGCGACGCAGATCAGCAGGTAGCGCGCGATCTCCTCGGTCCAGGCGACCGAATCGTTGAGGACGTAGCGCGAGAAGAACTGCAGGAAGACGACGCCCGCCAGCACCCAGAAGAAGGCGAAGGCGGGCCAGTCCTCGGGCCCGTAGCTCGACAGCGGCGGGTCGGGCGCGTCGGCAAGGCCGAGGATCGGGTCGCCCAGATCGGGCCCGGTCTTATCGTGCTGCATGTCGGGATGTCCGGAAAAAGGGCGGGGCGGCCCCGCGAAGGGCCGCCCCGCTTTCGTTCACGAACCGCTGCGGCCGAGGGCCTGCAGGCGGTCGTAGTGCTGCTGCGTCCAGCCGGCACCGGCCGACGCGTCGTTGTGCAGCGGCTTGGCGGCCTCGATGAACGCCGACATGTTCGGCGTCACCACGGTCTTGCCCTGCGACTTGAACCATTCGGGCAGCTGCTGCTCGGACGCGCGGATCGCGTCGGTGGCGCGGCCGGCGGCTTCGCGGAACACGGCCGTGAAGGTTTCCTTCTCCTGCGCGTTGAGACGGTTCCAGAGCGGCGGCCCGATCACCGTCACCAGGCTCTCGAAGATGTGCGAGGTCAGGTTGATGTGCGTCTGCACCTCGTAGAACTTCTTGGCCTGGATCGTCGGCAGCGGGTTCTCCTGCCCGTCGACCGTCTTGTTCTGCAGCGCCAGGTACACCTCGGCGAACGCGATCGGCGTGGCGTTGGCGCCGACGGCCTTGGCGTACATCAGGTAGAGCGGCGCCTGCGGCACGCGCAGCTTCATGCCGCGCATGTCGGCCGGCACGTTGATCGCCTTGTTCGCCGTCGTGTGGCGGGCGCCGTAGTAGGTGAGCGCCACGATCTTGTTCTTGGTGCGCTGGTCGTAGCCGTCGGCCAGCTCCTTGAACAGGTCGGACTGCGAATACGCCTTCCAGTGGTTGAAGTCGCGGAACATGTACGGCGCGTTCGAGATCGCGATCGCCGGGAACGACGCGCCCGCGAAGGCCGCACCCGTGTAGATCATGTCGATCGTGCCGAGCGGCAGCGCCTGGTTGATCTGCTGCTCGTTGCCCAGCGCCGAGGCCGGGTGGACGTCGACCGCGTACTTGTTGTTCGTGCGCTTCTGGATCTCCTGCGCCGCCCACAGCACCTCGGTGTGGTAGGGCTCGTTGACCTCGTAGACATGCGCGAATTTCAGGCGCTGCTGCGCGTCCGCGGCACCCGCATAAGCCAGAATCCCGACGGCCATGGCCGCCAAAACGGCGTGTCTGCCTTGCATCTCGTGTCCCCCCTGTTGGCTCGCGGGGGTCTTTTTCCCCGGCGATTGTAGGCTATCCTAGCCATCGCTCACGGCCTTGTCATGGCCCGAAAACGGGGGGAACCGGCAAAATGGCGCGCATCGTGCGGATCGAGATCCGTCAGGTCGATCTTCTGCCGCCGGTTGTACGGACCGACGCGATCCAGTCCTTCGCGCGCCAGGAAACGCCGATGGTGCGAATCTGGGACGCCGACGGGGCGGTCGGGACCGGCTACACCTACACGATCGGCACCGGCGGCTCGGCCGTGATGGCGATGCTGCGCGACTGCCTTTGCCCCTACGTGCTCGGCAAGGACGCCGACGCGGTCGACGGGCTGTGGACCGGCATGCTGTTCGCCACGCACGCGACCACGGTGGGCGCGATCACCTCGCTCGCGATGGCGGCGATCGACACGGCGCTGTGGGACCTGCGCTGCCGGCGCCTCGGCCAGCCGCTGCATCTGGCGGCCGGCGGGGCGAAGCCGAAAATCCCGGTCTACACGACCGAGGGCGGCTGGCTGCACCATCCGCCCGAACAGCTCGTCGGCGAGACGCTGAAGGCGCGCGACGCCGGATTCGCGGGCGCCAAGCTCAAGGTCGGCAAGCCGACGGGGGCCGAGGATTTCCGCCGTCTCGCGGCCGTTCGCGCGGCGGTCGGCCCCGACTACGCGCTGATGGTCGACGCCAACCAGCGCTTCACCGCGGCCGAGGCGCTGCGCCGGGCGGCCCTGTTCGCCCCGCTCGACCTCGAATGGTTCGAGGAGCCGCTGCCCGCCGACGACGTCGACGGGCACGCGCGCCTGCAGGCGGGCACCTCGATCCCGGTCGCGGTCGGCGAATCGCTCTATTCGCCGGGCCAGTTCGCCGACTACCTCAAACGCAACGCGTGCGGCATCGTGCAGGCCGACGTGGCGCGCGTCGGCGGCATCACGCCGTGGCTCAAGGTCGCGCACATGGCCGAGGCCTGCAACGTGGGTATCGCCCCCCATTTCCTGATGGAGCTGCATCTGGGCCTGGTCTGCGCGGTGTCGAACTCGGTCTGGCTCGAATACATCCCGCAGCTCGACGCGGTCGCGCGTTCCACGTTGCGCATCGCCGACGGCCATGCGGTGCCGTCGTCCGAGCCCGGCCTCGGCATCGACTGGGATTGGGACCGGATCGGGCGGCTTACGGTCGCGGGCAGCCTTGCGGATCTCGGCGCGTGAATGGCATGCCGATTGCTGGCATGATCGCCTGTCTCAAGCGCATGACGGGGAATGGCTTTTCTCGAACTTGACGGTCTGACGGCCCGCTACGGCCGCGCCACCGTCGTCGAAAATCTCGGCCTGACGGCCGAAAAGGGCGAATTGCTGTCGATCCTCGGCCCTTCGGGCTGCGGCAAGACGACGACGCTGCGCATGATCGCGGGCTTCGTGACGCCGGCCGCCGGCAGCATCCGCATCGGCGGCAAGACGGTCGAGCGCGTGCCGCCGCACAAGCGCAATGTCGGCTACGTCTTCCAGAACTACGCGCTGTTCCCGCACCTGACCGTCGCCGACAACGTCGCCTTCGGCCTCAAGATGCGCTTCGTCGCGGGGGCGGAACGGGCGTCGCGCGCGGCCAAGGCGCTCGACCTCGTAGGGCTGGCGCATCTGGCCGAGCGCTTCCCGGCACAGCTCTCCGGCGGCCAGCAGCAGCGCGTGGCGCTGGCGCGCGCCCTCGTCATCGAGCCCGACGTGCTGCTGCTCGACGAGCCGCTGTCCAACCTCGACGCCGCGCTGCGCGGCCAGATGCGCCAGGAGATCCGGGCCCTGCAGCGGCGCCTGTCGATCACCACCGTCTTCGTCACCCACGACCAGAGCGAGGCGCTGGCGATGTCCGACCGCATCGCAGTGATGGACCACGGCCGCCTCGTCGAGGCGGCGAGCCCGCAAGCGCTGTGCGACGCGCCGGCGCACGGTTTCACGGCCGAATTTCTCGGGGCGCGCACCGTCGTCAAGGGCACGCGTGCCGGCGGCGCCTTCGTGATGGCGGGCGGGGCGCGCTGCGCGCTGGGCCCCGACATGCCGGACGACGCCACGCGCCTCGTGCTGCGCGCGGCGCGCCTGCGCCTGTCGTCGGGTCTGGGCACCGGACGCTTCCTCGCGAGCGGCACGGTGCGCGACATCGCGTATCTGGGCGATTTCTACGACGTCGACGTCGAGGCCGCGGGGACGACGATCCGCGTCATCCTGCCGACCACCGAGCGCCTGCCCGAAACCGGGCAACCCTGCTTCCTGTCGGGCGACGACGACGCGATCGCCTGGCTTTCCGACTGAACCTCCGAGGAGAAGAAGACATGAAACGACTCATGGACCGCCGTTCCTTCGGCAAGACGCTTCTGGGGGCGGGTGCCGCCACGCTCGCTTCGCCTGCGATCTTCGGCCTAAACGCCGTCGCGCAGATCCGCCGCGGCGACGAACTCGTCGTCGGCATCTGGGGCGGGGCGCAGGAGCGCATCACCCGCCAGCACATCGTGCGCCCGCTCGAGGAGAAATACGGCGTCAAGATCAACTACGTGCTCGGCGGCACGCCCGAGCGGCGCGCGCGCGCCTACCAGGAGCGCGGCCGGCCGTCGTTCGACCTCCTCTATCTCAACATCTTCGAGAGCCGCCAGGCGGTGAAGGACGGCGTCACGCAGGCCCCCGCGCTCGACCGCGTGCCGAACGCGAAATTCCTCTACGAGCCCGCGAAGCTTGGCGGCTACGGCGTGGCTTTCAACCCCGTCACGATCGTCTACGACAAGCGCAAGGCATCCGCACCCGTCACGTCGTGGAAGGACCTCTGGAAGCCGGAATGGAAGGGCCGCATCGCGTGGCCGAGCTATCCGGGCGCGCAAGGCACCGCCGGCCTGCTGATGGCCGCCAAGATCCACGGCGGCAGCGAGCGGGCGATCGACGTCGGCTTCCAGAAGATCCGCGAGCTTAAGCCGTTCGCGGCGATCCAGGGCAGCCAGGACCAGCTCTACACGATGTTCGACCAGGGGGTCGCCGACATCTCGATCGAGTTCGGCTCGTTTACGCGCAGCTATGCCGAGACGCGCAACCCGAACATCGCCATCGCCAGCCCCGTCGAGGGCCAGGCGCTGGCGCAGAACGTCGCGTGCCCGACGGTGGGCACCACCAAGCAGGCGCTGGTCGAGGCGTTCGTCGACCTGCATCTGGGCGAGGCGTGCCAGATGGCCTATGCGCGCGAGACCTACTACTCGCCGACCGTCTCGAACCTGACGATCCCGCCGGACCTCGCCCCCAAGCTGGTGCTCGGCGACGAAGTGAAGAAGCTCGTCGACTTCGACTGGGACCACGTGATCTCGCAGCAGGCGGCGTGGTCGTCGCGCTTCAACCGCGAGATCGCGGGCTGAGGGAAACCGAAGGCGGCCGTCCGGGGAACGAGACATGCGCTCTGGACGGCCGCTGACCGGCATCCTGCTGTCGATCCCGGCGACCGCGTGGCTCGCGGTCGCCTTCGCCGCGCCGATGGCGGTGGTGGCGCTGCTGTCGGTGCAGGAATCGCCCGACCCGTTCGCGCCCGTCAGCCTCGTCCCGTCCTTGGTACAGTTCGCCGCGATCCTCGGCGACCCCTATTTCCTGCGCATCATCGCCGAGACCATCGCGCTCGGCCTCGGCGTCACGGCGGGGGCGGTCGTGCTCGGCTATCCGCTGGCGATCTGGCTCGCCGGGCTGCCGGCGAAGTGGCGGCCCTACGCCTTCGCGGTGGTGCTGATCCCGCTGCTGACCAACGTCGTCGTCCGCTCGCTCGGCATCGTGCTGCTGCTCGCCCCCGACGGCCTGCTCAATTCGGTGCTGCGGCCCTTCGGGATGGCGCGCAGCGCCGGCTTCCTCTACGGGCATTTCGCCGTCGCGGTGGCGCTGGTGCAGGTCTTCCTGCCGTTCATGGTGCTGTCGCTTTACGATTCGCTGGTCAATGCCGACGAGCGGCTGAAGCAGGCGGCCGCGTCGCTGGGCGCTTCGGGCCCGCGCGTGTTCTTCGGCGTCACGCTGCCGCTGTCGCTGCCGGGGCTGCGCGCGGGCACCACGATCGTCTTCCTGATGTCGTCGACGGCCTACGTGTCGGCGACGATCCTCGGCGGCAAGAAGGTGTGGACCACCGGCATGATCGTCTGGCAGGAGGCGCTGCAGAACCTCAACGCGCCGACGGCCGCGGCCCTGTCGATGATCATGCTCGCCTGGGGCATCGGCTTCGCGTTCCTCGCCGAGCGCGCGTTGCGCCGCCTCGCCCCGTGGCTGTCGCCCGACCGGCCGCGTTCGGCCCGGCGCTTCGAGCTGCCCGCCGGCCTCGTCCGCGCGCTGGTCGCCGCGGGCGACGTCGCGGGCCCGTGGATCGGGCGCGCGCTGCTGGCACTCGCGATCTTCCTGCTGCTGTTCCCGCTGACGCTCGTCGCGGTGCAGTCGTTCAACGACGTGCCGCAGGCGACCGTCGCGGGCTTCCGCGCCTTCACGTTCAAATGGTACGCCGCGATCTTCGAGACCGGGAACTATCTCGGCGCCTTCCGCAATTCGGTCGAACTCGCCGCCGCCGCCGTGCTCTGCTCGCTGGCGATGGCGCTGCCGGCCGCGTTCGCGCTGGTGCGCTACGGCTATCCCGGAAGGCCGGCGGTCGTTGCCTTCTGGATGCTGCCGCTCGCGCTGCCGCACGTGGCGATCGGCGTGGGCATGCTGCGCGTGCTGCAGTGGTACGTCGCGATCCCGCCCTTCATGGGGCTGCTGCTCGTCCATGTCGTGCTGATCGTGCCGTTCTGCATCTCGCTGCTGCGCACCTCGGTGCTGCAGCTCGACGAGGCGCTGGAGCAGGCGGCGGCGTCGCTGGGGGCGCCGCCCTGGCGGGTGTTCCTGCTCGTCGTGCTGCCGAACCTCGCGCCGGGCCTCGCGGTCGCCGGCATCATCGCGTTCCTGATCTCGTTCGGCGAGGTGACCGTCACGTCGTTCCTGACGACCGCGCGGCTCACGACGCTGCCGGTGCGCATCTACGCGGAAGCGAGCTTCAGCCTCGAGCCGACGGTCCACGCCGTCTCGACGCTGCTGATCCTCGCGACCGTGGCGCTGCTGGCGCTGGTCAACCGCTTCGTGAAGCTCGACCGGGTCTGGGCGAAGTAGGGTACCTCACCCCCGGCCCCTCTCCCGAAGGGAGAGGAGAGAAGAGAACCCTCTCCCGCTTGCGGGAGAGGGCAGGGTGAGGGCGCTTCAGTTCGCCG
>Ga0172367_10008799_pt1 | contig 11219 bp, 11 predicted proteins | sample Lak10m_FD_114542 | JGI IMG/M metagenome (GOLD analysis project Ga0172367, IMG submission 114542) | Freshwater microbial communities from Kabuno Bay, South-Kivu, Congo - kab_022012_10m | ecosystem: Environmental > Aquatic > Freshwater > Lake | place: Democratic Republic of the Congo: South-Kivu...
CGCTTTGCTGGCTCTTGAACGTCATCTTGGGAACCTTCCTCAATTAGCTCATCTTCTACAGGGTCAACCATAGCCCGTCGGCTACCACGAAGGTCAGTGCCCTCATTAGCCTCAACTCGCTGCATGAGAAGCTCTATTTTATGCTCTAGGCTTTCACGCTTTTTAGTCTCAGCCTCAAGTTGTTGCTTTAACTTAACAACAGCGTTTTGGTCAGAGTTAGCAGCATCAAGCCAATCTTTAGCTAGCTTGCAGAACTTAGACAAAGGCCCAAGTTTGCGTTTTACATCATCAGTTGCAGCAGCTAATTGCTCTACCGTCTTAAAGCCAAGGTATTGCAGCTCGCGCATTGCAGAACCGCTCATCATAGGCCATTCAGCAAGCGGCGTACCCTCTAGCACTGGCTCATTACCTGCCACAAAACGAGCATACTTCTCTGAGTATTCCTGCATATCCTGCGGCTCAATACGTCTAACCGTCTCATCCTGCCCAGGCCATTGAATGCTGATAGAAGGAATCTCATCAAATATAGGCCGCCCTTCTTTTAGCGACTTTTCTCTATTTTCGTTATAACTATAAAAGAACTTAACATTAGCTCCAGAATAGCGCTTTTTTGGTTGGGAATTGCCCGACATTATGGACTGCCAATCGATTTGTGCCATATTGTTTGTCTCCGTAAATAGGCGTAATTGCCTACCTACTTATAGCACTACCCTTCAATTACGACCAACGTATCGATACTGCCACCAGACGTCTGGTAGGCAGTTATCGCTCCTGCTGGTACGCAATTACCGTCAAACCTAACTATGTTGCTACCTGCTGAATGTGGCAGGACGTAACAAAAATTGGTTGAGGTAGGTGCTATACCTGTAAGAGTAGCACCGCTAAAACTAAGCCCTATACTTGCACCAGAGTTGTTTTGAATCATTAAAAAGTTACGAAACGGCTTGGCAGCAGCAACAGTAACGCTAGTAGCCGTAGCCATTGTAGGAGTCGTAATTGTTAAATTACCTGCGTGTGATACCGCACCCATAAGAATCCTATAAAAATGGGGGGACTAAGCCCCCCTGTAAACTAAGTAGCCTTAGTAAACTTTAGGTAAAAGAAAGAAGTTCCGTTGGATACCACTACAAAACAGTTGGTATCAGCATCGTTATCCTTAACAATACCTACAAAACCTGTGCCAACCGACGCAGGCGTACCGAACGAAGTGGTAAGCTCTGCTGCTGTTGGCGTTGTGTCATTTACATCATTGATAGCTTGCTTAGTACGAACACCAGCCGCAGTAGCATTTACTACGTTGGTATTCACACCATCAGAGACTGCCGAGGCAAGCTCCGCTGGCATACCAAGTCCGATCAAAGTCGTTGCACTTGCCATAAAATCTCCATAAAACGGGGGGTATTGCTACCCCCCATTTAATTAGTTCACCTTGAGGTGTCCGACCGAGAACAACGTAACGGTGCCAGCACCAGTTAGCGTCTCTAGTCCAACAACGTAAGCAATCTTAGTTGTTGAAGCATCGTCAGCTACGCCAGCAGTTGCTGTGGTATTCATGTTAGCTTTTGCAGCATACGATGCAGCAGCCTTACCCTTAATACCTGAACCAGCTCCACCGCCAGCTAAACCACCAACCCATACCCAAAGGTAGTCGTTGTCAGCAGCAGCTACCTGAGCTACACCAACAAGAAGCCCCTGAGAACCAGCGTTAGTAGTTGTCAGCATTGCAGCCTGACCATCGTTTTCGATTTTAACGAAAGCGTACTGGTCAATAGCTCCATCAGCCTGAACGAATACAAACTCACCTTCTGGCGAGCTTCCAACCGTTCCAAGCGTTGCTGGCAAAGCAAGGTTATTCGTCTGAACGAAAGTCCTCTTGTAATCAACTCCGAAAGATCCAACTTGTGACATATTCTGTTTCCTCCACCATTAAGCGTAAATTACAGCCTGAAGTGCAGGAGCAGCACAGCACAAGTTACCTTCCACGAGTATTACCGTGAACATAGCATCTTGGTCTACCGGCCTAGCCATTTCTGGAGCAAGCGGCTTAAAGTCTGCACCACGAACCATGTCAAACGACCAATACTTAGTATTGAGTAGTCGGCATGAGTTTGTTTCAAGCACTGCTGAACCGAATCCACCGTCAAACACGAAATCGCATCCGTCATAGCTAAATACACGGAAACCAGCTACAGCCTTCTTGGTAGGAAGCTGAACACGCTGAATAGCCGTAAGTGAGCTATGAAGAAACTTCCATGCCGTACGATCCATCAGACCAAGGTCAGGCTGCTCATCACCTCGAACGATTTGACTGGTCGTATCGGAGATAGTCTCCTGAACATTGGAAGCTGAAAGGGTTACGTTTACTGCAAGGTTACGCGCCCAAGTGTTTGTACCACGGTCGATAGTTCCGTATGTTCCAGAACCAGGCGAAGTGGATACGGCCTTCTTGATACCGTCAAACTCAAGTCCACTAGAACCAGTTCCGTCACCACGGATCGAGGTACTTACAGTGTTCTTGAGGCGGCCGATAGCTGCCTTCATCTTCATTTCAACTAGGTCGAGAAGCATAGCCTCGTCGCGGTTAGCACGACGATCACGTCCGCTGATTGCTACAGGCTCATAAACCTGCTTGATAGCGAAACGAAATGCTGTTGCGTCATCGATTGCCGAAAGGTCGAACGAATCAAATCCAGCGTAGAATCCTCCTACAGCCTCATCATTGTACATGATAGGCTTACGAAGCTCATATCCACCGCTGAACTTACGAATAAGACCCTGCTCGTCCAGAGAAGCCAAAAGCGGATTGTGGTGCAATACCTGATCCGCAATGTCATCTGACTGGTCAAAGAGGGTCGTTACAATTGCCTCTTCTAAATTTGCCATTTTAGTTATCCTTAATCATTTGGGATAACCGCTATGGCCTTTAGAGCCTATTCGCCGTTTAAACGACGTTGCAGGTTATCCCGTAAACTTTTTGCGACTATTCTGGGAGAACCGCTACCTGCGGAGCCAGAGATTGATTTGGCAGCTTGTTTGGCTTTTGCCACGGCTTGTTGTTGCTGCTCTATTACCGGCTTTGCGGTCATTTTTTGATTAAGACCGGAGAAAGTCGGATTGCCGTTTACTACATAGTTATAAGCTGTTTCTAGCACTTGCTCAGGGGAGGTATAACGCCCTGTAGCGTTTAGTGCCTGTACTACCGGAGCCATTTCAGCCTCTAATTGGGAAGCTGTTTCTGGGTCACGGAATAACGGCTTATTACTCATAAACGAGTTTACAACCTGTTGATTGTAGTACGCAACAGCCTTTTGTTGCTGTTCGTTTTGCATCGCTTGGTATCGTTCTTCGGCTATGCGTTCTGCTTCTTCGCGGGTAAGGTATTGTTGTTGCTGTTGAGGCATCTGTTGTTGATAGCCAAGCAGGTCTTGAGGTTGTATTCCGTAGGAGTCTAACCAGTCTAGTGCTGTTTCTACTGGGTTATTGGCCATAGCCTTATCCCAAGCTACGGCACGACGGGTAACATCAGATATGCTTATACCGTCTCTGGCGTATTCGTTTTCGTATTGCTTAATAGTATCGTAAAGCCCTGATGTTTCTTTTCTTAATTGCTCTACTTCCTGCATTTTGCGACTATAGTCAGAGCGCGTCTCATAAGCCCGTCTATTAAGATAGGATTGCAAAACATGAGCATTAGCTGGCGTAGGATTAACAAAAGCCTCCTTTTCAGCGGCGTTCATATCCGCAGGGGGAGCCATAGGTGGCGGCGTTTGATGCGGCGTTGGGCTAGCCTCAACAGCAACATTGTTACTAAATGCATCTTTGTTGCCAGTGCCAGTTTCAGCCTCTACCTCTGGCTCTGTATTTTTCAAATTCTGTTTTAATGATTGCCGTATAGACAGTTCTGCTTCTTCACGGTCTACGGTTACTTCTGTATCTGCTACGTTTGATTCTGTATTATCTTCCATTTCTATACCTATCTATTAAACATTCCTTCATTTTGCTGAGAAACTTACGCTCGGATGCGCCAGATTCTTGATCTGGGATGTACCCTCTATCGTAAGCATCACCAACCTCAATAGCTCCTGCTGCTCGGTAAGCAGCTCGTAGCTTTGATTTACTGGTATAGATTTCTCTTGGGTTCAACGGATTGCGCGTTGGTTCCATCTCGTCTTGTATAAACAGGTCACGAGCATTGGATTGCACACGGCGCTGAACCTCTTCTATCGGAACAACTTTTTGCTGTTTGTGGCAGTATTGAAATAGTTTGTATTTGCTCATAAGTCTAATTTTGCTAACCACATAAGTGCCTTTAGACGTTTAATACGATTGTTACGTTTTCTTGTAAATTCCGCTGCTTTTTGTTCTGTTGCTTGTAATTCTAAAAACGCTAGCATTTCTACTTGTTGAGCAGCTTTGACTGCTAGTTCATAACGTACCAACACATCCTGCTGCAATTTACGAGTAGCTTCTACTATTTTCTTTTGTTCTTCTATTTTCGCTGTTATTTGATTTTCTAGCTGCGCCGATTGTAGCGCAGCTTCTTCCATTTTTAGTTTTAGCTCCAAACGTCTAGCTGCTTTCTTTTCTTTGATTTCAGCTAGTATTGCTGTAATTGCTTCAGGCGAGTTTGTAGGAATGTCTGTTGTGTTGATTGCGTTTAATTCCTCTTCGGACTCTGCGCCATAAATAGCTTTGTATATCAGCTTTTTCCAATCGGTAAGTTCTTTACGTTTCTTTTGTAATTCAGGCCGTTTTTGCCTAGCTTTTAACAGTTGTGCCGCTACTTGTTCTTCTTCTTTTGATTCTGAACGACGTTTGCGATACCTATCAAGAATGTCTGAAGTATCGGTAACTGCGCCTACAAGGTTAATTGTTGGCAGAAATATCTGCGCTGTAGAACTTAGTAGATCAAGTGTAACAGTTTGTACCCCACCAGCCTGAACAATCGTTGGCAAGAATATTTGAGCAGTTGATTCCAGCCTGTTTAGGCTAATAACAGATGCGGTGTTTAAAACTACGGTAGGATTAAAAGTTTGAGCTGTTGATTCTAGCCTATTTAGAAGTACAGTTTGTGGTTGATTTGGAACATAGATTTTTCTGGTTGGCGGTGGTTTACATAACCAGCCTGGGCCGAGACGGTCAAGCGTTTGGATCTCCGATGCGGTTAAAGCTCGATTCCAGATTGCAGCCTCGCCAATTTGCCCTGGAAAACTGCGGTTGCCGTCGTCATCGTTGGCGATCCGCAAACGCCGACTGTTGCTGTAATTTGTTGAGTCTGTAGTGGTAACAATCGACCGGCCATCCAAAAACAGTTGCGTCGCGTTGGCTGCTGTCGATTGTCGTGACACCGCGATATGATGCCAAGTGCTGTCTGCAATTGCGCCAAACGAATTTGCTGTTGTGCCGCTCGACCAATACCAGATACGATTCTGAAATCCCGGTGCAGAAGGCACTGCGCTATAAATTAACAAACCAGTAGTACCCAAATCCCAGTCGTCCTTCGAAAAAATTGCACTGTTTGCACTAAACGGCGCAGCCCGCAGCCACACCGAAACGGTGAAAGGACGTGTTCCAAAATTTGCTATTGAGACATTGCCGATATCGACAAAATCATTCGACCCATCAAAATCCAGCACCCTACCAGAGCGATTTCGTACTGATGCCGTTACCCAATCGCTTGCTGCGTCCATGTTGGTCAGCGTTCCGTGATTGCCACGACCAGAGCGGTCGTACAAACGCAAGCCCGTTGTCTGCAACATCGGGCACCAGTAGCCAACTACACCGCGTTCTAACTGTGCTAGGCTTGTCAATCTACTATGACCTCATCGAGCGGAACTAAAATAACTCGTGAATCGTTGTTTGTTGCTGTGCCCTCGTTGCGTAAGGCTTGCCCAAGGTTGTTATCAACTACTGGAGCAACATAGCGACCTGTAGCACGCCAGATAACAGCGTTCTGAGTCTGCACTACGTTACCGTCATTTGTTGCAACTAAAACAGAGGCCGGATTGCCTAATTGCGGACTCCATTCGTCCTCGTTGCCATCGCTAGGCCATGCACCATCGGAGCCAGTTACGCCGCCGGGCCAAGTGCTGTTATCGTGCGAAGATGCCAAGTACAACTCAGCCGTTGTTCCCGCTGTCGGAGCCAATCCTGTTTCAACTTGGAATATAACCAAGTATTCACGCCGCCAGTTTGAACCAAGATCGACTGAAGCACCCATTCGAGCCGAACCGTTTGCAAGGTTATTAAGCGAAAGCGTATTTGTAACGCCAGTAGCTCCAGCTTCACCCCAAACAATAGCCGTTCCTTGTTCAATTAAGATTTTATCAGGCAACGCCATTTTCTACACTCCTTAAAGACTTAACATGACCGTCGCCGACAGTGCCAAAACCAATGAAATCGATCCATCGGACAGTCTGGTTGCCAAGTGCAATTAACTCGTCTGCATGTTCTTGTAAAAGAAAACCACATTCAATCATTGACGCAAAAATTGCTTGTACATCGTTTGAATCCACATTAATCTCTTCAAATCTTGTAGATTTAATATACGTTAAAACGTTAATTGCAATTTCTTGGCATGGACTAGAACTATTTACGGCCGCTTTTTCTAGTTTTGCTCGATAACCTCTGCGAGAGGCATGTTCTTCAATTTGCGATAGTTTAACAGGTTGCCGTACTATAACTGTCTTTGCATTTATAGCAACCGCCGCCTCGTTATCTGTAAGCTGCTGGTATTCCGGTTTTTTCAATTCTTCGATAAGAAGAGTTAGATCCATAATGAATATCCTATGTGGGTTGTATTACCTATTATTTTGCTAATCATAAAGCAAAGATTCCAGAAGCATTAAACTGAACATCGATATTGTTACCGTTTGGCGTAACAGGTAATCCGCTGGCTGCTACATCAATATACATGATTAGCGGCGAGGTAGCTGCGGAACCTGTATCTTTAAATATAATTAGCGCCTCTACGGATACGCCTGAGACTGAGGTAAATGTTACATCTGCGGCATCAAAAACACCGCCTGTAATTGTCTTAGAAGCTAGTGTTACTTCTGTGCCTACTATTGCTCCACTTGCCGACGACCAAAACTCATCAGCATTGTTGTAGGTGTATGCGCCTGTGTCTATCAAAGCGATTTTGATAGTATCCGAAGGCAAATCAATAACAGCGTCAAGAAACTTCTCTTTAGCTTTTGGATAAATTGCATTTGCCATTAGCTTAACTCAATCCCGCTAGGATTGCCCTGTTCATCTAAAGTTATACGCTGTACTTTTACTTCTGGTTGCTCTGTTATCTCTATAGCAGTCGGATTGCCGTTCTCATCAGTCAAAATCTTGCCTGACTTCTTTCGGCCTGTCATTCCACCCATGTTCATTATTTTAGGCTGTGCTACTTGATCCATCTGCAAACGAATACGCTCTAAAGATTGCTCAGACGCTAATCGTCGCTCTTCTATAAGCTTTTCAGACTCGGATAAGCGTATACGCATTTGTTCAAGCTCTAGCTTTTGTATCTCAAGAATTTGCTGCATTTGAGCAGTTTCTTGCTTAATAAGTGCTTTGTCTGCTTCTGTCTGTGCTGTTGCTTGCACCTTTAGCATATCAACCTGGACGGATTGTGCTTTAATTTGCACTTCTTGTTGGTCGATACCTAGCTTTTGCTGCTCAATAAACTCTTTAAATTGTTGTTCTTGTACTAATAATTGAGCATCAAGCTGGTCACGCTGCATCTTTAACTGTTGATTTTGAATCTCAATTTGATTCTTAACACTGCGGTCTTGAGCCTCCATTTGAGCCTGTTGTAGCCGTGTCTGAGATTCAATTTGTGCAATTTGCATTCTAGCTTGCATTTCCTGCATAACTGGATCGGGCGGAGGTGGTTGTTTTGCTGCTTCTTCTTTAGCTTTAGCAATTTCACCAATCTGTTGAAGTGCTTTAGTAAAGATACCATCAAGCTCTTTGCCTCCCTTAAACCGCTTGATCATGTTTTGAAATAGACTAATGCTAAAGTCTATAAGGGGCGGGTATTGGTCTACTAGACCGCGCATTTGGTCAAAGAATTGCCCTGCGGTTTGTATAAGTTGGCTTCCTTCTTGTGCTTGTTGTGCTTGGTCGATAGCTACCATTGAGTCTGTAGCTATTTCAATGCGGTAATTACGCTTTTTGCCATCGCGGAATATCTCAACGATTTGCTGCTTCATTTCATCAATTTTTTGCAGCGGGTCAGGCATTGGCGGTGCCATCGGCGGCATACCTGTGTCACCGGGTGGCATACCCTCTTGACCTTGTTCTGGCATTGGGGGCGGTGGCGGAGGCTGAGGAATAAAGATCGTCGGCTCTATAAGGGCATCGGCATCGCCTACATCGAAGATAGTTTCTGGCTCGAATTGTTCCGCAATAATCGTACCAAGATTGCTAACAGCATCAGAAATAAACTTAGCAAACATGTTTTGGCGTACAATTAGGCCAAGGGATGACCACTGGGATTCTAGCCTATTTGCGGTTGCTGACTTGTATTGTTCTGATGTACCACGAAGCAGGTCGGATACCTTTAGAGTCTCGTAAAGCTGCTGTAGTGCTGTTTGTCTAGCACCCTGAAGTACGTTAAGGGCATTAATATATGGCTCAATGTTGAGGCTTTCAATGCCGTTAGCGAGGCCACCACGCTGCTTGTAGCTAGGCCAGTTAGTAACGGGAATAACTTTAAGGTCGCCGGTGTAGAGTTGCTCTACTTGGTTGCCTAGTGTTGCGTCATAGAGCTGGTTAGTACGAATGGCTTGAGTGACGGCATGAATACGAGTTGTGAGCCGTTCTACTTCTAAGATTTGGTCTTTAACATGGGCGTAGTCTGATACTGGCACTACTGAGTCTGGGTCTGCTGTTTGGCGAATAACTGAGCAGGGGTAAAACTTATCAAACTTAACAGGCGGATCAGATGTTTCTAAAATTGATTTGTCACCCCCTTTTTGCATCCAATAAACTTTGCCTGTTGCTTTGCACCAAACTTCGTATAGCTCTGCTTTGCCCTCGTATTTGTCATCTTTACGAGCTATATCTTTCTTGATTACTTCTGGATAGGAGTCGTATTGCAGGTCTTTTGCAATTTGTTTGCCAAACTTCTCCTCTGCTTCGGCTTTATCCAAGAAGGCACGACGCGATTGCCATTCGATTTCTTGCTCGTTTCTTGCGTCGGAGCAGTCATAGTCGGAGTATTGAACCACTTCAAGAATTGCTTTTTCGTCAGCCTTTCGCTCAACTTCAATGCTACTGAGCATAATACCGCCAGGGCCAGGCTGAAGATTGCTTGTATCCCCATCATACGGTTTTCCCTCCCCGTCAATAAGTGCGCCCGTTGGGTCTTTAATTAAGGCTATTTCTTGTAAAACTGTCTCAAAAGTAGGAATGTACCTAGCCCAAAGTACCGATTGGCCTGTTAGTAACAGTTGTAAGGCAGCATTTAGGCCAACTAGGTGGAAGTCAAAGTGACAATCCATAGCGTACTGAATGTTACGCTCTAAAATGACGCTACCAAGCTGGTAGGGGATGCCACCTGTACGTTTGCGGGTATTAACTTCAGCACGAGGTGTAGAGCTAAAGTAGGCGGGTAGTAGGGTTTGGTTACAGTACCACCAAACGTTAATACGGCGCTCAGCATCATTAAGCATCCCTACTTGTTTTTGCGCGTTATAAACGCGAATTGATTCTTCTGCTAATTCTATGAATTTTTTGCGACGCTCTTGGGAATCAGTAATCTGAGATTTCCACCACTTTGGGCTATACTTTTGTGAAAGCGGTGCAATACTCATATTCTAGCTCTACCTTGTTGTGATCTAACGCTTGCTATGTAGCTTTGTAGCTTAATAAGACCTTTGTTAAATACTTCTGCTGGTTGCTCCCACTTAGCATCGATTAACCTAGCTTTACACAGGTAACGCAACGCATCGACAGCATGGTCATTACCGCTAGTGTCTAAATCCTCTGGCTTACGTTTGTCTATTGACATCGATGGTAAGGTTTCTAACAGATAGGGGCAAGTAGCAAATATGTATAGTAACGGCGGTTTAGCTACAAGTCTTTGGCGTACTTGAGACCAGCCAGAGATTCTATCGTTATCAGCAGCGCGAAAGGTTGGATGTTTGTATTTAGCAAAGACGGCGGTGAATTGGTCGTTAATGCTAGGCCCACCTTCGTGGTTAAAGATGCTAGGGTCTGCTACCGCTATTGGATTTTCTCCCACGGATACTGAGGCAATTCGGTTAGCTTGTTCGACGTTATCGACTCCTTTTCCCCACATTTCTCGGTAGATGATAATACTTCCTTTAGGATACGGAACCTCATTACCTCGGTCATCACGTCCAGAACTAACAGCACCCCAGACAGCAGCAAAAGGGCTACGATAACCCCAGTCATAGCCCAAATAACGGGGCCAGTGTTTAGGTACGTTAAAAGGAGCAACGATATGTTTAGAGCTAAACTCAGGAAAGTAACTACCTTCATGTATTTCAAAGTCTCCCTCTAGCCAAGCTCGCACTAGCTCTGGACTACCTACCATGTGCAAGCGGTTAATGTATTCAGGGTCTCTAGCTAACAGTATTTGGTTATCATGCACCCTACTTGGTATGTAGATGTAATCAAAACCTGAGCCGTTAGGTAATAGTTTTTCTAAAACCTTCATCCCTTTTGGTGCTGGCTTAATAAACAACTCTTTTAGCCAGCTATGACCTATACCACCAGGGTTAAAGGTAAGGATGATTTGACCGCCTCCCTTGCCTCGTAGTGCTCCAAATAGCTTCCAGATACAGGATGGGTCAGAGTAGTTACCAGCTTCTTCTATAGCGCAATCTGAGAGGTTTTGGCCCTGGTATTTCTCAGCATCAGCATCGTTAGCTAAAGGTCTAAAACGTAGGCGACCACCTGATACAAAGGTAAATTGCTTTTTCTGGTCTTGCCAATGCGCTTTTAGGGGTAGGTAAATCTGTTTAGCTCGCTCAATAAGGTCATCGGCCTGAGGTAATTCTTTACGAAAAAAGATAGCGTTAAAGTCTGGCCCTAATTGTTCCTGCTTAATAGCAAACTTACCTAAAACCCCGTCAGTCTTACCACCACCACGAGCACCACCATAGCCGACTAGCGTAATAGGACAGGCTATTAAAGCCTCTTGAGGACCAGGTTGGGGCGCCCATACAATCTGCTCATCAGACCTATGCTCAGCAAAC
>Ga0172367_10008800_pt1 | contig 11217 bp, 6 predicted proteins | sample Lak10m_FD_114542 | JGI IMG/M metagenome (GOLD analysis project Ga0172367, IMG submission 114542) | Freshwater microbial communities from Kabuno Bay, South-Kivu, Congo - kab_022012_10m | ecosystem: Environmental > Aquatic > Freshwater > Lake | place: Democratic Republic of the Congo: South-Kivu...
AACGCTTCAGGTGGCGCGAGCCCGTACACGTATCTGTGGCAACCGGGGAATCTTTCAACACAAAACATCACCGGTCTTTGCGCAGGAACATGGACCGTCACTGCAACTGATGCAAACGGATGTTTCAGCTCCACAACAATCACATTCAATAATCCTCCGCAAGTCGTTGTGACTTCAACAGCGAATGATGTAAGCTGCAACAATCAATGCAATGGCACTGCATCAGTCAGTGCATCCGGAGGAACAGGAACATTCACTTATTTATGGTTGCCGGGAGGACAAACTACTTCTTCCATTACAAATCAGTGTGCAGGAACCTATACAGTTACTGTTCAGGATGGCAACGCCTGCGATACAACAATCTTTGTTACGATCAATGAACCGACACTGATTCAGGCAAACGCGGTTGCAACGCCTGCTAACTGTACGTTGTGTGACGGCGCAATTGCAACAACTGCTTCAGGAGGAACGGGACCATACACTTACTTATGGTCACCCGGTGCGCAAACAACAACAGGCATTTCTTCATTGTGTCCAGGTATTTATACCGTGACAGTTACAGATGCAACCGGATGTTCTGTGAATACACAAATCGCCGTAAGCAATTTGAACGGGCCAACGTTGCTGTCAACTTCAACGAACGTAACATGCAATGGAGTTTGTGATGGAACCGCATCAACCAACGTAACTGGTGGAGCGGGACCGTTTACTTACGATTGGTCTCCGGGTTCACCGAGCGGCGATGGTACTCCTGCAGTAACAGGATTATGCGCGGATACAGTTTTCGTACAAGTGACAGATGCAGTTGGTTGCATCACGTTTGATCAACTGATCATCACTGAACCTCCTGCGATCAATATTGTTGCGTTTACTGCCCCTGCAAGTTGTAATGGTGTATGTGATGCAACAGCTAGCGTTAACGTTACAGGCGGAACAGGACCGTATTTGTATTTGTGGTCCCCGGGCGGACAAACAACACCGAATATCACTGGTCAATGTGCAGGAACCTATACAGTTGATATAACCGATGCGAACGGATGTACTCAGCAAGCCATTGTCACTATCACCGAGCCCGGCGTTTTGAGTGTTGGTATTACTTCAACCAATGTAGTGTGTAATGCACAATGTAATGGAACTGCAACTGCAACTACATCAGGAGGTACTGCACCGTTCACTTACAACTGGTCTGCAGGACCGATTGTTCCTTCAATTGTGAATTTGTGTCCGGGAACATACACCTGTACAATCACAGATGCGGGAGGTTGTACTGTTATTGACTCCGTAACGATTACTGAACCACCGGCATTGCAACAAACTGTTACTTCAACTGATGTATTGTGTAATGCGGCATGCACGGGCACGGCTGCTGCAACAGTTAGCGGCGGTGTACCGGGATATCAATTTCTTTGGTCACCGGGCGGACAAACAACATCATCGGTAAGCGGACTTTGTGCGGGAGCCTACAGTATAACATCAACGGATACTAATGGATGTCAGATCGTGAATTCAGTAACGATACAACAACCATCCGCAATCAATTTAGCAATGAGTTCCAGTCCTGTTACCTGCTTCGGAAGTTGCGATGGAATGGCCGCGGTGAATGCTTCAGGCGGCGCCGGAGGATTTACATATTCGTGGGCGCCTTCAGGCGGAACGGCAAATACCGCAACTGCATTGTGCACCGGTCCTTACACCGTAACAGTTACAGACATCAACGGGTGTACGCAAACCAACAACACGTCAGTCGGAACACCATCGTTGCTGCAGGCAAATACTTCATTCACTTCACCTTCATGCGGAAACGGATCTGATGGTACTGCAACCGTATCACCTGTTGGCGGCACAGGCCCTTACCAATATCTCTGGGCGCCGGGAGGACAGACAACTTCAACCATTTCAGGAATTCCTGCAGGGACATACACTGTAACAGTTCGCGATGCAAACGGATGTACCGATATTCAAACGGTAACCGTTGTTCCCGCTGCTAATTTCGTTCTGAGTGTTGCAAGTGCTCCTGCAAATTGCGGTGTGTGCGATGGAACAATCAACGTTACACCTTCCGGCGGAACAGGTCCGTATACATACTCCTGGACAGGTGGTCTTCTCCCGCAGCCGAATCAGGTGAATGTCTGCGCAGGAATTTATACTGTAACAGTTGTTGATGCTCTCGGATGTCAGGATACATTCGTTATTGCACTCAACAATTCCGGCGGACCAACAGGAGAAACAACAACAACAACTGCCGCCACGTGTCCGACTTCATGTGATGGAAGCGCAACAGTATTGCCTATAGGCGGAACAACTCCATACACTTACGTTTGGAATCCGGGCGGACAAACTGTAAACAGTCTCACAGGAATGTGCGCAGGAAGTTATTTCCTTCAGGTTACTGATGCGAACGGTTGCATACGATTCTCTCCTGTAACAATCAGCGGTCCGCAGCCGATTCTTGCAAATGCATTTGTCTCCAACACTTCGTGTCTTGCTGTTTGTGACGGTGCCATTACTGTCAACCCAACAGGTGGCACAGGACCTTACACCTACTTGTGGGCTCCGGGCGGACAAACAACAGCAACAATTTCATCGCAGTGTATGGGCTCGTACACAGTGACAATTACGGATGCAGCAGGTTGTACGCAGAATGATACAATAACAATCGGTTCGTGGAATACGTTAACAGCATCAGCGCTGACAACTTCACCTTCTTGCAACGGCACATGTGATGGAGCAGCAACGGTAACTGTTTCTTCAGGAACCGCACCGTATAGTTATCAGTGGAATGATCCACTCGGACAGAACACACCGGGTGCATCAGGACTTTGCGCCGGAAATTATCAGGTTGTTGTAACAGATGCTTCGGGATGCGGAGCAACTACAAACGTTACCATTACACAACCGACTGCAATTTCCATCTCAACAAATATCACTGCAACAACGTGCGGACAATGCAACGGAGCAATCACGGTTGTACCTTCAGGCGGAACAGCTCCATACACATTACAATGGAGTAACGGTTCTAATTCAACAAACGTCAGCGGTTTGTGTGCCGGTGTTTATACTGTCATTGTCACTGATGCAACAGGTTGTTCGAATACATTCACAATTCCTGTAAGCTCAAGCGGAGGACCAACTGCAACCGGTCTCACATCAACCGATGTAACATGCTTCGGTTCGAATGACGGAACTGCTCAGGTTTCTCCGGTTGGCGGAACAGCACCTTACAATATCTTCTGGATTCCGGGAGGACAAACAACAAATTCTGTCAGCGGATTAACTGCAGGGACATACTACGTGCAGATTCAGGATGCGAACGGATGTATTCTCACAGATAGTGTTGTGATCAATGCTCCTGCGCAGATCGTGTTGAATCAATCCATCACGAATACCGATTGCGGTTTCTGCATGGGACAAATTGCGCTTAACGTGACAGGCGGAACAGGTCCTTACACGTACTTGTGGGCGCCGGGCGGACAAACTACTTCCAGCATTTCAGGATTGTGTGCAGGAATTTATACAGTGACCGTAACGGATGCAACAGGATGTTCGCAAGTGGTTCCTGTTCCGGTAAGCAATGTGAACAGCACAATTGTGTTGAACACAAATTCAACTGATATCACATGTAATGGAAGTTGTAACGGCACAGGAATAGTAAACGTAACTTCAGGAAGCGGTCCGTTTACATACAACTGGAGTACCGGTTCAACTACTACAACCACAAGCGGATTGTGCGCAGGAACCTACATTGTTCAAGTCACAGATGCGGGAGGTTGCGTGAGCTCAGGTGCAATTACGATTACTGAACCAGCATTGTTTGGCACATCACTTCCATTTGTGCAGAACGAATTGTGTTTAGGAGCCTGCAACGGTTTCATCACGGCATTGCCTGTTGGAGGTACATTGCCTTACACCTACGCGTGGGATAATTCACAAACTACACAAACGGCAACCGGATTGTGCAACGGCACTTACAGTGTTGTGATCACAGATGCAAACGGATGTACCACTTCAACTTCAGGAACGATTGTATCACCAACTGTTCTTGTTCTTGGTGCGCCTTCCATCACAGATGCATTCTGCAATAATTCACTTGATGGTGCGGCTGACATTTCTGTATCGGGAGGTTCATCGCCTTACACGTTTGCATGGACAGGTCCGGGATCATTCACCGCAACAACGGAAGATCTCACTGGTGTGCTTGCAGGAACTTACACGGTTCAAATTACAGATGCCAACGGTTGTCAGATCTTTGATACGATCACGATCAATGCGCTTACCACTGTAATTGCTAATGCCGGTTCAGATACAAGCGCATGCGTTGCCGGATTGATTCAGCTGGATGGAAGTGCAAGTGTGAATGCTGTTACATATCAATGGACAGTTTCTCCTTCCGGAAATATTGTTGGAAGCGGTGCGACTGCAACTGTGGTTCCTGTAAGCGGTGTAAACACGTACATTCTTACTGTAACCAATAACGGATGTACTTCCTCCGACACAGTGCTTGTGAATTCATTGCCGCAACCGTTCGTTGATGCAGGTCCGGATCAATCCATCATTCAGGGAACAACAACAACGATCGGTGGTTCTCCAACAGGAAATTCAGGCGTAACATTTGTGTGGGGACCATCAACAGGACTTGGTGATCCGCTTTCACCGAACCCGGTAGCGGGACCATCGAGCAGTACAACTTACATTGTTACGGTAACTGATACAGCAGGATGTACCGCAAGCGACACAATGGTTCTCGATATCGTTCCATCAATCTGGTTCCCTGACGGATTTACTCCGAACGGAGACGGAACGAATGATACTTGGGTGATTGATTACATCTATCTCTTCCCTGAATGCGAAGTGGAAGTGTACAACCGTTGGGGAGAAATGCTGTTCCGTTCTGTCGGATACAATACACCTTGGGACGGACGATACGACGGAAAAGATCTTCCTGTCGGAACGTATTATTACATCATCAAGTTGAATGATCCGATGTTCCCGGATGTATTCACAGGTCCTTTAACCATTATGCGCTAATGAAAACGGTCATGAAAAAAATTCTCGGCTTACTTGCAGGAATTCTTCCGTTGGCAATCAACGCACAGCAATTGCCGCATTACAGTCAGTACATGGTGAATGACTATGTGACGAATCCTGCTATCGGCGGAAAGAACAATTACTTTCTCGGAATGTCGGCGAACCGCTATCAGTGGGGAGGAATCATAGATGCGCCGCGAACTTATATTCTGAGTTTGCATGGACCGTTGAAATGGGATCACATGGGTGTGGGCGGACAATTGTTCACTGACATTGTCGGACCAACACGCAGAACAGGATTTTATCTGTCGTATGCATATCACGCGCCACTTACAGAAAAACTGAAACTTTCATTCGGATTGAATGCAGGTATTCTCCAGTTCATGGTGGATGCACAGAAAATTACATTGCATGATCCGGGCGATCTTGTTCTCACGAACGCGTTGCAGTCTGTGCTCATGCCCGATTTCGGTGCAGGAGTTTATCTGCACAGTGATAAGTTCTGGGTAGGTGCATCGTGTTTGCAGATTCAGCAGAATAAAATCAAGTTCTTCGATTACATGTCGAATACCACGAGCGTATTGAATCGCCATTTCTATTTCATGGCCGGATATCGTCAACCTTTAGGTGATAATTTTATTGTTGAACCTTCCGTACTCGGAAAATTGGTTGCACCTGTTCCGTTTCAGTTTGATGCAGGTTTGCGTGTTATCTACAAAGACAAAATCTGGGTCGGCGGATCGTATCGTCATCTTGATGCATTCGCGATGTACATGGGATTTCTCTACAAGGAAAATCTGCAGCTCGGCTATGCGTATGATTTCACCACTACAAATCTGGGCAAGTACTCCACGGGCACGCATGAGTTGATCATTGCCGTGCGTTTCAATCATCAGGGAATTGCGAGTAAGAAGCAATTTGATTGAGGAAAATAGTACGCGCCCGCCCGGACAAGTGTCCATTCGGACGGGGAAACTACGGAAAAACCGGATGTTCGCGGATACTTAATCACAAACCTTTTACGCAGATTTCGCAGATTGATTTCTCTGATAGAATCTTTTCATCTGCGATTCTCTCCTACAACTGTGGCAAAATTACATCGCCACAGATTACGCTGATTGCTCAGATTATCCGCCTTCAACTCAGCACCGCCATGTGCATTAGATGTGAAGATTAATCTGCGAAATCTGTGTTAAAAAGTTGAGCCCTCTTCTTCACAGATTACGCAGATTCGTTGCGTCTGTAAATCATCTGCGATTCTCTGCGACATCTGTGGCCAGATTTCTTTGAGTACTCTGCGTAAACCTTCGCGTTATCTGCGGTTAACAAAAGGAGATCATCGACTCATTTACTAAATCTGATCATTGAATCATTTGCTTTCACCGCTTCACCCAAATACTCGAATCCCACCAGCCTTCGTGATACCAGTTTTCTCTGAAGTGCGCTTCATTGCGGAACTGCAGTTTTTCCAATACACGTCGTGATGCACCGTGCGAAGGATCAATGTTGGCCTGCAGCGAATGCAGTTGCATTTCATTCAAAGCGTAATCACAGATTTTTGTGAGCACCTCTGTCATGATGCCGAGATTCCACCAACCCGGAATCAACTCGTAACTGATTTCCGCCGTAAGATGTTGTGTGCTGATGTTTTTCAATCCTACTGTTCCGATCATCACTTGTGCTTCGCGATGATAAATGCACCATCGTATTCCGTTTTGCTCTGCGAACATTTTTCTCCATTGCCAGATTTGTTCTTCAGCTTCTGCAATGGAAGAATAAGCCGGCGTTCCGCGAAACTCCTGCACTTTCGGATCAGAATACAAGCGATGTACAAATGCCCGCTCCTTCGCCGAAATCCAAATCAGATTCGTACGCTCCGTGCGGAACTCCGGAAACTCCTGAGGAAATGTAACGCCTGGCTGCATAGGCGAATTTAATCATTGCGGCGCTTCATGCGATGCGAATGTAACTTCTGTTTCAGCAGATACTGAACCGAACCGACTATATTTGTCGCGAAACTGAAATTGATGAAATCATTCTTCGATCAGCATCCGACAGTGCGCACGGTGCTTTTTGTGGTAGCATTGATCATTTGCACCACGCCGCTTTCGAGTCCGCCATTGGCTTTGTTGATCGGATTGGTGTTCGCACAATTCATCGGTCACCCGTTTGTTCATCTCAATTCAAAGTCAACGGGATTATTACTGAAAGTTTCCGTTGTAGGACTCGGTTTCGGAATGAACGTAACGCAGGCAATGGAAGCCGGCAAGAGCGGAATTCTCTTCACGATTGGTTCTATACTCTTCACGATTCTTCTTGGACTTTTAATCGGAAAGTTATTCGGGATTCAGAAGAAAACTACAGTTTTGGTTTCTTCCGGTACTGCAATTTGCGGCGGAAGTGCAATTGCGGCAATCGGACCGATTGTTGGCGCGAATGATAAAGAAATGTCTGTTTCTCTCGGAACAATTTTTCTTTTGAATTCTCTTGCGTTGATTGTGTTTCCATACATCGGACATTACTTCGATCTCACACAACAGCAATTCGGTATCTGGTCAGCAATTGCCATTCACGATACCAGTTCTGTTGTTGGCGCGGCGAGTACCTACGGAGAAGAAGCGCTTCACATTGCAACAACAGTAAAACTTGCGCGCGCCTTGTGGATCATTCCGCTTTCATTTGTTGTAGCGATGTTCTTCCGCAACAGCGGCACGAACAAAGTGAAATTCCCGTGGTTCATTGCACTGTTTGTAGTTGCAATGATTCTGAACTCTTACGTTCCATTCATTCAGGATTGCGGAAAAACATTATTCAATGTTTCGAAAATCGGATTGTCCGTTACGCTGTTTCTGATCGGCGCAGGACTTTCCATGGCAGAAATCAAATCCGTAGGTTGGAAACCACTCGTGCTCGGATTGCTTCTTTGGATTTTTAACAGTGTCGCATCATTCATCGCGATCACTTCATTCGATTTGTAAGCTGAAGAGCTTATCGCGCGCCGTTAAAAATTGCAGTCAATTGTTTTATCTCTGCTTCGTGCATTCCTCCGACAACCAATTTGAGATCTGCTTTCCCGCCTTTGATACGCAAATCAAGTTGCCCGCCTGATGAAACGAAACTGAATTGCTTCACTTCATCTTTGCGCAGAAAATAACTCCGCTTCTCCGTAACGAGTTGATCTAATTCTCCGTTACGCAAACGTTCCTCAACAACGAGATAATCCTTCTCGTATTTCGCATCGAAATAACTCACCGCTTTTTCCGCGATGTACGATTGCAACGCTCCTCTCGTATTCGGTGTTGCAGATGCATTTCCCAATTCAACGAGATAAAGTCCTTTATCGTTGAATTCGATGTAATAGGCTTTTGCACGTATGATTAATCCAGGAGGTTTGTACGAGCGAGGAATTACAATTTTCATAATCGATTTTTTGTAAAGTTAATTTTGTGTCCGTGATTTTCAGCATGAGTTATCAATCGAAAAGCGGCGTTTACAAAGATTCTTCGCCGAAAGGCGCTTCAAGATCAAAATTGGGTTATTTTAACTCAATACGGAACAACCCCCCGAATACAGCAGCAGCCTGCAACTTCTTATCTTTGTAACTCATAACGTTACCAATGTACATCGAACAACTTTATACAAATTGCCTTGCTGAGGCGGCATACTGGATTGAATCAGAAGGTGAAGCTGTGGTTATTGATCCGCTGCGCGAAACACAACCTTATATCGTGAAAGCGCAAGAGCGTGGCGTGAAAATCCGTTACATCTTCGAAACGCACTTTCATGCAGATTTCGTTTCAGGACATATCGATTTGTCGAAATCAACAGGTGCTGAAATAGTTTACGGCCCGGGTGCTGAAACAAAATATCATGTGATCAACGCGAAAGACGGAGAAGAATTCCGCATCGGAAAAATTACCATGCGCGTGTTGCATACTCCCGGACATACTCCGGAATCTGCGTGCTTTTTGTTGATTGACGAAAACAAAAAAGAACATGCAGTCTTCACGGGTGATACACTTTTCGTTGGAGATGTGGGTCGTCCGGATTTGCTTGACGGTAAAATGAGCAAAGAAGAACTTGCCGGAATGCTGTTTGATTCATTACAGAATAAACTGAAGCCGCTTGCAGATAATGTTATTGTTTATCCTGCGCACGGACCCGGTTCTGCCTGCGGAAAAAACATCGGTAAAGAAACGTGGTCAACGATCGGACAGCAGCGCGCAACGAATTACGCAATGAAGATTACTGACCGCAAAGAATTTATTGCAACAGTAACGGACGGATTGAGCGCACCGCCGCAATATTTTTTCAAGGATGCGATGATCAACAAGAACGGATACGAAAGCATCGATCATGTTTTGGAAAGAAACGTTGTTGCTGTTTCTCCATTGAAAGCCAAAACTGCGATCGAAGATGGTGTTCTTGTCCTGGATACACGCAACGTGAATGAATTCGAAAAAGGATTTGTTCCCGGATCGGTATTCATTGGTCTTGATGGAACGTATGCTGTTTGGGTGGGAACATTGATTGACATCAACGCAAAACTGCTCATCGTTGCGGAAGCGGGACGCGAGCGCGAAGCGATTCTCCGACTGGCACGCGTAGGTTACGAAAATGTAATCGGATATCTTGAAGGCTATGTTGATGCATGGAAGAATGCAGGATTGCCGATTGACACAGTGAATTCCGTTGATGCAGACGTTTTCGCACAAGGTGTGAATGCGCATGATGGTCGCGCTGTTCTTGATGTACGTCGTCCGGGTGAATTTGATAACGGACACGTTGAAGATGCAGAACATGTTTGTCTGAGTAATTTCGGAAAAGCGAACGGAACAGATGCAGTGGACAAGAACAAACCGTATTACGTGCATTGCGCCGGCGGATACCGTTCTGTAATTGCAATATCATTGCTCAAGCAGAAAGGCTACACTGATCTTGTGAACGTAAGAAAGGGCTGGGCGGAAATTCAGAAACAGGATCTTCCGAAAGTGGTTCCTGCGACTGTATGATCAGAACTTCAACGCTTCAAAAGTATAACCGCGTTGCTTCATTACTTCAATGTAGCGCGGTAATGCATACAGCATTCTGTCTTTAGCTTTTTCGCTGTCGTGAAACACAACGATAGATCCCGGGCGCGAATTCATTAGCGCCAATTCCAGGCAATGTTCCGGAGCGTAGGTTTTATCAAAATCATACGTGAGCACATCCCACATGATCACTTTGCATCTTCTGGATAATGTTGCAAAGTGCGATCTGCGCATATGACCGTAAGGCGGTCTGAACAATTGCGAAGTAAAAACTGCCGAGCATTCTTTCACATCACGCATGTAATCGCGCCAGGAAAGTTTCCATCCGTCAACATGATGCATAGTGTGATTTCCCACGCTGTGACCATCGGCAATGATCTGCTGAAAAATTTCCGGATGTTTCTGCACGTTTTCTCCCACACAGAAAAATGTTGCGCGGATGTTGTGCTCTCTTAAAACAGATAGTGCCGCGGTGGTTACACCGGGCACTGGTCCATCATCAAATGTGAGATAAATTGTCCTTTCATTGCGATCCATTCTCCAAACCGCGCCGTTGTACAAACGACGGAACAACTGAGGAGGACGAACCATCAAAGGCATACTATTGGTCCGGAGCTTTTTTCGGATTCGTAGAATCGCTCATTGCTTCCATAGCCTTGCGCAACGAATCCATATTCATCGGAGGCGGCGCATTCATTGGCATTGGCGGACCGTTGAGTCGCTGACCAAGACCAATTGGAGTAAGCTTAGCTTTGAACTCATCGGCAAGTTCGTTCTGACCGAAAGTCATTGCGTACTGCGCAAGCATTTCAAGTGCAGATCCAAGACGACCAAGATCCTGTTCAAACGCATCCATGCTCTTCGTTTCACGACCAACCTTGGTGTAGTAGCGATATTCTTCTTCGCAAACGTTAAAGAGTTCGCGCGACAATTTGTTTGCCTTTTCAATTGCGCCAGCTTTGTAATATCCTTCAACACCATAAACCATTGCAGGTTCAAGCGGAGCGATATTCGCCGGCATCACAGATTGCATGCGATTCAACACTTCTACAGACTGAGAAGACTTGCCTTCATCGTTCAGCAATTTCGCAAGCGACATCATCTGCAAGCGCTGATTCGTTGTAAAGCGCAGGTTGTTCTCATCCATGTAAATTTCCGCACC
>Ga0172367_10008802_pt1 | contig 11216 bp, 12 predicted proteins | sample Lak10m_FD_114542 | JGI IMG/M metagenome (GOLD analysis project Ga0172367, IMG submission 114542) | Freshwater microbial communities from Kabuno Bay, South-Kivu, Congo - kab_022012_10m | ecosystem: Environmental > Aquatic > Freshwater > Lake | place: Democratic Republic of the Congo: South-Kivu...
CATTCATTATTAACTATTATTAATTGGTTAATTTTTTTTGTTACTAATTTTGAATAAGTTTTCATGGTTTTAAAATTTTAAATTATTAATTGTGGTTAATTACACGACAAATATACAACCATTTAAACGCCCAAAACAAACTATTTTAAATTATTTTTTAAGGGTTAAATAACAATATATCAATTACTTATGTAAATATAATGTGAAATACAACTACATAAAAACGACTTTTATAACTTACATCTAATCAAGTAGTTAAACACCCTAAGTGTTTAGGTGGCTACTTACACTAAGGCAAGACAAATCGTCATTTTTTGATAAAAACACCAAATTGTTGATAAAAAAATATATTTATTTTAAAAAAAATGTATATATTTGTACGCCCATAAATTAAAGATTAATAATACCTCGTGTGCAGAATGAGAAAAGACGAAAAGAAATAAATTCCTACTGCTGATTAGGGCTGCACCCCGAAAGGCAATAGGTTCTTTTATGCAAGAAAATGAAATGCAAACTTCATATCAAAAATATGTTGGAACAGGTAAACAATTATCGAAACAGAAAAGATTTCTCCAGGGGGACTTTTTCTTTTTTGTTTCTTTAATTTTCTTCTCGTTACTTGTTTGTTTTTCTTTGTTTTTTCTTTTAAACTGTTTTAATTAATATAATATAAATAACCAATAATAAAAAAAAAATAGTATCTTTGTAAAATGGAAAAAAATAAATCAGAAATTATCATTATGAAATTATCGGAAATAAAATACAACCCAGATAACCCCCGACTAATCAAAGACGATAAATTCAAAAAACTTGTGGCTTCAATAAAGGAATTTCCCGAAATGCTTAAAATTCGCCCTGTAGTAATTAATAAGGGTAATATGATATTGGGAGGCAATATGAGATTAAAAGCATGTCAGGAAGCAGGATTAAAAGAAATACCCGTAATTAAAGTTGATAATCTCACGCCTGAACAGGAAAAAGAATTTATAATAAAAGATAATATTTCTTTCGGTGAATGGAATTTTGATATATTGACTAATGAATGGGAGAAAGATAGTCTTAATGAATGGGGAATGGATTTGCCAATTTATAATAACGAAAAAGAACAAGAATTTAAAAATGAAAATAAATATTTTATCAATATAGAATGTGATAATGAAAGACATGCACAAAAATTATATGAAAGATTTATTAAAGAAAATTTAAACGTAAAAATTATAACATGATTGAGAAAAATATTGAAATAAAATTACAAAGTGAAATATTTAATAATTTTCGCTGCAAAATGGCGGCTGATTCTTTAGATATTGATGTAAAGAAAAAATCTGTACATCATTTAAAAATAGAAAACATAAATATTCCAAACGAATGGAATGTTGCAGTAATTTATGGAGCTTCTGGAAGTGGTAAAACAACATTGGCAAAACATATTTTTGGAGAAAATTGTTTTAAAACAATAATAAATGACGAAATACCAATTATAAATCAATTAGATGAAAAATTAGATTATAATAGTTGTGCTAATATTTTAAACGGAATTGGATTAACAAGTGTTGTTTGTTGGATTAGACCAGTAAAAACATTGTCTAATGGTCAAAGGGCAAGAGCAGAAGCGGCATTGTTGATGACACAAGAAAACGAAATATCGATAATTGATGAATGGACATCCGTTGTTGATAGAACAGTTGCAAAAGTAATGTCTTTTTGTGTTCAAAAATATGCACGCAAACATAACAAAAAATTAATATTATTATCTTGTCATAATGATATTATTGAATGGGTTAAACCTGATTGGATAATAGATTGCAACAAACAAGAATTTATTTTGCCTAAAAGCAAAGATTTTTTTTTTACAGAACGAGAAAAAATCAATTTTACAATTAGAAAAGTTGGACGAGAATCATGGAAATATTTTAGCAAATATCATTATTTAAGTGAACGATTACCGGGTGGACAAATTTATACTTTTGGATTGTTTTATAAAGAAAATCAAATTGGATTTCAATGCTTTGCAAATTATGTACCATATAAAAAAAATTATAAAAAAATATTTCATTTCAATCGTACAGTTATTCATCCTGATTATGTCGGTCTTGGATTGGGAATTCAATTAATAAATCTTACATCGGATTATATGATGAAATATTATAATTATAAAATAATGGCAAAATTTTCCAGCATTCCGGTATTTAAGGCACTGATAAAGCAAAATAATTGGAAATATTTAGGTGAAAAAAGATTAATGGGAAAAATGAAACGTGGTGGAACGATGACAAGAACTGGTGGATTTAGAGAATGTGGAATAAAAACATTTCATTTTGAATATGTCGGATAAAACAAAAATTATGATTTCATTTTATTTCAAAAAGGATATTCTACAAAAGAAAGGTTTAAAATTGAATATTTAGGATTTGAAAAAATAGAATTAAAACATGAATTATTTTCTGAATTAATCGCAAATGTTTATTCTTTAAAATTAGGGAATATAATAAATTAAACAGCCAACTAACAGAGAATGTCAAATCCAAATCCAATACGAAACAATAAGCCATTTAAAAAAGGTCAATCAGGCAATCCTAATGGTCGCCCTCGTCAATTAGTCGGTCAAGTTCTTTATGATTTAAAAGAAAAAGGAATATCGCCAGTATCTCCCGACCAGGTAAAAGGTATTTATGAAACATTAATCAACTGTACTATTGCCGAAATTACAGAAAAAGCAAAAGACGAACAACAATCAGCACTTGTTAGAATAATCTGTAAAGCAATATTAAGTGGAAAAGGTTTTGAGGTGTTGGAAAAATTAATTGATAGGGCCCATGGTAAGCCGATACAAAAAACTAATATTGAATTGGAAAACAATACATATAAAATAATTGTTGATTAAATGGAAAAAGAAATTAAAATAAAAACTAATCCATTTTTTAAAAAATTATTATTTGACGAGAAACGTTATCTTATTTTATACGGTGGGGCGGGTTCGGGCAAATCATATTTTATAGCACAAAAAATTTTAATTAGGTGTTTGCAAAACAAAGAACGTATTTTGTGTTGCAGGAAAACGGCAGAAAGCATAAAAAATTCTATCTTTAAACTTTTTTTTGATATAATAACAGCGAATGAACTAACTGGAATTATTAAAATTAACAAATCCGATTATTCTTTTACATTTACAAATGGTTCTCAAATATTAACAACCGGCCTTGATGATGTGGAAAAATTAAAATCTATCCACGCAATTAGCAGTATATGGATAGAAGAAGCAACAGAGGTAATGGAATCGGACTTCACACAGCTTGATTTACGTTTACGAGGAGAATCGGCAAGTTATAAACAAATAATATTATCATTTAATCCGATTGACGAGACACACTGGCTAAAACATAGATTCTTTGATAATAAACCCGAATCATGCACCGTTAATCATTCAACCTTTCTTAACAATCAGTTCATTGATGAAGAATATAAGAAAATGTTAAATGAGCAGATAGGATGGGATGTTAATATGTTAAGAATCTATATTAATGGAGAATGGGGGCGAATACAAACAGGAGGAGAATTTTATTCTCATTTCGCATTTAAAAAGCACGTTACAGACGATTGTAATTATATTAATAATATACCCATACACGTATCGTTTGACCAAAATGTAAGCCCATATATAACCGCTGTTTTATTTCAAATAGTTGGCAAAAATCAAAATCAATATATCGTTAATTGCATTGACGAATTTTGTCTATCTAATCCTTTTAACAATACTGAATCATTGTGCAGAAAAATAATCGAAAAATATAATGAAAGATTAAACGGGCTTTTTTATTATGGAGATGCATCTGGACGAAAGCGAGATACAAGGTCAAGAGAAAATGATTATGAAATTATTGAACGAATGTTTAAAAAATATATTCGTAATTATTCCAATAGAGTACCTTATTCTAACCCACCGTTATCAAAGCGCAGGGATTTTATTAATAAAATTCTTGAAACTGAATACCCAATCAAGATACAAATTAACAGCCAGTGTAAAAAAATGATTGCCGATTTGGAATGTGTAAAGGAAGATTCGGATGGAACAAAACTTAAGCAGCTGTACAGAAATAAAGAGACTGGACAAAGTTATGAAAAGTATGGCCATTGCTCCGATGCTATGGATTACTTCCTATGTGAATCATTTTCAAATTATTTTAAAAATTAAAAATCAAATATAAATTATGGAACAACAAATATTAGAATTAGAACAGCAATTAAGACCAATACTACAAGTGTTTGACGGAAAACTAAGACACACATATTATGAGCGAACTTGCATGTTAGCAAAAAAATATAAAGCATTTATTACAGGTGTTGGACTGGATGATTATCTTGAACCATTTGTATTACGTGAGGGACTGGATAAATCAAAAAACAGTCTATTTGAACAACGTGTTCGGCTAACAAAACATATCATCCCGTCAATCTGTGAAACCCTGACAAGTGCAACTTATAAAATACCACGTTCTAACGGGAAAGTAGAAGTGTTTGAAACACCAAACGAAAACTTAAAAAAAATAATTGCTAAATTTTATGGGGATTATGATGTTGATTACTGGATGAGCAACAGATTCCTTGAGTTAAACAACACAGACCCCAACGCTTTTGTTATTCTTGAATGGGATGATTTCGACAATAAAACACAACACGCAGAACCATACCCGTATGAATGTTACAGCGAGAATGTTATTTATTATGAAAATAAAAACAATATATTACAATTTCTTATAGTGCAAGATGGGAATAAAATATATTTATACAACAAAAATAATACTGTAATTTTCAACAAGGTCGATACAAAAAAAGAAGCAACAAATTATTCAGAAAACGACATAGGTAAAATAGTTAATATAAATGATAAATTATATTTGATTGTTAGCACTATGACCGTTTATGAAGTTATATTCCCATTACCTCATAATCTTGGTGTTGTGCCTGCATTCTGTGTTGGAAGTTACAGGGATATTTATTCCAATGGAACTACATACGTATCAATATTTCACTCTGCATTAGGACAGCTTGAAAAAACAATTAAAGTTAATTCAGAAATGGATTTACAAATGACTATCCATGCCTTTTTGCAAAAAATACAGTTTGTTAGTAAATGTGATGATATTGATTGTAATTGTGGTGTTAATCAATTAAACGGGAGAGAATGTACACAATGCAAAGGGACTGGTTTAAAACCAGTTACAACAACAGCAGATGCCATCACAATAGCATTGCCAAAAAATAAAGAGGACGCTTTTGATATTAATAACCTTGTTAAATACGTAGATGTACCAACCGAAATATTAGATTTTCAAAAAACATATCTTAAAGATTTAAAAGACGAAGCAATAAGGGTAGTATATAATTCAGAAGTATTTACAAAGATTACTAACACAGCAACTGAGGCAGTGATTGATATTCAACAAGTGTATGATAAACTATTCCCGCTTGCTCTTAATTATGCAAACAAATCAATATATATTCATCAATTAATAGCAAAAATTTCCCAAACTGAAAATGGATTAATCTATTCGATGAAGTTTGATAAAGATTTTAAATTCAAATCAACAGATGATTTAATTAACGAACTTCAAAACGCTAACAATAGCGGAATAGACGGGTACCTTAAATCAGAGATTGAGGACAAGATTGCCTCTGTTATATTTGATAACGACATATATTCTTTATTAAAATACAAGGTAAAAAAGAGCTTCAATCCAATATCAAATAAATCAGAAAGCGAACGGATATTTCTTTTAAACAGCAATTTAATAAGCAATGATGATAAAATTCTTTGGAGTTATTTCGATAAAATCTTTGATGAACTTGTTATGGAAAATCCTAATTTCTATGAATTGGTAAGAGAAAAACAATTTGAACTGTTAAATAAAAAAGTGGCGGAATATAAAGAAATAATTGGCAATCAAACACCATCAGTTCAACAGTTTTCACAAACTAAATAATAATTATGATTTACGATAATTTAAAAGCATATAACGAGGAAAAGTTTGTTAAAATATCCGCATTAGAAGACAGATTAAACAACAAGGTTAAAGAACTTGAAATTGAGCTTTATGATTTAATTGTTGCAAAACTATTAACCAAACTTCAAACAGATGAACTTGGTTATATGACAATGAATAAAAAAAACTTAATGATAATTTCAGAACTGGATAATATTATTGTTGATTTTAATATTAAATTTCAAAATGATGTACTTCTTGGCTTTGCGGAGGACTTGTTAAGTATTACAGAACTAAATGCTGGTTATTATATTGAAATGGGAGTTGAACCAAAGATAGTAACTAAAATATCTAAATCACTTAATAATCTTTCACAGCGTATTGGAATAAATTCTGATGGTACTATAATACAAGGGAGCTACCTTGATAATTTATCAAATCTGTCAGGAGTAAAAATGTCCATTCAAAAAACTATTATAAATTCAATCACACAAAAAGAATCATTATCATCGTTAACAACCAATTTGAAAGAACAGATAAAGGGGAATAAAGAAATAGCGGGAAAATTACAGCAATATTATAAACAATATGCCTTTGATACTTTTAGCCAAGTAGAGGCAACTGCAGCGGAATATTTCGCCGACCAACTTGGATTAAATTATTTCATATATCAGGGCGATGAGGTAAAATCATCCCGTCCTTTCTGTAAAGGTGGTTATGATATAAAATCACATAGAATATTTCAAAAAAAAATAGGAAAAGTATTTAGCCGTAAAGATGCAAAGAAATGGGAAAAGCAAGACTGGTCTGGTCGTAATCCAGGTAACAATCCATTAATAGACAGGGGTGGGTATAATTGCCGCCATTGGTTGGATTGGATTAGTGATGAAATGGCAATGGAGATGAAAGGTAAAAAGAAAAAAAATGATTAGTGTTATAATGCAATCCTATCTTGGGGAATATAAATATTCAACAAAAAATAAGGAGCAAAAAATATTAAGAGCGATTGAATCATTGAAGAACCAAACATATAAGGATTGGGAGCTTATTGTTGTATCAGATGGGTGTATTAGAACAACGAAAATTGTTAAAAATGTTTTATCAGAACAAATAAAATTAGTGGAAATAGAAAAACAAAAAATGTTTTCTGGACAGCCAAGAAATATAGGGATAGGTATTGCTAATGGCGACATTATATGCTATCTTGATACAGATGATGTATTAGGAGAAAATCATCTGCAAATTATTAATGATAATTTTATTAACAATGATTGGATATATTTTAATGATTTAGTTTATAATAAAAAATTGTGTATCTTTGCAGAAAGAGAAATTAATTTAGATTCAAACACAAAAAACCGAATAGGCACTTCCAATATTGCACACAAGAAAAACATAAATAGTAAATGGGGAAATGGATATGGTAATGATGATTTTAATTTTATCACAACAATGAAAAAAAATCACAATAAATTTTCCAAAATACAAACACCTGAATATTTCGTGTGTCATATACCCGAATACGACAAATTAAATTATTATGATATTTAAAAACAAAACTATGAAAAAATTATTTTTATTATTTGCGTTATCCGTTATAATTGCATCGTGCAAAAAGAAAGAAGATTGTACTTCGATTACACAAGCAATAAATCAAAATGAAAATTACACAGCAACACAGCATACAAGAGTAACAGCCAATATTAGCGGATGTACTGGCGTTTGGATTATAGTAAACGGAATCAAAGTGTCAGAAAATTATACACAGCATGGAGGTAGTGTGAGTATTGATGTCTATAAAAATGATGTGTTTAGAATAGAATCTAATTGCATTGTAGCCAATTGCACAACAACAACAATATGCGAATAAATATAATTTACCCAAATAACGGAGTTGGATTAACAAAGGATTATTTAATTTTAAATGATATATTGAATAAAAAAGGTAATGAGGTTAACCCAATTGATTTAAACGCAAAAAAAAATGATACTATTCGTGCAGATGCAAATATATTTCTCGAACACGTAGAGAGTAGATACTTTAATTTAGCAAAAACAAATTATCTTTTCCCTAACCCTGAATGGTTTGAAATTGAATGGAAAAATAGATTATCGGGAATAGATTATGTATTGTGTAAGTCCCATGATACAGAAAAGATTTTTACTAAATTAGGAAAGCAATGTATTTATACATCCTTTACATCAGATGATTGTTATGATAAAACGATAAAAAAGGAAAGAGTATTTTTACATTTGGCCGGGCAATCATCGGCAAAAGGAACAAGGGCAATATTTGATACGTGGGAAAAAAGAAACATTAATAGTAATTTAATTTTACAAAAACTTGAAAATTTTGCTGAATACATAAAGCACGAGAATAAAAATATACTTAACTGTTTTGCTCGTTTGTCGCATGATGATAAATTAATTTTATTAAATTCGTGTTTATTTATATTATGTACTTCTGAATACGAGGGCTTTGGACATTACATTTGGGAAGCGTTATCAGTAGGTGCAGTAGTTATCAGCACCAACCATGAGCCGATGAATGAATATTTAAACAATGAAAATTCTATACTTATTAATCCATGTTCTTATTCAATGCAACGAATGGGAAGAATGGGACATATTACATATAGAGATTTATATCCGGCAATAGAACAAGTATTAAATATGTCAAACAATGACATACAACGCATATCAGATAATGCAAGACAAACTTTTTTAGATAATGATAAAAAATTTAAAGAAAAAATAAATGAAATATTTTAGCCAATTTTTAGAAGACAAATTCATTTATGAAATGATAGTAAATGAAAAATTAAACATTTCTAAATTCGTTATTGAAATGGGAGCGTGTGATGGTTTATTCTTTTCTAATTCAAGATTATTTATCGAGCAAGGATGGGAGGCATTGCTAATCGAACCAAACAAAACATATTATAATAAATTGTTAATAAACAATGAAAAATATAAAAAAGTAAATACGTTAAATGTAGCAATATCAAATAAAACGGGAAAGAGATATTTACTCCCTAAAAAAAGCATGGATAACTTTCAATTAACGGACATTGATACCGGTATTGAATGTGAGGCAATAACATTTAAAGAAATGCTAAATAGGGGTAATGCAACGAACAAAGAAATAGGTATAATTTCTATAGATGTAGAAGGGTTGGATACAGAAGTATTAATTCAATGTTTAAATGAAACCAAGCCACAGATAATTATAATTGAGGGGCATAGTATAGAGGCACGAGAGGAGCAAATAAGAATACTTATTGATGATTATTATTTTGCATCAATATTTGTATTTAATACAATCTGGCTGCGTAAAGATATAGCGAAAACATTCATTTCAGATAAAAATAAATTAGGATAAAATGAAAAATAAAATGGAACATTTTTATGAAAACATTGTTGGTTGGTTTGACTTTCAAGACGTCTATGCACAACAGGTTAAAGAGGCAAAAGACGGGGATATATTTGTCGAAATAGGAACAGCCAATGGTAAATCGGCATCATTTATGTGCGTTGAGATATACAATAGTGGGAAAAAAATAGAATTTCACACCGTTGATATATTTCCTGACGAAAATAAACAATATAACCAAGAAGCTAATGTTAGAGAAAATTTAAAATGTTTTGAATTTTGTCATGTACATAAGAGCGACAGCCAAGAATTTTTAAAATCATTAAAAAACAAATCAATCAAATTTATTTATATTGATGGTAAACACGAAACAAATCCATTAATATTTGAATTAATGTTATCATTAAATAAGATTACTAATGATGGAACTATTGGCGGACATGATTACTGGACATCATTTCCGAATGTAAAGAAAACCGTTGATGCTTTCGTTGAATTTATGAATTTAAGATATACAATTATAGATAAATCTTATATTATAAAAAAATGATTCCCATTTGGCACGGATGTTATGATAATAATAATTTTGGCGATTACATAGGCAAATATGTAATTGAAAAATTAACGAATCAAGAAACAATATTTGTTCATCCTCATATATACACACCCGTAGTTAATGTCTATTCGGGAAGTGTGTTGCAGGAAGCAAAATCAAATTGGAATTGTTATGGGCTTGGCTTTGGCGAAGAGAATCAAAGGTGCAAAGAAAAACCTAATAAGGTTTATTCGGTAAGGGGAAAATTAAGTAGGGATATGTTATTAAAACAAAACATTGAGTGTCCAGAGATTTATTTTGATATTTGCGATTATTTACCTTTCATTTACTATCCTAAAATTGAAAAACAGTATAAATACGGATTTATTCCGCATTACTTGGATTACAACGAATATAAGGTATATCAAAGCAATAACACCAACGTAATTGATATTACTCTTAATGCAGAAACGGTTATTAATGAAATGTTAAAATGTGAACAGATTATCAGCACTTCATTACATGGATTAATATTAGCAGACGTTTACAACGTTCCAAACAAATGGGAAAAAAGCAAGAGCGATATAGGAGAGTTTAAATTTTATGATTATTATTCTAAATTCAATTAATATATGAATGTAGTTATTATTCCATGTTATGATAGACCAGAATTCCTGGCGATAACACTTGAACAGATTGAAAAAGCAAATAATTCAAACAAATTTCTTTATCTATTCACGTTAGACAATGGGTTTGATAAAGAATGTGAAGATGTTATAAATAAATTTCCACTAAAAAAGATTATCACAAAAAGAAAAAAGACAAAGTTAACGCTCGGTAAACAATCCTATAACCTATTAGAAGCATATAGAGAGGCATGTATATTATCAAGTAAATACGTATTATTAATTGAGGATGATATTTTAATTACAAACGATTTTTTCGATTTTCATATAAACGTACATGAACAAAATCCTAATGCCTTTTGTTCTATTGGAGCGGAAAACCACAATACAAAATTTGATACAATAGGTGATGATTCATTTTACTATTACGGTAGCATAACTGATTATCAAAGTTGGGGGGTATGCTGGAATAAAGATGTACTTGAGGCGTTAATATTGCCACACGCTAATGATGAATATTATTTTAATCCGGTTGGTTATTTAATTAAGGTATTTAATCAAAATTGGATAGGACAACACTTTGCAGAGCAAGATGGGTTAATAAGGCGAGTGCGTTATTGTGCTAAGGAACTTCCTGTTATCTTTCCACACGTACCAAGATGCTTTCATGCAGGGTTTTATTCATATCATAGAAACAAATC
>Ga0172367_10008803_pt1 | contig 11215 bp, 2 predicted proteins | sample Lak10m_FD_114542 | JGI IMG/M metagenome (GOLD analysis project Ga0172367, IMG submission 114542) | Freshwater microbial communities from Kabuno Bay, South-Kivu, Congo - kab_022012_10m | ecosystem: Environmental > Aquatic > Freshwater > Lake | place: Democratic Republic of the Congo: South-Kivu...
ACTGATTTTATCAATTTCTAATATTGCTTTTTCAATTTCACTTGAAGAAGTAATAGTAGAAATCAGGTCATCTCCAATGTACTGACCGAATACATCATATTTTCTTCCTACTAGATCAAATTCCTTTTCATATTTATCACCCAACTTATTTTTTCTTTCTACTTCCTTGGAATACTCGGTACTATCATTAATACTAGTATCTCTTCTCGCTAAACGAATAAGTTCTCTATCAAAAGCTTCAGATATATTATTTGCCCTATAGCCGCCATAATATGGACTTCCTATAAAAGCAAGTTTTCCAATAGACTCAATCTGATTTGGTTGCTCAATAGCGATTGTTTGGTTTGGTTGGCCAAAATCAAGCCAACCGCCTATATATCTAAGTTCCCCAAAAGATTTATTTTGAATCGCTCTAAGATGAGCCTGCCTTCCTATATACCTAAGTTCTCCTAAAAACTGAACTTCGCCACTATCTAAAGCCCTCCCTACATACCTAAGTTTTCCTAAAGACTGAACTTGGCTGTCCGAGAAATCAACACTCCCCCCTATAAACCTCAGCTCACCAAGATCCTGTACTTGAGTATATCCAAAAGCAATCGAGCCTCCTATATGCCTTAGTTTTCCCAGGGACCTAACTGGGGATCCGTCAAGGGTAAGACTCAATCCTACATACCTAAGTTCTCCTAAAGACTCAACTAAACTGTTTTCTAAATAAGCATTAGATCCTATAAATAAAAGCTTTCCAAGAGATTGAATTCTACTATCGCCAAAATGAGCACTCCCCCCTATATACCTAACATTCCCAAGAGATTGAATTTTAGTTCCTGAAAAAAATCCAGTATCAGTAAACCCGACTATATCATCAGCCCACAACATATTAATCAAACTTCTGTATCCAACATACGTATCACCTATGACAATATTGCCTTCAGAATCGTATTCATAACTGGCTATAGAAGCCAACATATTTTCTCTCCATTTTTTGGGGAATTCAATAAGCCTTACAACTGCTCCATTTTTTACCTCGAAAACAAAATCCCCATTATTAGTTTTTAAAGAAATCTCATTTCCCTTAAAATAATTTACCTTCTCAACATAACCATAAGGGAATACGGGACTGGATTCGAAAGTGGCTGTTACATTTTCAACTTTTCCGTTAGCATTGATGACATACCCATCCACCATCCTTTGGCTATTCTTGTCCAAAATAGTAGCTCTTCCTCCTTCTAGATAAAAACCATCCCCGTAATACACTCCATTTGTCTCATAGATGTAGTCAAAAAATCGTCCACCAGCATCTTGAATGATTCCGTATGGTAACTTTTTTCTTGATTGGTTTATGTTTTTATCAACCCCAAACTTTTTAAACATCGCATCTTCAAGACCGTCGATGATTTTGTTAAAATCCCTATTAAATATGTTATCTGGCGACCCTATTTGATGGTTATACCTACTTATTTCCTTTACGCTTCCGTTTGATTTGTCTATCTGAAGAGAAACGACGCTAGTGCTGTAAGGGTCCAGTGGGTCCTTCTCAAGTCCTTTCAAGTCATAGGTCCCATTCTTATTCTTTCTTCCTTTCTTTTCTAAGTATTCTTTCCAAGCAGGGGTAAGGTTGACTTGAGTTAATTTGTTAGCCATAGGGGTTATGGCCGCATCATCTTTTACAATGAAAGTAACAAAATACGTTTTAAAACGAGAGCTGCCTGGATTAAGAGTGCATATGTTCTTTCCATCTTCATAAAAGTGAAGAAAAGAGCCTCTCGCCTCTTCTAAGTTTTTGGGGTTAAACAGCTCATATCCAACTTCTTTAAGTAAGTCTTTAGGGTCTGCTGTTGACGTATTTACGATTTCCTTTAACTCTTCGTTTAGATACTTTTGGTACTCACCGTAAATTACTGTACTTCCAAAATTTAATACATTGTTATAATCATCTCTGAATAACCTATTAGCCATTGCATCTAGCGAGCCTCTAATAGGGAACTTTTCTTTAGCAAATGCTATGGCTTTTTCGGCATTCTGATTCCCAAGAATGTTGTATAAAGCTCTACCATCTCTTTCACCAAGGGCTTTTTTGTATTTGTCTCTAGAGTTTTCATCTATTATCCGTTGCCTCTTAATTGATTTAAATCTATCAAAGTACTTTGTTCCTTTGAATAAATCTAAAAACAACTCACGAGCCTCTGCATCTATCTGAGACGGTGTTTCGGGCGACTCTATCGCCATCCGCTTGACTATAGGCTTTTTATCACCAACTATCTTCTTGATGACTTCGTCTACAGTAGTATTGTACTCTGGACCTATGTCATAATTGTCTATAGATGGGTTTCTCGGATTATATGCTCTCATATGATTTGAAAACCTAATTTGAGCTACATCATCCTTAGAGCGTTTACCGTCCTCGTCAAATGAATATTCGAATACAGTTACATACCTAGTCCCAGTTTCAGCCGTGTTTGTTTCAAAACCAAAGTCCTCATATGCTTCCATTTTGTCTTTAAACTCTTCAAACTGTTTCTCTTGTGGATTCCTTTCGTAGTAAGCTTCTTCTTCTAGTCTTTCTTCATTTTCCCTTACTGAATAGTATACTTCATCCCATAACTTTGAGTCAAGCACTTCGTCTTCTTGGTCTTGATTAAAGTTTCTTCTTTTAATAAAATCTGAAAGTTCACGCCTTGCCTCATCTTGTGTATCGCTAAGCGACATAGATTCAAAATCACGTCTGTCTTCTTCCGTTATAAAACTAGGTGCAGATGCGTTTTTAAATCTATCCTCTATCGCCATCCGCTTGACTTTAGGCCTTTTTGATTTAGCCTTTTCCAAATATTCTGACACATTTACAATTTGTCCAGCTGTAGATGTCGGGATTCTTACGTGGGCCTCTGCTTCAAATAGGTCATCAATCTGTATGTCCTCAATCGGTATTTTTAGTTTGACAATGGCTTCACCATACCCTTCAGCTTGACCGTCCTTAGTTGTAGAAAAGAACAATCCGTCTTCTTTTCCTTTCATCTGTCCAGACTTTTGAATCTGAGACTTGGTCTCTTTGGTAGTCCTATGATACAAAGTAACATTCCCCTCTGAATCTACGTCAGCTAAACTAGTTAGTAGTTCATCAAGAGTGTCCTGTAGGTCTAAAAGAATGTCCCCTTCAAATCGTTTAGAAAGACTTGCTATTATGTTTTCTCTTTTGGCTTGCTTAGCATTTAGTCTACGCTCTTCCATTATTTGAGCAATCCTTTGATTTACACCTTCAAGATTACCCTCTAGGGCTTCTCTATCGATTTCTTTTGCGTATTCAGTCCTTAGTCTTTCACCGTCTTTAACGACTTTAAATACAGGCTTAATACCCTTATTGCGCCATCCTTGGATGGTTTTGTTGAGTCCTTTGTCGACTTTTCTTCTGATATATTCTTCATAAGTATCTGGTTTACCTCCTAATCTTAAAATATTTGCCGCCCACATTGTCGCCTGAACTTCACGTGGGTCCCATCCAAGGACTTCAGCAACGTCATCAACGAAATCCAGCCCTTTCTTAAATTGAGCTTCGTTTGGGTTCTTTGTTTTTGAGAATGAATTCATAAATGACCAAACGTGCATATCGATTGGTTTGGCATTTTTATCTCCGAGCCCAGCATTAATGAATTGCTGTATCTTCCTAGAGTTTACTTCCAATCCAAGCATTGAACGATATATGTTTTGCTTTACTAATGGAAGTCCTTTTAGCTCTTTTTCTTTGTAAAATCTATTAAGATTATTGATTGAGCCACCGATTGTTGATGCGCTATTAGCAGCCATTGCCGAGCCAAACATAAACATCATATAGTCAGCAGCGTATTCACCAAAAACATCTTCAACAAGAGACGATATACCATCGTACCAATCCCTCCAAGAATCAACCTCTTTAAGTATTTCAGCCGCTTCTTCTTTAGTAAGAGCTATACCATCTCTTTTGAACAAGGTTTCTAGTTTTTCTGATGATTCTGTTATTCTTTGAGCTTTTGGCAGCTTTCTTGAAAGCTTGACAGCAGCTTTTTCAATCTGTTTTTCGTCTTTAGTTATTGAGTACCTCGTAGGAGTATCTGGGGCCATCGCCTTTTGAATGGCACTTTTTTCTAGATTTTGGAGTTCGTCCCCGTAAATTATATTGCCTTCCGAGTCTTTCCCTTTTGGTTTTCTCCTCTTCCTTACTTCTTCTGACATTATATCAAAGGAAAAAATTCTCGCGTCTGGAATTAGTATGGGTTCTCCTTTAATGCCGTTAGGATATGTTCCGTGAATGCCAGCGTTTTCAACAATTTCAGTCGGTTTGTAAATATTTAAAATTTCACCTTCTTGAAAGTCATATTCTCTAAAATATCCATCTCTAGCATCGTCAAAGTTATCAGGATGAAGGCCATATTTATCAAGAAACTTATATAGTCTTGTTCCAGCTAAATCTCCTTTGTCACCAGGAGGAGCTATTTTAATTTTAGATTCCTTTATAAAAGCAATACTGTCTTTAATTCTTTTTGACGTAGCAAAGTCTTTACTTTCTAGTTCAGAAAGCATTTTGTCCCAACTCGTCATATCTTCAACAAAAGACATTATTTCTTTTATCTTTGAAATAGATGTTAATTCCGATTTAAAATCATTTATGTCTGGAAATGCTTGCCTAGCTCTATCTATCCATATTTTGTTAAAAACTTTGTTAAATTGCATCATCTTAGTTGGATGACCACTTATATGAACAACATAATCTGGAACTTCGTTACCTATTGGGCTTTTAATTAAAATGTTATATAGTGTAAGAGCTTTAGCGCCAGCAGACCAAACATACCCATTCTCTTTGTTCTCTGGGTCAAACGGAAAACTAGGACCACCATCTAAAAAGTATTCTTTCTTTGTATAAGGGTCAACATAAGTCCCTCTACCAAACTGGTCCGAATACCAAAAAGCAAAAATCTTTCCACGCCTTACCTCTTCTTTTAAGAATGCTACAATGTCCCCTACATCCGACTTAGTGACTTTTGATAATGGATATGTTCCGCTTTTAGGAAATACGATACTGTGTCTCTTTACATTAGTTGGTGCGACTATGTTAGTCGTGATAAATGGAACAGATTCGATGTCACCATTAGCCATCTCTTCTAGCTCCCCCTTACTAAAGTCTACATTAAATGCTTTTGAGATTTCACCAATATCTTCCCCAGAACCAATCTTTTCAGACAAGTCGGCTAGCATTTCCAAAAATTGACCTTGAGTTGGTCTTACATCAATACCAACAAGCCCCAACAACTTGGCGAACTGTTCCATAAACGTATCTATAATTCCACGCTTAACTTTGACGCTTACGGAACCATCCGCTATAAGTGACGCTAGTTCTACAACAAACTCTTCTCCAACATCCTCCGTTTCATATTCAGCGCCAAACTGTTTAAAATACTCATTTAGCAATGGATTGCTAAGCAAAGACCTGCGTATACCATTGAACAAAATATTTACACCCTTTTGACCAAAAACAGCTGGAATAACTTCGTGTAATCCTTCGTGGTAGGCGGTATTTGCAAGTAAATGAGGCACAAAAAGAGCAATATTTGTTTTACCTTTCCCACCACCAATATATAGGCCTCTAGATTCATCTACAACTTTTCTTGCTTTTTCTTCAGTATATCGTTTCCCATTTTCATCCAGCCCATAATTCATCAAATAATCTACAAGTGACTCCTTTGTATAAAAAAGACTAACATCAATCTTTTTCCCAAGAGCATTGATTGCCTTAACTATATTCGTTATAGACTCAGCGGCTCTTGCTGCTTGTCTTTTACTGCTTTGATTTGTAAAGAAAGTATTAGCAGCGTTTTTAATAAAATCATATAGAGTATTTCTGATGTTTTCAGCACCCTGACTATCCACGTCTGTAAAAGAATCTGGGTTTCTCGCTGGTTGAGACTGCTCTAGGTTATCGGCATTCTGCCTGGCTTGTTGTTTTTCTTGCTCAGATTCTTGAAGAATTCCACCTGTTTCAGTCGCTTGAGCGCCTGTTTCATCGAGCTGTACTCCCCCAAGTTCTTGCCCTGCAGCGACTTCACTTGATACTTGTTGTTTTTCTTGGCTATCATATTTACTTTCTATAGCTTCTATTTTGGCCATATCAGCCTTGATTTGTTCGACAATTGCCTTTCTCCCTATGCCAAAGGAAGCGTCCCTAAACGCTTGCATATTAGCCACAACAGATTGCTGCAGGGCATAGGTCTCTTCCTTATCCTCTTGGGAATATTGCCCGTAAAACAGCATATCCTTATCGGCCCTTGATTTCTGTTCCGCCAGAAGGTCTCTTAATCTCCTTTCAAGATTAATCCTTCCTGGGGAATTAATTGCTAATCCAGACTTGCTAAGAATCTGATAAATCTGTGCGATTTCGGAGTTCATTTCAAGTCTAGTCCTCATACCAGGAATTCGACCTAATACATTAGGGCTTTTAGCTAAAACAAAAGACCCACCACCCATAACTCCACCAAGAAGTGCCGCATCAGCTAATTGAAAACCATCAAACTCTTTGCCTTCTACAACCATTTCCATCCCTTGAGTAACAACATCAACAATTGCTTCTTCAAAACCTTCCTCAACTATAGCTCTTGCAGCGCCTGGTAAGAAACCAAACATAATATCTCCTAACGCTTTTTTGCCAGTCTGTCGCGAAAATCTAAGCGCACCGCTCAAAAGATCTCTATCGTATCTAAATATTTTTTCTGTGTAATATTCAGCAGCTCCAGCTATAATAGAGTAAACTGCTTTTTCAGCAACACTATATGCTGGGTTGTCATCTACACGAGTCCAAGCTTTTCCAGCTGCACTAGTACCCATTGCAAGCAATCCAGCTTCTCCAAAAGCCGCAGCAAATAGTAACTGCGGAACCATTTCTACGGCATCCATACCCAACAATCCAAATGCAGCTTTATAGTTACCTTCATTAAGATTCCCAAAAACTCCTTTTTGTATTTCCTCCATTGAATAACCTTCTAAAATCTTTTCTCCAACAGCGGCAATGTCCATAGCTTCAAGGGCTTCTTTTTCTTTTTTAAAAAGACCTCCACCAATGATATTGTCTGGGTCTGAATCCACATATCCAGTTTTCTCGAAAGTAGGAAAAAATTCTCCCTCTTTATAAACTGTTTTATAGCCTTTGGTAAGTTGTCTCAATGGACTAAAAATGGTCTCCGATGCGACTATCATACCGTCAAGCATATTTACAGCCCAACGACTCGCAACATTTGTGCTTTCAGCTTCTTTTATAGCCTCTTTTTTGAATTTTTGTAATTCTTGTTCTTGGAAGTCACCCGTTTTACGAGTAATCCAATCTATCGCTTCTTTCGATGGATTACCATTAAAATCCTCCCATTCAGGCACGGGATCTGAACCTAATTTACCAGCTTCTGCTAGTGCTTTATAGATATCATAAGATGTTTTAAATTGTGGTAAAAGCTTTTCACGCGCTAACTTTTCTTCATTCCCAGAGACAGTTAATGCCCTCTTCTTCCCCTCTTCCGTCATCGGAAACATTCGATAACCATAACCCTCTGGTCCTATATTTACCCTAATATGAAACTGATCTTTACCTCTTTTACTGTTACTGGGAATCGCTCTTAGCCCTTTCTCAAATACATCATCTGGGAATACGGTTGTTTCTTCTATTCTTTTTGTTTGTCCTTGAGCATTGAGATACCAATCATATGCGTTAATAATCCCCACAGCAGCATTTTCTTGTCCTCCTTGCTCAAAATAGAATTGGGATGGCTTTTGATCATAAAGCCCAGCTTCTTTCTGACTTTTAGTGACCATATTTAGCACATCATCAGGAAGGCCAGTTTGGTTTACTGGAGTAGAAAAGGCTGCTCCCTTTACACTAAAAGGGTCTCTATATTGAAGTCCAAATTCGTCAGATGTCTTTTTTCTCCTTCTTAATTCAGAAGAAAGGTCTGTAAAGTCGGGAGACAAAACCGATGAAAAATTCGTAGTTTCCCCATCTAAAAATGAGCCCAACCTTGGACTTGTTGAAGTATAGCTCGAACTTTTTTTTTTAGAATTGTAGTAGCTTTCAGCCTCCTGAATGTGAGCTGAGCCCCATCCAGCTTCCGCTATAGAGCGACCTATGTCTTTAGCAGCTCTCCCTTCGGCTACTGCTTCGTCAATAAACTTTTTTAAAACTGGGTCTAGTGGCATATATTTTATTTTGGTGTTCCCCCTTTTGCGTTTACTGCTTTAACTGCCGTTTCTCCAACAGCTTTGTATATGTTTCTTTGTTTTAAGTTTTGTTGCACCGCAACGACAATTTCTGCATTTACTTTTTTCTTGGACGTTGCATCAAGGCCCTCTGTGTCCGCTGTAGCAGAAACTAAATTACCGCTTTTATCAAAAGTTAAGCTAGTTATAGGATACTCATCTTTGCCAGTTTTGATTATATAGTTTTGTGGGACTATAGTTACGTTTCCAGAGGCATCAGCTGTAGGTTGCGGAAGCCCAGTAAAAAAGGCATTCAATTCTCTCAAATCTGCATCTGTCAGTCTCCCAGGTGCATTACCCCCACCACGTCCACCTGACACCTGTTTAGCTGGGACCATATTTTGGATTTGTGTAGATAATTGTTTTTTATAATCATCGAGCACTGCATTAAACCTAATTGGGTCGTTAAGTATTATATCTATCTCCTCTTTTGAAGGTGGGCCTCCTTTTAATTTATAGGCTCCTCTTGTAGCTATCTCTAATCTTCTATCATTAGCTCCAGGGTCATTCGCCATATCTAAATTATAGTCAAGGTTCTGTAATTCTTTGTCTATAATCATCTTTGTATTGTATGACTGCACGTTTCCTGTGTCTATTAGAGCAGAAGGTCCATAAAGCCTAATGGCGTTCGTTGCCCTATTATCAATGTCAACGTCTTTTATAAAAGGATTTTCTTTTCTTACGCCTAGAGAATTTCCCCCAGGACCTTCAGCGACACCAACAGAAAAACCTAGCGATTCTCTAAGAGGAACTCTGGTTTTCCCATCGGAAGACAAAACAGTTATTACCCCATCAACTACCTGCGGGTCATAATTAAAACCCTGGTAGTCTGCAAGCATCTTATCTATATTTGCCCTAGTGCTTTCATCATATGCGTATGGGTTATCTTTTACTTCTTTGTATTTAGTTCTACCTTCTGTAGAAGCAATTACACCTATATTAAGGGCTTGATTAAAGTCCTGTCGAGCTTGTTTGAATGCTGCCTCAGCCGTTTGGTCTCCAGAAATCGCTCTTTCTCCAAGTCCCTCCAACTGCTTATATGCCACGTCTAAAACAGCTCGCCTGTTTGCGTCTAGCTTATACGAGTTATCATAATAATTACTTTGAGCTTGAGTGAAACCAAGCTCTGAAGACTTTTCTTTTTTTCTTGCTTTGGCTTTTTCTTGAGCTAATTCTTGAGCTTTTGCATAGCTTCTACCCATTTCAGCAGTTCTTGCACCAAAGTCGGGCAATTGCCATACTGATGAGCCTATTACTGGTTGGGCCATTACTTTTCAAATTTTTTAATAAGAGCCTTTACATAACTGTGAAGCTTAGACTTGTCATCATTTGCTACATACCTCTTAATGTTTGACATCTGCTTGGGGTTAAAAATGTACTCACCACCAGTGGCTTCAGCAATCTTTTTCCCATTCTGCATAATATCTATTGGGTTCTTTTCGTGGGAGAATGGGCCAGGGGTTTTTACAACCATACCCTTTTTTGCCTGACCTGCTTTTATTTTTGCTGCCTCAATATCTGCTCTTCCTCCAAGATATCCCTGTACTGACGAAGCAATTTGACCTATACCAGCCCCAATATTAGCCTGACCGACAGCCCTTTCTCCAGCGGCTCTATTAAGGTCAGTCTGAAATCTTTCCTCTCTCATAGCAAGCCTAGCTTCTTGAGCCTGTCTTGTCCTTTCATTGGCTGCACCTAAACTCTGAAGGGCTTCAGTCTGTCTTTGCTGCTGAAGGTCAGCTATGCCTTGAGTCTGCCTTTGTGCTTGCTGAGTAGCCGCACCGATACCTCCAAGCAAAGCCCTACCGCCAGCACCAGATAAGGCCTCTGTAGTCCCAGCCAATCCCGTCTTGATGGACTCCATCTGACGATTCATAATGTCTTGGTTGTAGGCATCTTTGTAGGCCTTGTAATACTCTGATGGAGTTCCAGCTATTGGTGCATTAAGGTCTGGTGCGCCTTTCCTTATTCGCTCCATATCTTTTCTGGCCCTGTTGGCTTGTACACCCCCCCATATAGACTGACCCAACCCAGCGAGACCCCCTATAATAGCCGACCCAGCCAACAGGCCCCCTATTGCATATTTCTTTGGATTTTTGCGTGATTTCATAAGTGTAAAGATACTATTCAGTTACTTGTTCGTTGTGAAGCTTCGACCTAGTGAAGTATACGTTAAATGCGTAGGCCTCTATCGGGGATGTACCACTTTTCGTTACATCAATGATAAAGAACGGACCTCTAACAGGGTCCCCGTCAATAGATGCTTGACTATCAGCAACAAGGATAGTCCCAGTTGCTATAGCCATAGTGGTCCCAGATAGGTTCCCAAGAAGTATCGTGTTGGTCCCAGATGCCTGTATTGTAGCGTAACCAGTGACTCCATTGTAGATAGTAGTAGTAGTGCTACTAGTCAAGGCCCCTATGAAGGTATTCCCAGTAACCTGAAAAGGTGTAGTGATTCTGTTGCCTATCGTTAGAGTAACACCGCTAGCCCAAGTCCCCGTTGCTGTAACGTAACCGATAACGGCTCTATTTGATACAGCGTTTGTCGAATTTGCGTTGAGCCTTGGTACACTGGCATAATACATACCCTCCCTTAAAGACAGATTATCTACTGTCATAGTTTCCCTTGCGGTCTGACCAGAAACCGAAAATTTAAAACTCCAAGGAGAGTTTCCTTCAATGCTAAATGCTTCAGCAGTCTTAATCATTGAATTGTTGAATGCAGATATAAGCTTTATTGATGATGCACTTTCATTTCCATAAAAAGTGTTCCTTTGGGCTTCATCGGTATGCCTATACATCCTCCCATTCTTGAACGTATAGAGGTAGTTGTCAAGATGCTCGTAGGCCTCTGGCTTGAACGAATACCTCGTGTTCCACACCTTGTCCTCCACATCGTAAGCAATCGTATCATCAATGTCTGGCCCTCCAGACACCGTCAGATAAGTGA
>Ga0172367_10008805_pt1 | contig 11214 bp, 6 predicted proteins | sample Lak10m_FD_114542 | JGI IMG/M metagenome (GOLD analysis project Ga0172367, IMG submission 114542) | Freshwater microbial communities from Kabuno Bay, South-Kivu, Congo - kab_022012_10m | ecosystem: Environmental > Aquatic > Freshwater > Lake | place: Democratic Republic of the Congo: South-Kivu...
GCACTTCACCGAATAGCAGATCAGTGGATCGAGTTCCTCGAACGCCTCGTGCAGCCGCGTGTAGTGCTCCCGCAGCGTGCTGGTGGAATAGATGTAGCACGGTGTGCCGACTGCCTCGGCGATCGTGTGCACAGCGACACTCTCACAGTGGAGCGAGTGGTCTTTGTAGTGGAAATGATCCATGCCGCTAGGGAAGCATAGGGGCGCTGCGAAGGAGATCAGGTCGTGGACTGGGTTTTGTGCGGCGGCGTCTTCGTCTGAGACCTTGGACGCATTTGAAACGCCCAGCCAGCCACCGCAAGCGCCGCACCAAGGAAGATCCATCCCAGGGGATGCGACGGAGCACGCAGCGTTGGAAACCAACCCTCAAGCAGCGGCATTCCGCATCCAAGCAGCAGCATTGCACCCACGACCGCCGCTGCCGCTGCGTGTGCAGCACGCGCAAAGAGCAGACCGATGCCAAGCCCGATGGCTGCACCCGCCGCAGTCGCTGCGATCAAAAAGGTGCGTGTCGGACCAGGAACGCTCCCAAGACGATCACGAACGAGCGCACTCAGTCGGCTTCCTGCACCCGCGAGGGCTGGGATCGTTCCCTCGGCGCGAGACTGCCCGCGTGCATCGCCCACGATTTCCCAGACCGCGCCGCTCAAACCTCTGCTTGCGTCGCGAATGGACTGCTTCGCGTCGCTCTGTGTGCCCACTGCTTCAACGGAGTTCGTCTGCATCGGCAACTGGGTTGGCGCGACGCCTCGCTCTACGAGAAGACCTGCAAGCAGTGTGAAGAGCACCGCACCGGCGGCGCCAAACCCGAGCGCAACCGCCATCCGCACAAACAGCGCGCCAAGCGCAGCCCCGGCAAGCGCGCTGAGTCCAGCGCCAACGAGCGGAGGCCAATCTGGGAGCACGGCTGCTTGGACCACGCCACCGAGCATCCAACCAAGGAGTGCACCCGTGAGCGCCGCAACGAGCGGGAGCAATCTGCCGCCGCCCAGGATCAGCACCAAGCCGATGATGGAAAGGACCAAGAGAACGAGCGACGCCACGACTACAGTATCGGTTCGCCGTGGTGTTGCACTTTGTCATTGTTCGACCAACTCCGCTCCCAAAGCCGTGACTGCGTCCGCAGACCGAAGCCAATCGCGCTTGGCATCGAGCGATAGTCCCTATCTGCTGCAGCATGCTGCAAATCCTGTGGACTGGTGGGGGTGGAGCGATGCTGCGTTTCAAGAAGCGCGGCGGCGCAATGTTCCCATCCTGCTGTCGATCGGCTACGCCACCTGCCACTGGTGCCATGTGATGGCGCGAGAGAGCTTTGAGTCCGACGAGACGGCGCAGCAGATGAACGCGAACTTTGTGTGCATCAAGGTGGATCGAGAGCAGCACCCGGCCATTGATGATTTGACTATGCAGGCGTGCCAGATATTGACAGAAGCGACGGAAGGGCGTGCGAGCGGCGGTTGGCCACTTACTGCGTTCTTGGAACCGCACGAGGGACGCCCGTTCTTCGTCGGCACGTACTTCCCGCCGCAGCCCGCCTATGGTCGAGCGAGTTTCCTGCAAGTACTGACCGCGATCACTCATGCTTGGGGAACGCGCCGCGCCGACTTGCTTGAACAGGCGCGCCAACTCTCGGACGCGGTTGCGGATGCGATCGCGCCAGGTGGAAAGGAGACGGCGGTTTCCATGACTGCTCTTGCGCGCGCACGCCACGCGCTCCTGCAGTCGTTCGATCCGGACGAAGGTGGTTTCGGCGGTGCGCCAAAGTTCCCGCAGCCATGCCTGATTCGACTCCTCGCGAGCGATCCAGCTCCATCTGCGCAGAACGCCGTTCGACACACGCTGACGCGCCTGGCGCTCGGTGGCATTCATGATCATGTGGCGGGCGGCTTTCACCGATACGCCGTGGACCACTCGTGGACGGTGCCACACTTCGAGAAGATGCTGTACGACCAGGCTCTGCTCGCACCGCTTTATGCGCAGTATGGTGGCGAGAGTTCTGATCCATGGCTTGGGCATGTTTGCGAGCGGCTTCTTGACTTCGTCGACCGCGAACTCTCGCTGCCGAGCGGCGGATTTCTCTGCGCGCTCGATGCGGATGTGGATCATCGAGAGGGAGCGGGGCATGTGTGGCGTCCTTCAACAGCGCGCGAGGCGCTGCGCGCTGGCGGGTTCGACGATTCGGATTGCGACTTTGTGCTCGGTGCCCTCGGACTCATGGGCACAGCGAACTTTCGCGATCCGCATCACCCGGAGGATCCGCCCAGTTGGGTGATTCGCTGTGCAGATGTATCGGTGGCAGAAGACCCGCGTGTGCGCCGCGGCTTGGCGGCGCTTCATCACACTCGCCTCGGTTGGCCGCAGCCAATCCGCGATGACAAAGTGATTCTGTGCTGGAACGCCCTGATGATCAGCGCTTTCGCGAAGTGCGGCGCGGCACGGCAGCGCGCCGACTACGCCCAACGGGCCGCATCTGCGCTGCAATGGACATTCGATTGCATGCGCCCGCGTGGTGGGTGGGTTCGCTGTTGGCGACAGGGACGCGCGTCTACCGAAGTCGCGCTGGAGGATCTTGCGGCTCTGATGCAGGCGTGTCTGGACACGAGTGATGGCACGGGAGATCTGGCATGGGTCCAGTGCGCAACGGAGGTGTACGCCGATGCCCGCCGCCTGTTCTTCGCGCAGGACTCGGCGCGCTGGAGCGACGCTCAAGCAGGCGATTCGCTGCTGTATGTCCGACCATCATCGCGTCATGATGGTGCTGTGCCTTCGGGGACAAGCATGATGCTGCATGCGATGACTGCGCTGCTTGCTCGCAGTGGCCGAGTGGATCTTCGAACCGACTTGCTGCGCAGTGCACGCGCGGTCGCTGGCACTCTGAACCGCACACCTCTTGCAATGGCGTTTGCACTGCCGCTGATGGAACAGTGGAGCACGCTGATCCCAGAAGCGTTCATGCAGACGAGTGATACGGAGCGGTCGCCTCAAGCGCGCGTTCGATCGCGTCTTGGGATCGAGGCGTGGCGTACCGCGGATTGCCTTTGGATCAAGATTCCACGAGGGCTTGAGGTGCGGTCCACCGATCAGCGGAGCGGTGGACTGCGACTCTCTCGCTCCGACGGCACGGCACTGCCCATAGGGGCAACGGTTGTGGCGCGCAGCGATCAGGATGGCGGCTGGCTGCAGGGAACCGTCGAACTGACCTGCGAGGATCTGGCGGCACATTCGCATGTCTCCCTTGCTCTCTGTGCGTGCGGCGACGGCGTGTGCCATCCCGAAGAGACACTCGAACTGGCTTTGTGACGAACGACTGATCCATCCACTCCTCATTCATTCCCACCCGAGACGCTCACGCATGTTCCGACTCCTCATCATCTCGACTGGCGGCACGATCGAAAAGACATACTGCGAACTGGCGGGAACGATGGCGAACCATGTCAGCGTGCTCGATGTCATGCTCGCGTCACTCCAGCTACCCGGTGTTCATGTGGAGCGGCTTGCGCTGATGAACAAGGACAGTCTTGACATGACTGCGGCCGACCATCAGCGAATCGTGGTTGCTGCCGTGACGGGTGCGGCAAATCACGATGGCATTGTGATCGTCCATGGGACGGACCAACTTGCCGTCACGGGCGAGGCGCTGCACGCGCGGTGGGGCGAGCCGTCAGCACCGCAGATACCCGTCGTTCTGACGGGCGCCATGCGACCCTATGAACTCCGCACCTCGGATGCCCTGCAGAATCTCACCGAGGCAATCATGGCAACTCAACTTCTTCCTGCCGGGGTGTACGCCGTGCTGCACGGGCAGGCCCTGAGGTTCCCAGGGGTACGCAAGGACGGCGGCCGTGGAACCTTTGTCGCAGCAGAACCTGTGGGCAGCACTGCGAGCGGCGAATTGAGCTAGTTCTGCGCCGCAGTGCGCGAAAGACGATCAGCCACAGCATCAGGCACCTCCGCCGAATCTGGGTCATCGGCCAAGGCGGACTCCGCGATTCGGCCACCCACGCCGACCTGCTCAAAGCGGACGGTGACTCGCTTCGACACGCCGCGCTGGGGCATCGTGACACCGTGCAGTCGATGGCATGCCTGCATCGTCCTCTTGTGATGCGTGATGACGATGAAATGGCTCTGATCAAGGAACCCGTTGAGCGCATGGCAGAAGCGTTCCACATTTGCCTCGTCGAGCGCTGCGTCCACTTCGTCCAGAATGCAGAACGGCGCTGGCTTGCTCTTGAAGATCGCTAAGAGCAGCGCAACAGTGGTCATCGACTTTTCGCCACCAGACAGTTGGGTGATGACACGCGGCTCTTTGCCTGGCGGCTTGGCGCGGATCTCGATGCCGGACTGCAGCCAGTCCACCTGTCCATCCTCGCCGGGGAGGAGATACATGTCGGCGCTGCCGCCTCCGAAGAGCCTTCGGAACATGCCATTGGTTCCGCCAAAGTTTTCGCGGACTGTATTGAACGTTTCCTCGAAGCGAACACGACTCGTCGCGTCGAGCTCGGTCACGAGGTGCTCGAGATGCCCCTTCGCTGCATCAATATCGATCAGTTGGTTCGCCATGTCCGCGGTGCGAGTCTCCAAGTCATTCAGTTCCGTCATCGCATCCAAGTTGACATTGCCGAGCGATCGGATTTCCTCACGAAGTTGCTCCGCCTCGTGCACGGCGATGGAACGGTCCGTGAGAACAAAGGCACCTGACTCGCGCTCGGCGAGATGCGAGTCCCACAGGGTCTCGAGTTCAACGCCCAGTTCTTCGCGGGCCTGAGCGAGCAGCGTGTCCAGCCGCATGGCACACTCCCGGCGCGCAATCTCGGCCTCACTCCATGCGCGTTCGCGATCCGCAGCCTGTTCGCGGATCTCCCGCAGCGAGTCACCCGCTCGATCGTTTGCAACGACCGACTCAGCCAAAGTCTGTGCAAGATCCGCCAGTTGCACCGCGACTGCATCGTGCCGCTGCTGCGACGCGGTGACCTGAGCGCGAGTCTCGTGGATCGACTCTTCGAGCGTCTCGATGTGCGCTTCACGTCGACGCAGTTGATCCTCCGCTGTCACCCGCTGCCGCTGCGTCTCGGTCAGCGCGGTCTCCGTGAGAGACCACTCGCTGCGCGCGACATGAAGCTCGCTCGTCACCCTGCCAAGTTCCAGCTTGGCGGTACCGAGCGCCTCCTGCGCCGCGTCGAGCCGAGCTTGCGCACTCGATGCGTCCGCCCGCGCCTGCAACGCGTTGCCATCCGCCGCGGCGAGCTCCGTCGCGGCAGCTCCGATACGAGCGGTGATCTGCGTCAGCTCCTCCTGCGCAGTTGCGAGACGCCGCGCGGCATCCGACTCGCTGAATCCCTGCGCAGCACGCTCACGCTCGACGCGTGTCATCAGTTGTTCCGCACGGTCGGCCTGGAACTCCGCCTCAATGGCGGCGCGCCGCGCCAACTGCAGATCTCGGTCGAGTTCATTCGATCGTTCCTGTGCCGCACTGCCAAGTGCTGCGACACGGTTCGCTTCCACTTGAACCTCCGCCATGCGCGCCGCGAGTGCCTGTGTGGACTCGGACAGTTCGCTCAGCTCTGCACGACGAATGACCGAACCGCCGCCGCCGCCGCGCAACTTGCCGACTGTCACGGCGCCGAGCCAGTCCACCACATCACCTGCCACGGTCACGCAGCGTGTTCCAATGCCACCCAGAGCGCACACCCGCTGCGCCTCGCTCACGTCTTTCACAAGCCACACGCCTCGCAGCAGTGAATCCACAAGTCCCTGAACACCTCCCGAGACGCGTATGACGGAGGAAAGCGCGCTTGCACCGACAAGTGTTTCGGCGGGCGGCGATTGATGCGAATGAGTGGCGGCGGGAGCAAATGTCACCCGTCCATCGAGTTCCCGCGCATGAGCGAGCAGGGGAGTGCCGTGCAGCGATGTGCCATCGACACCATCCGCCGAAGCGAAGGCGCCCGAATCCACGACCAGACACTCAAGCCAGTTGCCCAGAACCGCCTCAACAGCGAGTGCGTGAATGCGGTCTGTCGACAGCAGGTCACCCAACGCACCACGCACACCAGGGAAACGCTCAGCGTCGGCGAGCACCGAACGCGCAGCACCACCGAGTCCCTCGCGCGATGCTTCCATCTCCTCGAGCAGTGCACGGCGACTTTCGATACGAGTCCGCTCCTCGCGAACGGCGGTCAGCCGTTCCGCAATCTCCACGCCCTCCTCGCCGTAACCCTCGACAGAACGCAACTCAGCAGTGACCTGCGCCTGCAGATGATCGGCGCGAGCTTGGGCCTCCGCCTGTCGCGCGCGCGCGGCATCACGCGCCTGCACCTGCAGCGCTGCCTCGCGTTCCAGTTCACCGCTGCGAGATCGCAAACGCTCAGCCTCCGCCGCCACACCCTGCACGCGCTCGTGCGCAGCATGACGCCGCGCCTCCAACCGCGCGCTCTCCCGCTCAAGCGTGAGGTGCTGTTCACGCCACTGCAGATCCGCGCTCCTTGCAGAGGCCGCATCCGCGGCGCATGTTGCACGCGCCTCCTCGAGCGAACCCATCCGCTCCTCGCACATACGGACCTGATCGTTTGCGCGTGTGACGCCATCCTTCAGTTGTTCGAGCGCAAGCGCATGCTGTGCGACGCGCGCATCGAGCGCACCCAGAGCCGCCGCATCTTGCTGGAGCGATGCACGCGTGTCGCGGATGGCCGCTTCGGTGAACTCGATCCGCTGCTGTGCCTGCTTGACGGCTGAGACCGCTTCGAGGCGATCGCGCTCGAGGCGCTGCTGTTGTTGCATCACCACATCCCGCGCGTTCTCCCGCTCCCGCTTTTCGTGCTCAGCCTGCTCAATTGCGGCTGTCAGCCCATCACGCGCGGCCGCGGCCGCGTCCACAGCGAGACCGCACTCCGTGAGACGCGTGCGCTGCTCGTGATACTGGTCGAGAATGACGGCGGAGCGAAGCGCCTTGCGCCGCGCATCGAGTTCCACGAAGCGTTTCGCCTTCTCCGCTTGGCCTCGCACAATCCGAAGCCGCCGTTCCGCACCAGCCAACTGCTCGCGAATCACCACGAGGTTCCGCTCGGCTGCTTCCAACTTGCGTGCCGCTTCTTCCTTTCGGGCGCGGAACTTCGCCACACCCGCGGCCTCTTCGAGTATTGCACGGCGCTCGGCGGGATTGGCCTCGAGCAGCGCAGCCACTTTGCCCTGCTCAATGATGGAGTAAGCATCGGTGCCGATGCCCGTGTCCATGAAAAGTTCCTTGATGTCGCGCAGCCTCACCTTACGGCCATTGATCAGGTACTCCGACCGTCCATCGCTGTAGAGGCGGCGCGTGACTTCCACTTCATCCGCATCGACCGGCAACGCACGGTGCGAAACCTCATGGCGCCGCACAAGCGACGCGCCGGTTTCAGCGGCAGCCGATTCGCCCTCATCGAGCACGCTTTCCGCCTCGCCTGTGCTCCGCTGCACGGGTGTCGCCAGAACGGGATTCTCGAACACCAGCGAAACCGTCGCTGATCCCATCGGCTTGCGCACCGCGCTGCCGGCGAAGATGACATCAATCATCGCACCACCACGCAAGCTCTTCGCGCTGCGTTCCCCGAGCACCCACTTGATGGCATCGACCACGTTGCTCTTGCCGCAACCATTGGGACCGACAACCCCGATGATCGGTTCATCGAACCGAAACTCGGTGTGATCCGCGAAGCTCTTGAAACCGCTAAGAACGAGTTTGGATAATCTCACTCCGACCTCCTGTCGCAACCCTGGTGGCTCATCGTCCGTGAAGAGCAGCCCCACCATGGGGCTTCACCACTAATCACCTCGGCACAGTACCCGATTTTGGATCACTCTTGGCGGGTTTTCCGCCACCGGTTGGAACGCCCTGCGTCGGAGTCAGCCCCGGCACCATCGCCGCGGCAGAGGCCGGCTGGTCGGTCGTGACATCCTCATCTTCGACGAACTCTGGCCGATCGGTCCGTTCCGCCTCTTGACCAGCCTTCGCGATCGCAGCGATGATTCGGTCCTGCTCAACCTTGAATGCCGCTGGGATCGCTCCCTCTGAGGACAGGGCATAGATCGCGCCAATGGTCTGGCTATATGTCATTCCTGCACCAGGAGCGGGGCGGTCCGTTGTCTTGGTATGGCCGAGGAAACGGATCAACTCATGCAGTTTCAGCGATGACTTGTCCACTCGTGCTTCCACGCCAGAGGCAGGGCGAAAAAAGACAGTGGCGAAGTCGTCACCCTCATCCACCTTGATCAGCAAGTTGCCATCCCATGCCCGCAGGCTCATCGGAGCCTTCAGCGTCTGATCGCTGCCGAACACGGCAATCGACGGCTTGCCAGCCTGAGACACGTACACCATCGGATGCTGGCTCGGCACCACATCGAGACGGAACTTCTCATCAACCATGCTGCTTGAAACGATCGGATCACCGCGCTTGCGGAGCGCCTCGTACGCGGCGAGCCGAATATCAATGTCGCTGTCTTCGAGCAGCGGGCGCAGACCAAGATCGATGGCAGGATTGATGCTCATGCGCTCGAGAAGTCGAATGGCTGGCACACGAAGCTCTGCACTTCCAGACTTGGCCATGGCCAGCAAGGGGGGTACCACGAGCGGATCGTCGAGGCGCGCGCCCGCTTGCAAAGCGGCGAAGCGCGGCTGCTCTTCTGCGTAGTCATAGAGCGGGCGAATCGAAGTGAGGCTCTTCGGCCCAAGCGCCTGCCACCGCATACTTGCGGCCTGCGCGCCACCGGGATTGTTCACGACCGCGCGCGCAATCTCCGAAGCAGTCGCATCGATCGGGCCAACATTGATGGATGTATGCCGAAGCATTTCGACAAACTCGTCGCTGCGCGAATACCACGAGGGTGGAACATCCACCGTGATCAGTTCGCCCGTTCTGCCTTGTGCAGTGTCACCTCTCTGGCGCGGCTCTCGAGGGAAGTTCGAATTGATCGCGCTCGCGATGAGCCGTGAACGCGAGTGACTTGGGGTGGCCATCACCAACTTCACGGGCAACGACTTCAGTGTCTTGCCTCCGTTGAGTACTCGGCCGCTGAGTTGATTGACAAGCGACTGCGCGCGATCGGAATCATCGGCAAACGGGTTGACGATGATCGGTCCCTTTGCCTCCGCGACCGAACGCACTTCGCGGCTTCCGACGAGCAGGACACCGGGCCGCAGCCCCGTCGTCCAAAGCGTGCCCCCCTCCAAACTCGTGGTACTCGTTCCAGGCGACGCGTACACCCGCACGTCGAATGCGGTGCCCTTCGGTGCGCCCGCTGGAACAACTCCCTCGACGATCACGATCGCCGTGTCTTCTGAGTTCAGCAACTGTTCAGGCTGAACGCCACCGAGTCCCTCGCTCTGATCACCAACGCCGTAGCGCAGCATTTCGCGCAGGATGTACTGCCGCACCTCGGCAGGGGCCGTGCGACTGCCCGTGCCATTGAGCCCAACCACAAAGCCGTAGCCGCGCACAATGACTGGCTGGTATCCCACAACAACCGTTTCGCTCGCCACTGTTCCGCGCATGATCGGATCCACATCAAGCGGGATCGGCGGGCGTTCAGCCCGCTTCGGCGCGACTGTCGGATCGGCTCTTTCGATGTTGGAGCACGCGCTCAGAGCAATGCCAAGCAGGACCGTAAGGGTTCGCAGTCGAATCCACATGCACATGCCATCACTGCTCATCTCGCTACCGCGGAACGATACCTCAGAGGAACAGTCGACTGCAGGGGCAGGACTGTTGACTCGACAATCGTGCAAAGTTCGATACCGACACTTGCAGTGTGCAGAGTCTGGGTTAGATTGAATGGAATGCCAAGGAATCACAGCCGATTCATTGTTGTCATGGCCGCTATGGTTGGGATCACTGCGTTCGCCGCTCGGGCAGATTGCCTTGGCGATGTTGATGGCGATAATGTCGTCGGTGGCATCGATCTCAGTCTCGTGCTTGCCGCTTGGGGCAGCGATGGGCAGGGCGAGAACAACGCTGATCTCAACAATGATGGAGCTGTCAACGGCACCGATCTCACCCTTCTGCTTGGAAGTTGGGGGAGTTGCGTCACAGTTCCCAGTTGGGCAACGCTGATCGAGGCGGCGCCGGATCCGACCGTCATTTACGACCCTGCGATTCGGCTGGCAATCACCCAGTCAGGTTTCGCGTGGCGCGTTCGAGACACCTTCACGCAGATGGAAATGCTGCTGATACCGAGTGGCGGCTTCATGATGGGATGTCCGACATCCACAGGGTGCTACGCCGACGAGTACCCGCTCCATCCTGTGACGCTCAGCAGCAGTTTCTACATGGGGCGATTCGAAGTCACCCAAGCGCAGTGGGTCGCGCAGATGAACTACAACCCGAGTTACTTCCAGCCGCCAAGTTTTCCTGGCTCGATGGATCGACCGGTTGACTGGGTCTCCTGGAACAACATCCAAGGATTCCTCGCCGCCACTGGAATGATGTTGCCCACCGAAGCGCAGTGGGAATATGCGGCGCGCGCTGGTACGACGACCACCTACCACGGGACTGCATCGCAGCCTGCAGGCTCGAACGATCCCTCGATTCTGCCGAGCATTGCGTGGTTCAACACGGCGCCGGGCGATCCCTTCTATGGAACGCAGGTCGGCGGCGGGAAGCTCCCGAACGGCTTCGGACTGTTTGACATCACTGGGAATGTGTGGGAGTGGGTGCGCGATCGTTACGCAGCGGACTACTACTCGTATAGCCCTGTGATCGATCCGATGGGAGCCGCAACAGGTGGATACCGTCCGATCCGTGGAGGCGGCTGCGGCTACGACGCAGATTCATGCCGAATCTCTGCTCGCGGCGAGGCACCAACTGGATTCGCGCACGGCATGATCGGCTTTCGCGTGATGCGCCCCAACGACAACTGAAGTCAGTGGCTCAAGCGGGCAACTGCCACCGCACCAACAGAACTGCGGGAGCTGGAGGAAACGCGAGAGAAACTCGCACAAGGCGATAGTCGCGGGCGTGTTGCCCAAGTTGTTGGACAGCCTGCATCACAAGCGCCTCGTAACTCGGCATCTCGGGCAGATCGAATCCATCGCCGAGATCATCGAGGATGAGCGGTGGCACATCGATCGGAAGCCGCGAACTCGCCCGAAGAGCGAGGTCCGATGAGAACGGCTGCGACAATGTTGAGTGCATGCTTGTCTCCAAAGTCTCAAGACCCTCGAGAGACTTGTGGATGAAGAGATCA
>Ga0172367_10008806_pt1 | contig 11213 bp, 10 predicted proteins | sample Lak10m_FD_114542 | JGI IMG/M metagenome (GOLD analysis project Ga0172367, IMG submission 114542) | Freshwater microbial communities from Kabuno Bay, South-Kivu, Congo - kab_022012_10m | ecosystem: Environmental > Aquatic > Freshwater > Lake | place: Democratic Republic of the Congo: South-Kivu...
GTCATTGAACGCCTTGAATGTGGACACATTGGGATTGGATGAAATGGATAACAAAATCCTTTCGACCTTACTTAATAAGTTCAACGGAGGACCTGTTGGATTGAACACTTTGGCAACGGCGGTAGGTGAAGATGCAGGGACGATTGAGGAAGTCTATGAACCGTTCTTGATTCAGGAAGGATTTTTAATCCGCACTCCTCGCGGAAGACAATTAACTGAACTTACCTACAAACACTTAGGTAAAACCAGAATGAAACCAGGAGAACTCTTCTAGTGAATACCCACGCCCGCGCATATGCTCTGCAGATTAAGCAATGGGCTCAAGACTTGGGCTTCTTGAGTTGCGGTATTTCAAAAGCCGGATTTTTAGAAGAGGAAGCCCCTCGATTAGAGCAATGGTTGAAAGAGCAAAAGCACGGCGAAATGGGCTATATGGCAAACCATTTCGATAAGCGCTTAGACCCTAGGTTGTTGGTGCCCGGTTCGAAGTCAGTGGTGTCGTTGCTATACAATTACTTCCCAAGCGAACAGCGAGAGGTAAGTTCCCCCAAAATTTCTAAATATGCCTGGGGTGAAGATTATCACTTGGTAGTGAAAGACAAACTGGCGCGGTTAGTTAAGCGCATTCGTGAAGAGATTGGACAAGTGGAAGGGAGAGCATTTGTAGATAGTGCGCCCGTGTTGGAAAAGGCTTGGGCCGCGAAAAGCGGGTTGGGCTGGATTGGAAAGAATGGTAATTTGATTTCTAAACGTGTGGGTTCTTTTTTCTTCCTTGCTGAGCTCATTATTGATTTGGAATTGGAAACCGATGGAAGTACGACCGATCATTGTGGTTCGTGTACGGCTTGCATTGACGCCTGTCCTACCGAGGCTATCGTTGCCGACAAAGTGGTTGATGGAAGTAAATGCATTTCGTATTTCACCATTGAATTGAAGAATGAAGTGCCTCAGGAATGGAAATCGAAATTAGATGACTGGGCATTTGGTTGCGACGTCTGTCAAGATGTTTGTCCGTGGAATCGCTTTTCCATCCCGCATCAAGAGCCACGTTTTCAGTTGAAGAATTTACTTCGCGAAGCCGATAAAAAAGAATGGTTGGAAATGACTGAGGCGGTTTTTAAAGAGCAATTTGGTGATTCTCCTCTTTCCCGCGCGGGACTGGCGCGTATTCAAGCCAACCTATAATTTATTCTTCGTCGGGAAGAATTTCGGCCACGGTAAAAATGCTTCCAGTAATTAAAATTAAGTCAGAAGGTTCTGCTGCATTTTGAGCGGCGTTTAAGGCGTCTTGTACACTTGGGTATGTCTTTCCTTGCAAATTGAAATTGGCTGCCTTTAATCGCATCGATTCAGCGTCTAGCGCACGAGGAATATTCGCTGCACAGAAGTAATAAGTAGCGGTAGTCGGAAAGTGCTGAAGTACGGCATCGTGGTTTTTATCTTCCACCATACCCAACACAATGTGCATGGCAGTCGCAGTGGTATTCGAGAGCTTTTGTTTGAGTTGCAGAATGCCTTCTTCGTTGTGCGCAACTTCGGCAATGGTGAGGGGGGACTGCGTGAGCACTTGCCACCTTCCGCGCAAGTGAGTGTTTTGAATGACTTGTTGGAAGCCTGCTTCAATGGTTTCGTCTGGGAGATTCCAACCTAATTTATTTAATTCGTAAAGAGCGACATAAGCTGTCTTTTCGTTGAATGCTTGGTAATTGCCTTCCAGCGCGCTTTTGGGCGCAGGTGCGTCGATGCTTTCGAAATGTGGCGCATTCAACTCATGCGCTCGCTTGCGAATAACGGCAAGAGCATTTTCTGCGATCTGTCCGGTTACCACAGGAATATGTGGTTTTATAATTCCTGCTTTTTCAAAGGCTATTTTTTCGGGTGTATCTCCGAGGAATTGCGCGTGATCATTTCCAATGGAAGTAATTACACACAGTTCTGGTTGAATGATGTTCGTGCTATCTAGTCTTCCTCCCATACCCACCTCAATAACAGCCATGTCAACGTGTTGTTTGGCGAAATAATCAAAGGCGAGGGCGGTAGTAATTTCAAAGAATGAAGGTTGAATGGCTTGCCACATTTCGTGTTGGGTAGAAACAAAATCGGCGACGAATTCTTCCGATATTTTTTTCCCATTTACACGGATGCGTTCACGAAAATCGGTGAGATGAGGTGAGGTGAAGAGTCCGACTTTATATCCAGCTTCTTGCAGTGAAGAAGCAATAAGTGACGAGGTAGAACCTTTTCCATTGGTTCCGGCGACGTGGACTGATTTGAAGGATAGATGCGGGTTCTGTAGGTTTTCGCACAGCAAAGAAATATTGCCAATGTCAGGTTTATAAGCAGCAGCGCCTATGCGGTGAAACATAGGCAGCTGTTGAAATAAGTAAGCTATTGCTTCTGAATAATTCAATCTTAATTCAGTTTCAAGACGATGGTGATTTGCCCTTGTTGCGGCAATGAGTTTTGGCTTGGCGAGAAGGTAGCACGCATGGCGGCTTCCTTAGCTAGACGTTCGTTTTCTGGAACGTTTTGCGTAAGTGTCGAAGACGCTACATCGGCTTTGAGGACCTTGCCATTTTTATCTACCAAAACATTTAAAATAACTTTACCTGCCGCCGTTGGTTTTTGATTGGTGCTAGGAGGTGAATTCATTCCGCGCCCTTTAAGCGACCAACCAGAACCCGTTCCGAAGCCTGAGAAGCTACCTGAACCAGGGCCATCTCCGCCACCGTTTCCACCGCCAGTTCCTCCACCGGTACCACCTGTTCCACCGCCGGTACTGCTGTCGTGTCCGCCACCACCTCCGCCGTTTAGGGCGTTCATGGCATTGTCCCAAGCTGTGTTAGCATGTGTGGTTTGTGTGGTCTGAGTGGTTTGTGTATGCTGCGTGGTTGTTTGGTGATGCTGCTCAGGTTGTGGTTTGTTTTCAGCAATGGTTGGCGCTGAGATGTCGGCACCCACGTATACGTCGGGCATTGGAGCAAAGGCAATTTCAACAGGAATAATAGCCCCGCCCACTTCACCTTCTGCGGCACCTTGCCCTTCGCCAGCCGGATTACCACCGCCACCGCCGCCACCTTCTTCTTCTTTCTCTACCGGAGGGGCTGAAGCAAGCAATAGAAATACAGCAAGCAACAACAGCGTGTGAAAACCTCCGCTGACGATGGCACCGATTATTCTATTCTTTTTTTCTTCGCTCATTGTGCTGCTTTTTCTGTGGCAATAAATGGGGTTCCTCCAATTCCTTGAATGGCCGAGAAAATTTCAATGGTCTCACCTGTAGGAACCGATTTATCTACGCGTAGTAATACACGCTTGTCGTCGGAACCGTTCAGTTTTTCTTGAAGTTGTGTAAGAATCATTGTTTTGTCAGAGGCTTCGCCGTTTAGGCTATAAGCCAAATCTTTGGTGATAGTGACTGAGATTCCAGCTGGATTTTCTTTACCGTTGCCTGCCTGTGGTTTGTCGATTTGCGCAGAAAGTTCTTGCACGGCACCGGCACTGGCAATGATGAAAAAGATAAGCAGCATGAAGATGATATCGGAGAGGGTTGACATCCCCGATTCAATATGCACTTTGTGTTTTCTACCGAAGTTCATGGTGTGCTGGAATTAGTTAATGGGCTCGTCTAAGATGTCAACGAATTCAACGGCGTGTGATTCCATGGTGTTTACCACACGACCAATTCGAGTGACAAGTGTATTGTAGGCTACGTAGGCAAGCATACCCACTACCAGACCTGCTGCAGAAGAAATCATTTTGATGTACAATCCTTGCGATACTACACCAATTTCAATTTTACCCACGTTTGAAATGTCGTGGAAGATGGTGATTACCCCGATTACAGTTCCTAAGAATCCGAACATCGGCGCAATAGAAGCGATGATAGCCAAAATTGAGGTGTTTTTTTCGAGGGTTGAAATTTCTAGTTTGCCTGAATTTTCAACGGCACCTTTGATATCCTCTAGCGGTTTACCAATACGTGAAATACCTTTTCCAATCATACGTGCAACAGGTGTGTTTGTGGTTACACACAAATTTTTTGCAGCGTCTAATTTTCCTTGGTTGATGTATTGTTTAATATTCATCATGAAGTTCGACTCTTCTTTGTTTGCTTTCGCAACAGTCAACCAACGTTCAACGAAGATGAAAATAGTGATCACACTCATGATGAGAAGTGGGATGTAGATATACCATCCTTTGATTACTAAATCTGGGATTGAAACATTGCCCGAAGTTTCGGTAGCAGGTGCTTGAAGAAATAAAATAGCTGACTCCATAGTTTTTCAGTTCGTTGTTTTAAAGTAACGTTCAAAAATCAAAAGAATTGCCCATCATCTTTCGTCGATAGAATTTGAGTTATTCATACGTTAAGGTTAACAACGAACTAGGTGTAACGAGGGTCTTTGAGATAGGGTAGTTTTTCGGCCGAGGTAGCATCTATGTTGTAGGCACCGAACTCTTCGCTTACGACACCGCAAATTTTGTAAATCCCCTGACCTTTAAATGCCGCTTTTTTCATGTGAATGGGAAAGTGAACGGTGTCGAAGAAATTCATTTCTGCATCGAGGAATGTCCCGAAATACATCATTTCGCCTTTCGATGTTTTCGTACGTTTGGTATTCACTAAATACCCCCAGATTTCAATGTACTTGCCTATGCGTTCATGCAGGTTGTGTGCAGTGACGTTAGTTTTTTCAATTCCTGCTAATTCAAAGGGAGAGCACAAGGGGAAATCTAATAGTTCAATTTGATCGTAGGCCGTTTCAATCCAATCATCACTTAAATCGGGAAGGGTAAGGTCCACATCGGGTTCGCGAAAGAGACTGGGTCCAGAAGTTTTGGGTGCGGGATTTCCATGAAAGTGCACTTCCCACAGCAATTGTTTTTTCGATTTGTTGAATTGGCGTAAGGCGCCAACGCGGATGAGTATGCTCATTTGTTCGATGCTTATATGCGCTTGATCCATGAGTTGACTGATGCTGAAAATGCCTTCTGTAGCCCTTAAATGAAGCAGTCGTGCGATGGTCTCTGCTTCGAGTGATTTCACCAATCCGAATCCAAGAATAATCTCATTGCCGTGCAAAACTGTTTTGTTTTCACTTTGAAAGATGCAAGGCGGTGAGAGGATGGCTCCGTGTTTTTTGGCTTCAATAAGGTAGATTTCTGTATCGTAGAATCCGCCGAAATGATTCACGGTTGCTGTCATGTATTCGAGGGGAAAATACGCTTTCAAGAAAAGACTTTGGTAACTCTCTACCGCATAACTTGCGCTGTGCCCTTTCGCGAAAGCATATCCTGCAAAGCTTTCAATTTGGCGCCAAATTTCTCGGACATCTTCGAACGAGTTTCCACGCGATTGTGCTTTTTCAAAAAAGGAATTCCGTGCTCTATCGAATTCTTCGCGACCTCTGAATTTACCACTCATTCCTCTGCGCAACACATCGGCTTCCGCGAGGCTGAGTCCGCCAAAAAAGTGAGCGACTTTAATGACGTCTTCCTGGTACACCATTACGCCATAGGTCTCGGGCATGATTTGCAATAACTCAGGATGGGCGCGCTGACGGTGTTCTTTGTCGCGATGCCTTAAGATGTATTCTTTCATCATACCGCTGCTGCTTACGCCAGGACGAATCACCGAAGAGGCTGCAACTAGGCCCAAGTAATCATCGACTTGCAATTTGGTAAGCAACATGCGCATGGCTGGCGATTCTACGTAAAAGCATCCGATAGCATTGGCGGTACGAAGCAGTTGCTTAATGCGTTCATCTACCTTCAGCGGTGTAATGTCGTGCAAGTCGAGATGAATATCGGGGTAATTTATTTCCACCAGTTCAATGGCCTCTTTGATTTTGGCTAATCCACGTTGAGATAAGATGTCGAATTTGTGCAGTCCAATGTCTTCGGCCACGACCATGTCGAACATCACCGTTGGAAATCCTTTCGGAGGAAGGTGTGTGGCGCTGTATGTGTGAATGGACTCATTGGCGATGAGAATTCCTGCCGAATGTATAGCTAACGAATTTGGAAATTCCTGAATGTATGACGCGTAGCGCAGAACATTGGTTTGGTTGCGGTCGAGTTGTTCAGTATTAAATTTTCCATCGCACAATAGATCTATTTCTTCTTTTGGAAGTCCGAATACTTTTCCCAATTCACGCACCACGGCTTTGTATTGAAAGGTGTTGTAAGCGCCCAAAAGGGCCACGTTTTCAAAGCGTTTGAAAATGTATTGGGTTATGTCTTCGCGGTCGGTCCATGAAAAGTCTATGTCGAAATCGGGTGGATTCTGTCGGTAGAGATTAATGAATCGTTCGAAGTACAAATCCAGTTCAATGGGATCAACATCGGTAATTCGTAAGAGGTAGGCCACCAAGCTATTGGCGCCACTTCCCCTTCCGATGTAATAATATCCTTTGCTGCGGGCGTATTGCGTAATGTCCCAATTGATGAGGAAGTACGAAAGGAAATTCTTTTCTTCAATTACCTCAAGTTCTTTTTCAAGGCGTTTGATGACTACCGAATCATCGTTCGGTTCTGTTTTGTATCGGTAGGCTATTCCTTCGTAGGCAAGTGATCGAAGTAGTTTTTTATCGCCTTCCAAAGTGCCTGTGTAGAAGGTTAGGTTTTTCGAGGTGTGGAAATGATCTGGTGCGTTCCAAACTAATTTTTTAGCTAGTTCGAGGGTGTTGTTTTGAAGATCTTCATACCCTTCAAACGCATGTTCCCATTGACTTTTAGATATGAATAGGTCTTTGGCATTTCCTTGCATCTCGGGTGTGAGTTTCGAGAGCAGAATATTGTTTTCAATGCACCGCAGCAATTGGTGCATGTTGATGTGTTTTTGCTGGGTGAAGGTGCAAGTTGCGAAAGCCAACGCCTTGCTTCGTTGGTTGGTCCAATCGGTTCGTTCGAAAATGGGTAGTTCGTGCGCAGGTACACCCAGGTATTCGCTCTCGTTTAATTCAAAGATGTTTTTTTTGAATTTACTGAAGGGGTAAACGATTTGGCAATGTTTCCAGTTCGGGGCTTTGTCAGGAAAGGGTATTTTTTGTTCGAGGTGGGTTGAAAGAAAGGTGTTCAGTTCTAGAACGCCTTCGAAATTTGTAGCATAGGCGACAAAGCAAGGTGCAGCGCCATTTCGAAAATCAATTCCCCAAATAGGCTGAATTTCTTTTCCCTTTACTAACCTTAGAAAATCATGTAATGTGGTCGATGAATTGATTTCGGTTAGTCCCAAATAACGATGCTCTTGCTGTTCGGCGAAAGCAATGATGTCTTCCAGTTTAAATATGCCGTATCGAAGACTGTATTGGGAATGACAATTGAGAATCACAACGCATCGAATAGTGTTGGACCTTCATTTTCTCTCCGTTTTTTCGCACGCGTTTCACCCATTCCAAACAATTCAATGTGTTGGTAAAGGACGAATTTGGTTTGAGGAAGCAAGGCGTCTCCTGTGGGTTTCAGTAAATCACTTCCATCGGCATGAATGCTTTTAATGTCAGTAGAAACGGGGTAAGCGTTAAGGTCTAAATCATCGAGTGGATGAAGAATGCCAGTAATGTCTGCAAGGTTCGCATTGGCATCGAGCCACGTTTCTTCTCGTTCTTTTGAGAGGATGATTGGACATCTTGGATGACCAATGGTTTGCAAAACGCCAGGTGGTGCAGCCGTAGTGATAATGGCATACGAGCGCATGATTTCTTTGGTCTGTGGATTTTCCCAATCGTCATACACCCCAGCAAAGGCAAAGGGTTTTCGACCGTTATTCAAAAAAACACAATGGGGGAAGGAAAGACCGCCGCGTTCGGGTCCTTCGAAGAAGGCATCAGCAATGACTAAACATCTTTTTCTTCTAATGGAAAGTCTAAAGAAAGGTTTTTCTAAAATGCCTTTTGCGCCCGAGTAGAAAAAGTTGTTGTCTTTGTTATGGTCTCCTTCGGCTCGTGCGTTCAGTATGTACTTGGGTTTATCTGCCCACGCGGGCGTAAAGCCAAATACAGCATCTTGAATTTGATGTTTGTTCTCTTGGGTAATGACGAGTCCTTTTTTGCCCGCACCGACATTGGCCGAAGGCTTAAAGGCCACCCCTGGTTTTAATTCAGCACGAAAAGATTCTTGAATCTCTTCCACTTTTGATACTATGGCGTAACGTCCACACATGTTGCCAAATTTCAGGGGCTATTTTGTAGTGAATTTACGAAGTAAAATGGTTGCAAAAATCTTGTAGGAATTTTTTTGCGGCTTCGTGTTGTTCGAGGTGCCCCATATGTCCGCATTGGTCAAGCTGAACCACCAGCGCATGAGGCAATTGGTTCCATTCTTCTTGCATACGTTCAATGGGTAAGACTTTATCTTGGTTTCCATTGAAATACCAAATGGGAAATACTTGATTGGTTAAAAACGAAATAGACTCTTCTCTGTTTCGCATAGCAGAAAGCGCTTGTATGGTGTTTTCAGCTTGCATGGAAGCAATTTTTGTCAATTGCTCTTCAATGTCTTTTCGGTGTTTGTCTGCTTCATGGAAAAGGCCGTCAATAAGGTTGGCGGCGTAGAGTGCTTGATGTTCTTTGGCAGCTTCCATGGCGCGAAGACGATCTTGTTTTTTTAATTCAGAATCGGCCTGTGCGGTAGAATGAAACAGCGCCAGTTTAGCGCAATTCAATGGAAATTGCTTGGCTATTTCTAAAGCTACATAGCCACCCATGCTGTGTCCGACCAGTTCCAATTCGTCTTCGAGGTTGAAATCAATTTGCTGAAGTACATCATGAGCGTATGCGCTCATACTGGGGTGTTCGAAGAGGTGGTGATTCCCGTGACCCGCTAACCGCGGTGTGAAAACCTCGGCATCGGTCTCTGGTAGTATGTGATTCCACATGTCGTCATGACCAAGAAATCCGTGAATCAGCACTACTTTTCTCATGGAACGCGATACCAAGTTTGAGTGCGGTAAATGATTCCCCAATAGCCGCGTACCTGAAGTTCGTTGACATTGTTCGGTGATAGCCACATTTCACAACGGTAAATGGTTCCATCGTCCGGATCAATAATATTTCCTTGTTTATACATACTACCATTCCATTTCATGTTGCGAATGACATCCATTCCAATGATGTATTGGTCTTTGCGATCGTCTTCGCATTCGTAGCATTTTGGATTTTGTTCCATGTAGCTGGGACGAAAAAGTTGAATGACCTTTCCATACATTTCCCCGTTTTGTTCTCTGATTTCAACGATACTTCGAACCTTTCCGGTTTTGTCATCTACTGTTTTCCATTTACCTACAACTGTTTGAGAAATTGCTGCGCTGGTTCCTACCAACACAAAGAATAGAACTAAGATGGATGTTTTCATGGCGCTTGTTTTTACTAAAATAGAAAATATCTCACGAACGGATATCCTTACTTTTGTCTTTATGAATGAAGCAGAATTAAATCGTTGGATTCAAGAAGCATTGAAGGAAGACATTGGCGATGGGGATCATACCACATTAGCCACCATTCCTGCTACTGCTGTGGGTAAGGCCAGGTTGTTGGTGAAAGAAGATGGGGTACTAGCGGGGGTGGAAGCCGCCAAACGCATCATTGAAGTCTTCGATTCTTCCATGATTTTTACCCCCGTGTTGAAGGACGGTGACTTAATTAAAAAAGGGGATATTGCTTTTTATTTAGAAGGAAAAAGTCAGCACATTACTACCGTCGAACGCTTGGTGCTAAATGTAATGCAACGCATGAGCGGCATTGCCACTGAAACACATCGATTAACCGAATTGATTCGACACACGAAGTGTCGCATTCTTGATACCCGAAAGACAACTCCTTTGTTTCGTTACTTCGAAAAAGAAGCGGTACGAATTGGTGGTGGCGTCAACCACAGGTATGCGTTATATGATATGATTTTGGTCAAAGACAATCACGTTGATTTTGCAGGTGGAATGCCTCAGGCCCTTTCTCAGATTCAATCTTATTTGACTTCTAAGAATTTGAACATTAAAGTGGAAGTGGAAGCCAGAAATTTGGAAGATGTAAAACACATTCTTGATTCAGGAATTGCGTTTCGAATTTTGTTAGACAATTTCACTCCGCAACAGATTAAGGAAGCGGTGGAATTTATAGATGGAAAGGTTCAGACTGAAGCAAGCGGAGGAATTAATGAGTCAACCTTAGTCGCTTATGCAGAAACCGGAGTGGACTTTGTTTCTATGGGGGCATTAACACATCATGTGAGTAGTTTAGATTTAAGTTTGAAGGCGGTTCTATGACCAAAAAGAAAACAAAAGCACGGTTATTTTTAGAGCGCTTGCTAGAGCCTCCGAAGCGTTGGTTGAGTCCCATTCATCCAAAAGGTTTCGGTGGGGTGAACTTGTGGGAAGTGCTTTCCTTCTTTTGGTTGTCATTTACCAATGTATCTACCACCATTCGCGCGGCAGGAATCTCGTACCGGATTTTCTTAGCTTTCTTTCCAGCGGCAATTACGTTGTTCACTTTAATTCCGTATTTGCCCATTGCCGATTTTCAAAACGATGTCTTTGCTTATCTGCGTGAATTTTTACCCGGCGATACGTTCGGATTGGTAGAGGAAACCTTGAAGGACTTAATCAATAAGAAACAATCGACTTTGATGTCGGTGGGTTTTATTTTAATGTTGTATTACTCTTCCGCCAGCTTGAACGCCATCATGCAAGCGTTTCATGCCAGTCAGCACGTACACGAACCCCCGCATCCGATGTTAGTGCGATTGATTAGCTTTTTAATGATGTTCGTGTTGGGATTCGTTTTCATTTTAGCGATTGTTCTCATGTCGTTCAGCGAAAGCAGTTTTGAAGCATTGCATGAAAAAGGACTTATTGGAGACAAAGGAATTATTCCGTTTTTGCAAGTTGGGCAATGGTTGATTTCAATCTTTTTCATTCACGCTATTGTGACGTTGTTGTACAACGCTGGTATGTCTATTCGTTGGCGTAAATCATGGAAGTATTTGAATACAGGAAGTGTGTTTGCTACTATATCCTTCGTTACTACTTCTTATGGCTTTGGATATTTTCTCGATAATTTTTCGAGATACAACAAATTGTACGGTTCTCTTGGTACCCTTATGGTGGTCTTGATTTGGTTGAACATAAACATGGTCATCTTGTTGGTTGGATTCGATTTGAATGTATTCATCAGAAATCACAAACGACACAAATACGCAACGAATGAAGAAATATA
>Ga0172367_10008808_pt1 | contig 11210 bp, 12 predicted proteins | sample Lak10m_FD_114542 | JGI IMG/M metagenome (GOLD analysis project Ga0172367, IMG submission 114542) | Freshwater microbial communities from Kabuno Bay, South-Kivu, Congo - kab_022012_10m | ecosystem: Environmental > Aquatic > Freshwater > Lake | place: Democratic Republic of the Congo: South-Kivu...
AAAAATAAAGAACTTAAAATAGATCCTAAATTTGCAGGACGTTATAAGTTTACTTCATTTTACGTTAAAGATATTGAAAATGTTGATGAATTAAAAGGTGAACTTGAAAGAGGTGTTACAATTAATTCTAATTCACCGTTAATGAAAGTTAAAAACATTTTCATACCACTTACACACTTACAAAAGACTGGTGTATTTACAGTGTTATCAGCAACGGCAACTGATACAGACACAAAGGAAGGAATGGTAATTTACTTTTACTATAACCAAGGTCTTAAATTTTGGGATAATCTTGAAGTAAGTCTTGCAGCTGTAAATAACATTAATGGAAAAAGCTTACATAGAAATACATTAGAAAAATTAAAAGTTTGGATATCTAATGCTGATGAATCTATAAAAGAACAGCGCGAAAGAGTTAGCGAATGGCAATCTGCTGGCGAAGCTTTATCAGCTTTTGCTAGAGCTGGAATGCAAGCAGATAGATATGAATTACTAAATGACATTCGTTCTAAAGCAAGACAACTTACAGGTTTATCACCTGATAACTGGTGTCCTGGGGATATTTATTTATACGATCCATCTGCATTGTCAGACATTCAAAGAACAATAAGTAATGCTTCAAGTATTGGAGAATTAAATTTAATGTTTAATGATGTATTTGGTCCACGTTCTTCTAGCAATAAAGCAGCAGGTTCGGTTTGGGCAATATCTTTAAAACAAGCTGAGGCAAGATTAGGAAGAGCTAAAGAATTCGTAAAAGGTATTTCACAAAAAGATACTGTTTTCAATTTAACTAAAGAAGAAATTGAAAAATGTAAAAATGACCCAAATTGGGGGAGAGAAGAAATTAAGTTATATCAAGACAAGATTTCTAAATTTGCAAATGGTACTGACATTACAATTAAGTATACATCTCAAGATCCATCTGGTCTGAAAGATACACAAGTACAAAGTAAATTAGCAGCAATAAAATTAGCTTATCATTTATTATCATTACCTAAAGATAATCCTAATGATATTGATAGCAATTTATTAGCTGTTCTTAAATTTGGTTTAAAACAAGCGGATCCTGCGGTCAATCCTCCGTACTTTAAAGTAACAGGACAACCTAAAGGAAGTGCAAAAGTTGAAACATTACAAGGTGGAGATACTTTATCATTATTGATAAAAGGTCTTGACAATAAAGAATCTAAATTAGCAATAGAAGATAAAAATACTCGTATGGATGTTCGTTTATTTTATTATGTTGCTATAGGTGATACTGCATATGAAATAGAATTAACTGCAAAAACTTCAGGAAATAACCAAGCCGGTTTAGAGTTCCAAGGAAAAACTCCAATAGGAGATGCGGTTCAAGACCCAAGTGGTGTTGAAAGTAAAGTTAATTCACTTTTCAGCAAAAGATAAACGATTAGGACCGTTTGCTTGTTTCGGCAAGTTTAGACTGCAGAGATTCGCTATCATCTGCAGTCTTCCTTTTTAAAACTATTTTCATACTAGTGAATATAATTCTAAAATAAAACTATATGAAAAAAGTAAATGTTAAAAGATTAACATCTGTTAACCGTAAAGACCTTCTTAACCTTTATCCTACTGATTTAAAGATTGCTGAAATTGGTGTATTCGTAGGAGCTTATTCCAAATTTATTGCTGAAACAAATCCTGCTGAATTATACCTGATTGATTGTTGGGTACACATTCCTGGCGATGGTGTTTATGCAACCGCTGATAGCTGTAATGCTGACAATGAAAAGCAAGAATCAAGATACCAAAGAGTTTCTAAAAGATATCAAAGTAACGATAAAGTAAAAATCGTTCGTGGTATGAGTGGTGATGTTGTATCACAATTTGAGGATAAAAGTTTAGATGCTGTTTACATTGATGGTGACCATTCATTTGAAGGTTGTTATGAAGATTTAAAAGCTTGGTCAAAAAAAATTGCACCAGGTGGATGGATTTGGGGACACGATTATTGTTATGCAAAACATATTCAAGTACCAACTGCTGTACATTTATTCTTAGATGAAAACCCTGAATGGAAATTGGAAGCTTTTACCAATGAACCTAAAACATCTTCTCCTTCTTATATCTTAACACGAGAAGATTCAAAAATCAAGTCAATTATTGCAGATTTGCCATCTGAAATTGTAGAAAGAATTATTAAACCCGTTCCTAGTCAAGTTGAGGCATAAGTCTCAACTTTTCTTGTGAATAAATATCTAAACAAAATGGAAAACGAAAAATTTGAAAACAAAACTTATCCTGATTGGGATAATGTTATTCTCCAAATTAATCAAGGAGATTCTGTAGTTCTTAATTTAAGAATGATGCGCCAAGATTTAGAGGCTATGATGGCTAATGAAGGTGTTGATAGAGAATATGTTCTTGGCTTAATGCTTGCTGCATTAGAAGACCAAGTTGTTCATAACCCATCTGAACCTACTCAAGAAGATTAAACATGCCTTTTGTCAAAGATTTTTCAAACTTAACAGGTAGAGGATCATTTGATATTGAAGTACCAAATTGGTCCCCTTTAACAATTGAATATGGTTATGAATACGTAAGTGTCATGCTATATTTCTTTTGGAGAATAAAAGGAACAACACACACCTTTAAGATAAGTTACATTGATTTAATGCAAATAACGCGTGGGAATTATGAAAAACATATTTCGGATTTTCTCTCGGAATTCCGAAAAGAATACCTCGGATGGGCAGCAAGTGGATTTGAAGCAGACTGGATGCGAGAATACCATAAAGAATATCGAAACTTCATCCAATTATGACCCAATATATACAAAAACAAATAATATGACAGATACATCATTAAAAACTTTTCAATGGATAAAAGGTGATAAAGCCGGATCTTTTGTAAAGTGGGCTGGAGACATACAAGATGAAGACGGTATAAATTATCTTATTTTTGAGGACGGTTCTAGAGCAAATGAAGATTTGCTTGGTGATTACATTATGGAGGTTGCTAGTGAAAATGAACCTTTTTATGTAACAGATGAAATGGAACGAAAATATGCAAAAGATTTACAATCTATGAATAATCATTTGCATAATTCTCATGAATTAAAACAACAAGATTCATTTCCTGCACCAGGAAATTTCCAAGGTAATCAAAAACCTGAAAGCCCAATTGCTAAATTATTAAAAGATAGCAAAAAAACAAAATCTTCAATAGCTATAAACATTGTTGTTGATATTCCACCTGTAGATTTAATGAAAGTTTTATCAGATTCTTATGAAGATGGTGAGAAACAAGTTCTTGACTTTTTATCAGGAAGTTTAAACATTGAAGATATAAAAAGACAAATAGCTCATCAGATTTGGGTAAATTCATTTAAAAAGAAAAAAACAAGAGGAGGAAATGAAACAATATAAAACTCTTTTTACCGATCATTGGTTTGATGTGGTAGAAATAAAAGGACAAACGGGTATTAAGACAAATAAAATGTCTGTTGCTGTTTTACCTTATCGTGTTGATACTAATGGTTTAATTTCAGAAATTGGTTTACTTAATGAATTAAACTATTTTAGAGAAGGTAATTATTGTCATACACTAATCACAGGTACTATTGATTATGAAGATGATTCTTTATTACTTACAGCAATAAGAGAACTTAAAGAAGAAGGTGGTTTTGAATTATCTGAAAACGATAATGACCGTTGGTTATTCTTAGGACCAATTTATCCATATAAGAATAGTGATCAAATGATTCCTGTTTTTGCAGTTGATGTAACAGGAATTGAACAAAAAGCACACGAAGGTGATGGAAGTGACAAGGAAGAATTGTCAAAATTAGAAATGGTTAATGTTGGGAATGGAATTGCTTCTGACGAGGCTCTTGTGTTATCTTCATTTGTAAGACTATTTAATTATATGTACGCAAAATCAATGGATCATGTATAATCGTAAACAACGTAGAGAAATGGAAAAGCAATTAGGGCTTTTCAAAGAAATTAATAAAATGTCAGAATCTCAAAAGGCTGAGATTAGAGCTAGAAAAAAAGCAACAGGACATCAAATTCATTTAAAGAATGTTCAAGAATTTGAAAATCAAAAAGTTCAATCAGAAGCTGATAATTATGCAAAAGTTATTGCAGGTTTAATGGAATCTGGTAAGACTTATGTTGAAGCTGAAGAAATTGCAAAGAAAAATGTCGAGAACGAAAATGCTCGTCGTGAAAAATTAGCAGCAAGAGCTGAAAGACAAAAAGCAAAAGCACAAGGAAGACCTATTGCTAAAAAATAAAACAAACACTAATGAATCTTTACCTTACATTTGACGATAAGTCAAAAATAAAAAAGTGCTTCTTAAATTTAAGAAAGTATCTTGTTATAAGTAGTGATGAGGTAGTAGAAAAATTAGGATTTGATAAAGATACTGTTGATAACTGTTCATCATTTATTATAAGTCAAGAAATTAAAAGACTTATAAAAGATGGAAGCAACGTTAGAAAATTACTTGCAATCGTTTATAGTAATCCTGATATGAATGACGAGACAATTCGTCAGTTAATCTACTACGCAACTGAAGTGAATAACATAGATAAAGTTATTCTATTAACTGAACGTGGTGAAAATGAGGATTACTATGAACTTTTTGAAGAAGTTATGTTTTATCCTTCATTAAAGAAAGTTCATATCATAGAATGCAAAGCCTATCCAGTTGAATGGTTAGACAACATAGAAACATTTGAGGAATTAGAAAAAACCTAATCCCAATTATCAGTTTCTTCTTTAACATCTTTTTTAGGTTGCTCGAGTTTTTCTTGCAACCTATTTGTTGTATTTAGCAGTATCTGACTTGCTTTACGATTTCTTGTTGCTAACGGTTTATTAATACGCGGTTTAGCAGTAAAAGGATTCTTTTCCTGTGGTGTTCTTAAAGGAATAAAATCACTTGTAAATTTTGGTATTGATCTTTTTTTAGACATGATTAAATTTTTATGTTGATTAATTAAAGATTCTTATTTCTTTTCTGAAAAAAGAGATTTACTTTGTGTTACTTCAGGTTTTTCTTTTGTACCTTTCATATATGATAATATTGCATCCATGTTATGATTCGCAATAGTTATCTTGTCTTGAACCCAAGACTCCAATTCTTCATCACCTTTTAACATGCTATCAATTTCAGTAGCATTTTTAATGATATCTTGTAACTTTTGTTTATACATAATACCTTCCTGTTCTTCATTTACTGAAGAACTTACAAAGTCTTCAAATGTTTTTATGTTCTTCATCAGTTTAAAAATATTTTGATTATATATCATTTTCCTTAATTTACTATTGATGTATATATAGAAAAAATAGTCTTAATTAATATGTCAGATAAACCAAGTGTACCAACAGGAAGCACTGCGGAAACAGGTGGAGCTTCTGCCTCAATTGAACCAACTGGTGGTAAAAATGCGCAAGGTGGTGCATCATATCCTCCATATTTAGTTGAAGCAAAAATTGAAGGTGGGAAAGTCTATTGGCGTGATTTGGAACATGCATCTACAACTGATAGTGCAGCTGCATCATCAGCACCTGGATCTGACCCTATAGCAGATCTTAAAAAAGCAGCAAAAGGTGAAACTAAATGGAATGAATATTATGGAGCAACTACATTAGATCCTATTTATGAAAAATGGGGTGAAGGAAATGTATATCCTCCCAAGCCAGCACCTGCCGCTGAAACAAACACAACGACCACAACTAATAATTCAACACCAGCAAATGATGGGACAATTCCAGGCTCTGGTGATGTCCCTTTAGATCCTAGATTAGTTTATTTAGTTGATGGCAAAGATAATGCAGTTATTTATAGTTTTACAAGTAAACCTGAGTTACAAGCAGCTCTTATTGATGGATTTGTTGTTAAAGGCAAAGATGGAAAACTTATATCTGCTACAAGTCAATTAAGTAATGAAGATGCTAAGAAGTATACTGAATTTTACGGTGTACCTTCATTGATGAACTATAATGCTTATATAAACATTCAAGCAGCTGGTGGTAAAGCAGGAAACAAATACTTAATTGATAGAGAAAATCAGCCACGTTTTTATGATGTAACTGGTGACGGAACAATTAAAGAAAACGGATCTTCAATGGGTGAACTAACAGTTAAAAGTTTAGTTGCTTGGAGCGAAAAGCAAAATAATCAAAAATTTCCTTATAAATATCAAGATTTCGTATTCTTAAAATGGTGGAAAAAAATTCCACTTAATTACATGGTTACATTAAGGAGATACACTGCACCATGTATAGATTCTGTAGGATCCGGTGCAGAAGCAGCAAAACAAGTTAAAACAGAAAACTTATTACCTGCTGCAACAGCAATTACATTTTTAGGTGAAGAAGCAGGAAATAAAATATCTTCAATCATAGGTCCAATTGAAGCAGGATTAAAATGGAAAGACGTTAAAGCTGATGTTTGGGAAGTTAACTTTAGTGGTTCTCCTGCAAAAGCAAATAACCCATACGGTGGTGGTGCGGCAAAACTTTTAGGATTCTTAACAGGTGGTGGTAATGCTGCTAAAACTCAAGAAGATCCAGGTATTCCACCAGATCCGTATAAAGATGGTCCGTATGCAAATAAAATCTTAGGTCCTGTTACTGTTATTGATACAACAAAAGCTCGTGAAAGAGGAATTAATTTTAAACATGACATATCTCTAGTTTTTGAATATTCAGCAAGATCTATAGGTGGTATAAACTCTAAAGCGGCAATGTTAGATATTATAGGTAACTTAATGATTTTAACATTTAATGAAGCTACATTCTGGGGAGGTCAAAACAGATATATGCCTATGGGACAAGGTGGTGATCTTGACCCATTCCTAGGCGGTAATGCTGGACGTAAAGCTTGGATTCAAGGTGATGCTGAAGGATTCTTCAAAGCGCTTGGTGATCAATTTGCTGCCGCTGCTAAAACTATAGGTGATGCTTTTAATAAATTTCTAGATGATCCAATTTCAGGTTTAAAATCATTAGCATCTGGAGGTATGTCAGAGTTTATGAAGTTTAACACAACAGGCGGTAAAGGATTTATGCAAGGTATACATTCACTTCTTACAGGTAACCCAGTAGGTGAATGGCACTTAACAGTAGGAAATCCTATGAACCCGATGATGATGATTGGAAACTTAATATGCACGGGAATTAAAATTGAATTTAATGAAGAACTTGGTCCTGATGATTTCCCAACTGAATTAAAAGCAACAATAACATTAGAACATGGAATGCCTCGTGATAGAGCTGGTATAGAATCTATGTTTAATAAAGGTCGTGGGCGTTTATATTCATTACCTAAAGGATATGAAGATGGTTTCTCTTCACATAATACAACAGCTGTTGATACATCAACAGGACGTGATTTAGGAACTACACCTTGGGGAGATGGCGGTTCTAGAACAGTTAAAAGAAATGGTTCGGGTGGAAATAACGGAGTATCAACAACAGGTGCAAGTACAAGAACTGGTGCAAAAAATCCACTATTAGGTGACCCAGGAACGATAGACAATATCTTTTGATATTTTAAACAATCCGTAACACCTAGAGTAAAAAGTGTTGGTGTTGGTATTTATAGTCACGGTGTTAAACCTGTAAAAGGAGAATAATTAATAAGATAATGATATGATAACATTTGGAATTACACAAGATAGCAAAGATGTAATATATGATGCTAATGGCACACCTTATATTAATCTTTTAGAAAAAGATATTCAAATTAGAGACGCTGGAAACTTACCAGCAGGTATTGACTATTTTTTAGTAAACAGGGATAATGCAATGAGAATAGATCTTATTTCACAATCAATGTATGGTTATACTGAACCTGTTGAAAAAATCTTAAAATTTAATGGAATAAGTAATCCGCTCTCAATTGACGAATCTGATATACTTGTTGTTTATGATTTATATAGCTTAACAAATAATATGCGAGATCCTAATGGAATTGCTGCAGTTAAAAATGATATTCGTAAGCAATACTTATCGCCGGAAAAGGCATCTAAAACAGATCCTAAATTAAAAGAGTTTTCAAAAAGAACTCCACCAAAAATTGATGAAGGGGAAAGCGGTAATGCTCTTCCACCTAATTATGCAGATTTTGGTGATCAGGAGATACAAGTTAGAAATGGTAAATTGTATTTTGGTCCTAACGTTTCTAAAGGAAAAGATGCTTGTGAAGAACCATTATCAAAAAGTGAATTTATAGCAAGATTAATTAAAAATCGTATTAATAATGGCGGATAAAACAGTCATAAGATCTCTACTAAAACCCAGTATTGTTTTAGATGATATTATCGTTGAAGATATTTTTGAAGGAACAAGTCCTGAGTTAGAACAACAAAAAGGTAAAAAGTCTGGCAGACAATATCAAAATAACTTAGGTACTGAATATCCCTTAATCACGGTAAATGGTTATGTATTTACAAAAGAAGAGATTGTTGAATTTACTTTAAATGCAAATGATTTTATTCCAAAGATAAGACTAAAAATTGCATTAACAAATAGTAGTGTGTTTAAATCTCAAAGTATGCCTAAAGATGGTGATATTATGTCAATCTTTATTCGCGCTAAAAATGATACATTTAAGCCTATTCGTAATGACTACTTAATTACAAAAGTTGATGCGGGAAGAGGTAACCTTGAAGGACGTGGATCTGTAATTATAATGGAAGGAGAATTGTTTATTCCTCATTTTCATGATGAAGTTATTAAATCATATAAAGGAACTACATTTGAAGTTTTACAAAAAATCTGTACCGAAATAGGTTTAGGTTTTGCAACAAATGAAAGTAAAACCGATGACAGTCAAGTTTGGATATGTGCCGGTGATACAATGAGAAATTTTGTAGAACATATTTCTGAACATTCATGGAAAGATGAAAAAAGTTTCTTTTCATGTTATATTGATGTTTACTATCATTTAAACTTTGTTAACATAAATACTCAATTAGAAGGTGATTCTAAAATAAATGCAGCAATACTTGATACCGCTGCCATTCAAGATTTTAATGCAAACGAAGATCTTGTAAAGACTACACAAAAGGAAGCACAAAAAATGCTTACAGATTTTAAAAGTCTTTATGGAACTAACATGTTTATTACATCTTACCAAGTTAAAAATAACAGTTCAGATATTTCTAAACGTTACGGTTATAAATCTTTTGCACAATTTTTTGACCAGAAAAGTATAAAGAATTGGGACATATTTGTTGATCCTATAGTTTCAGAAGAAGCTGCAAAAAATAAAATGATTCTTAAAGGAAGATCTTCACCAAAGGCTCCAGATGGTAAATCATTAGAAACTTATTGGAAAACTCAGAATAAAAAATATTGGATGGGAATTCAATATAAAGATGTTCATGATAAGTACATATACGCAAAACTTTGGAATAATCGTAATAACATTGAAATAGAAAAAATGTTTATTGAATGTGATGTTATTCGATGGAACCCTAACATTTATAGAGGTGAAAAAATTCCTTTAGTTTTTGTTACTCAGAGTGATCAAACACAACGTGTTTCAGATGCTACACCTAGTGAATCTGGTGTAGGTACAAATGATCCAGTGATTGTGGCAAATCAGCTATATAGCGGTTTTTATATGGTAAGTGGTATAAAGATAAATTACACAATGCTTGAGTCAAATTCACTTAAAGAAACTTTTCGTTTAACACGAAGAGAATGGCCTGTACCTGCTACAGGTTAATATATACAATAGATATGCAATATACAGATTCAATAACCAAAAAATTCTTAACAGGTGGTGGAGCTTGGAACCCTCTAACACCTCAAGGTAATTTGTCAAGATGGGAAAGTAATGAAGATCCTACATATATGGGATTTTATTTTTCTTTTAACCCTTACACACGAATAGACCAAAATAACCAAGATCTTGATTACTTACCTCAAGGTTTATTGCTTGGTGCATATAATTTAGAAGGAACTGCTGAAGATCCTGATTCTGCTGTTAATTACTTACAGAGAAGAGGAGAATATTATCGTGCTAATATGATGAAAGAATTCCGTCAAGGAATGACTTATCTTGCCGATAACACACCGTGGGTTTTTGAAAAGGTTACTGGACTGACAGACATTTGGAAAATTGATCCTAAAAATAATTTTCGTGGTAAAGAAAAGAAAATTGTTTTTGAATGTAATGAAAGTATAAGTGGAAGATTAACATACTTGATAGATGCATATCGTAAAGCAGCATTTGACGCTGAATATATGAGGTATGCACTTCCAGAAACACAAAGATATTTTTCAATGGATCTTATCGTAACTGAAATACGTTGGATGGGCGATGTTGAAACAGCAACATTTTTAAAGTTCACATTTGATTATTGTGAATTTGATTTTTTTGGTGAAGGTTTATCATATCTTGAAAATTTATCAACATATGCAGGTGAAGGAGCAAAAGTAAAAATTCCTATCACAATTGGAAGAATTCGTGAAGTAAACAGTTACGGTCTATTAGGAGGTATACTTGCAGATACTTGGAGCGTTTACCAAAGAAATAAAACAACAGCAAGTGAAGCTTTTACATCAGGTACAACAATTAAAGATGGCACCGGTGAATTAGTAAATAGAGCTTTTACTGATATAGTCGGTTATCGTAATAGTAATTATTCGCAACCGCTAGCTCAAAAAGCTCAAGATCAATTAAAGTTTAATTCTGATAATGCTGTTGCACCTGACTTTGGATTCTTAGGAAATCTTGCAACTGGACTTGGTGCAAAATTAAATAACTTAGTTAGCGGATTCGTAAATAAAGGATTACTAGGGAACGTCTATGGGTTTAGTTTATCAGGATTGGGCAATACCTTATCAGGAATTTTAAACAATCCTGTAGCAGCTGCTCAAGGACTTATAAGTCAATCTACATTAAATCAAACCACTGATGCGCCAATAGCTAGAAATGTTAATTTAACATCACCCGATATTGAATTTATTAAATCTACATTAGGTACGATACAAGAAATTTCTAAAGTTATTCCTAGTGATTCATTGGACAAAATTACAATTAAAGATGTTGAAGACTATATTAAAAATACTTCAGCTTCTCAAAATTTATCAGGAAGCCCTGCAAAAGAATCTTTGTCAGGTCAAGCATCTCCGCTTGTTGGAAATCCTGGAAAAGAAACATTAGTTTCTGCGCCATTTTCTCAATCATTACTTGGTAGTTTATTGTTGTCTGGATCAGG
>Ga0172367_10008809_pt1 | contig 11210 bp, 9 predicted proteins | sample Lak10m_FD_114542 | JGI IMG/M metagenome (GOLD analysis project Ga0172367, IMG submission 114542) | Freshwater microbial communities from Kabuno Bay, South-Kivu, Congo - kab_022012_10m | ecosystem: Environmental > Aquatic > Freshwater > Lake | place: Democratic Republic of the Congo: South-Kivu...
ATTGCATCTTTTGTTGCTCTTTTGATACATCTATCACCCTTGATGATTGTATTTCTTTTATTTCCAAAGGATAAAATGAAGCAAGTTTTATCAGCTATAGGTGCTGTTATCCAAATAATTTTAAAATTATTGAGTCCTATAAACATTCTGAGTGCCTTTATCGGTAAGTTACTTGCATGGTTGAAAAAAAATAAACCAACTTGTGAAAGACAAAGGAAAAGACTTAGAAAAAAAATAAAAAAAGCAACTAGAAAAAGAAATAGATCCGAAAGAAGAGCAAACAGAAGATCAAGAAAAGCAGGGTATCCAAGATGGAAGAATGTGTTTTTTGATCCTGATGATGATCATATATCATATGGGGGCGATTTGAAATATACGTCAGCTCTTAAGATAACAAGAAATGATGTAGAACTAGAAGAGGATGATGATATAGAAAAATTCATAGATGCTATGGAGGGGTTCGATGACACAAATGAAGAAATAAAGGGATTAGAAGAACAATTAGAGAATGTATGTAAGGGTGAGGTAGAAAATCTTGATGATAACGCATCTTCTAATGCGGTAGTAGATGATACTGAGGAAGATGGATCGGTAGGAGAAGATGAGGGACTAGAACAAGATTTTGACTTAGAAGTTATAAGAATTGTAATAGCAAACAAAGGTATTGGATATGAAAACGGCACGCGTGATGTTGTAATAGAAAATCCCCCTGGGTTCGAAGGCACACAAGCATCAGCAACATATACTGTAAGAAATGGTCAAGTTGTAAATACTTTTGTGACGGAATTCGGAAGTGGATATGGCCCACCAACAAAGGCTAAAGTTCAACCCGGTGATCCTAACGGTCTTGGCGCAGTATTAATTCCAATTCTGGGCAAAAGACCCAAAACATCACAAAGTAATAATCAAGGAGGTTCACAAGCGGGAGATGGTGGTGGATTTGGTGCAGGGTCCGGTGCAGGTGATGGAAGTGGTAATTTTACAAGCACAGGTGCATCTTCTGGTAGTCCGACATCTACTAATATAAATAATGATCCATTCAATCCCAGATTCGATTCTAGTGAACCATCTGGTGATTTCACATTCAAACTAATGAGAATAAGGGTTTATGCCCCCGGTTCTGGATATTCGTTACAAAATCAACCTACACTACAACCTGTACAAAATATAACAACAACTTTACCTTTAGTATTCACTAATCCACTTGGTTTTGTGGGTGAGTCAGCGGAGGGTACCGCAACAATATTAAATGGTGTCATACAATCAACAGTCGTAACTAAATCAGGATCAGGATATAGTTCCCTTCCAAGTGTTTCTGTATCTGGTGGTGGGGGATCGGGTCTTCAATTAGTGGCAAAATTAAACACTGGCACAAATCCGGGGATCCTTAGAGTAGATATCTTGAATGGTGGCCAGGGGTATGGCGTAACTAGTCCACCAACACAAAATATCTTAGGTAGAACACCTTTAATATTTACCGGGCCCAGTGGTTTTTCGGGTGTGGTTGCTAAGGGTTATGCTGATATACTGAATGGTGTCATACAAAAAGCAGTAATAACTGATCCCGGGACTGGATATAATTCTGAACCAAATGTTACGGTAGCTGGCGCAGGAACAGGTGCTCTGCTTGTGGGGATATTAAATACAAGTCAAGGTGTTCTTAGAGTAGATATCTTAAATGGGGGTTCTGGATATGGATCATCCGGATTATTTGGACCCAGTGTTTCTAGATTGCCTATAGAATTTACCAATCCAGATGGTTTTACAGGAAGAACCGGTAAGGGATTTGTCACATTAAAGGATGGTGGTGTAGATAAAGCTTTCCTTACTGACCCTGGTTCGGGATATATAATACCACCAATATTGAAAGTGACTACAGGCGGCGGACAGGGCGCAAAACTCATGGCAGAACTTTTCCCAAATCCAGAGATAAGAGAGGATTCTGCACCCACATCTGGTGATGGCGGCGATTCAGATGAAAATAAAAAGGGAGGTTCAGATTTTATTTCAGATATAGAGAAACTAGCAAATGGATTTGATGAAAATTTGATTGACCAACTTTTAGACAGGTTAACAGATATTGAATTATTAAATATTAATGATGATATTCAAAGTATAACCGATGAACTACTTACTTACGCTGTAAAATTCCCTGATGGTACCATTCAACGAGGTGTGACAGAGGATGAGTTAGAAGATCTGAAAGAAAGATATACGGTAGAAATAAGAAACACCTTAGATAATATTCCCTAAAACATTAGGTCTAATATCCAATCCGCCTCAAAATCAGGGTCTGATATTTTAAGATCATAATCCGAAAATTTCTCAAAATCTAGGTGGTCACTCTGTATTCTTCTTGATATAGAATCATTATCATCATTTCTTAAAGAGAGCCTCTCTCTTCTTACATTTTCGTTTATATCTAAATAAACAACAAACAGATCTTGTTTTATATCTGAATTTCTTATTTTTTTAAGTTCTGACGGTGTTAGTATCATAACTTGTGAGAAGAGGAATTCATTTAGTGTTATGGCATAGGTCCAAATTTCTTCGGGTTTATTTTTTGGCCACACTTTGAATGTTTCTCGTGTTAATAACTCCCCTTTTCTATCTAATTCATTTATGTTATCTTCTGTTGTAAAATAATAATTTATGCCCTCCACTTCACCTTTTCTCTGAGGTCTAGTTGTGAATTTTACAAGTGGTCTAAATTCTAATTTTGTTAGCTCTCTAACAAGAAAATCTTTACCCGAGCAAGATGGCCCGAGTATTACACATTTTTCAAGTTTTTTCATCAAACAATAATATTAAAAAAACAATTAAAGTTTAAGGTTCTTGTACGGTTTTACCACCATCTGAGAATTTTTGTCCTCTTAGTTGCCCATTTATTGAATTACAGATTCTTTCTGAGTTATAAATGGTGTTCTCAAGAATAGAAAGAATAATATTTAGTATTGAATAGACTTTTAGGAGATTTTTATCCGATTCGTAGAATTGAGAATTACAAATACCTTCTATCAAATTAATTGTCAGGGAGATGATTTCGTTATTTTTTAGTTTCATCTTTTCAATGACAATTTTTGGTATATTTTCGTTGTAACATTCAGTTTCGTAGTCATACACCACATCATTTATTAAAGAAAGGAATGATTTCCATATTTCAGATGAGTCCATTTCTTCAAATTGTTTATCACTAACATACTTTACAAGATTTTCTTTCCAATTTTTTAGAAAAATAAATAAATATTTCCTGAATACCAGAGTCCTATATTCGGTAGAAAACTGAAATGTTGGTATTTTAGAATATTTCCAAAAATCAATATAATTAAAAATATCGTGATTAAGGACATCAGATTCGGTGATCTGTTTTAAAGATGATTTATTCTCCGATTCCTTTTTTTTAGTCATCTCGGTTACAAATTCAAAAATTTTAGATATGTGTTTTAATCCATCCCCCTTTATAATCAAATATAAAAAATAAAGAAAGGCAGCTCCCGCTCCCCCACGCATCCCCCAATCCGAAACAAACTTCATAAAATCTACAGATTCCATATCTTTTTTTCTTTCTATATATTAAATTTCAAATTAATATTTGTTTTTTTGTAAGATGGTGATAGATTTAATATATAAAAAATAAAAAAAAAACAAAAAAAGTGCAATTTTCTGAAATTAGCTATCTCAAACTAAAAGATCAAGTTGAACTCTATTTAAAACAAGAGTATCAAAAGGCAAATATTTTATTTTCAAACGCATCTCCCTACGGACAAATTCTGTCAGTGATTGAAAATTTGCACCAACTATCTACCCTTTACCTTAAAAAAGCTCAGAATAACTTTGATATTTCCTCTGGTCTGGTAGGTAATGATAACGCAATTAGAAATGCCGCAATTCTTGCCGGACACATACCATCTCGTGCAATATCAGCAACCGGTACCTTAAGACTATCGGTAAAGGGTGGATTATCTTCCGAGGAGGAAATACCAGGACAAAAAATTACCATCACCAATAAAACTCTTATAAAAAATAGAACCAACAATCTTCAATATTCTATATCACTGGGGTCGGATCAAAAAACCTATCCAGTGGGTAATGGTTCTTATATATTTTTATCAATAATACAAGGCAGATGGGAAAGAAGGACATTTACAGGTAATGGTGAACCGCTCCAGACATTTTCAATTGACCTGAGGGGTCAAAAACAAATAGAGAACTTCAATTATGAGGTAATGGTCAATTCACAGATGTGGGAGGTAAAAAAATCCCTATATGATATGTTCCCTGGTGAAAATTCCTGTTTATTTAGAACTGGATTCAATGGTGGTGTAGATTTAATATTTGGAAATGAAGGATTTGGCACTCCTCCACCTATAGGATCGGTAATTGATGTTGATTATCTGGTTACTGATGGTGGGCAAGGTAATATCTTCAACAGGGTAACTAACGATTGGGTATTTGTTGGTGAAGTTACGGATGGGTTCGGACAGCCTGTGGATATGGAAAATATATTTGATATGTCTTACATAACAGATATTAGTTTTGGTGCGAATTCCGAATCAATTGAATTTACTAAAAATATGCTGCCCATACAATCAAATAATTTTGTTTTAGGACTACCTGAGCAGTTTAGTTATGAGATAAAAAAACTTGGTGTTTTCTCCCATGTTAATGCATATCGTAATAGTGGGGACGATTCCATACATATTGTTGCTACCCCTAACATCAAACTTTTCAAAGATAAGAATGTTAATTATTTTACCATAGACACCGAAGCTTTTAAATTAGATAATGTTGAAAAGAACAAAATTCTAAATTATTTAAAATCAAATGGTAATATAATTCTCACTTCAAAGATTTCTATAGATTCTCCCAAACTTTCTTATTTTGTTATAAATATTTTTGTTGTAGTGTATGAGGATAGTTTAGAGGAATCTGTAAATGCACAAATTCAAGAAATAATTTCTGAATATTTTTTAAATCTAAAGCATTTGAATAGAATACCAAAGTCTGAAATGATAACTAAAATATCCCAAATTAGTGAAATTTTTTCAGTTGATATATCAATTCTTTCAAAGGATACGGAGGATTACCACAGGGACAATACACTAATTAAAAAAAATAAATTAAATAAATTTACCCAACCCGGTAATTTCGTAGAACCGCTACCACAATCTGGTTATGAAGAAAATAAAGTAATTGGACTTGATCCGATACTTGGAGATATTGTTTTTGGACCGGATGAACTACCTCTTATACGAGGTGGGTGGAGAGATAGGAACAATATTTATTTTTCTGATGATATCGACGGGCCAGGATTAAAGTCTGTAAATATAATATATAAGGAAAAAGTTCCTATAACAAAAAAAGTACAAATCTAAAATATGTTAAATCAACAAAGACAGCTTGATGAACTATATAATCTTAAACACTTCAACGATAGTGATGATGATTTTGTTGATTATGAGGGTGTTATTTTTGATAAAAGTGTATCTCCTTATGTTTTTCAAAATGATATGATGAAAAACTATTTAGATAGTATAAAACCTCTGGCGGCTCTTTGGTTTGATAGAGTGAATGAAATTAAAAACTATAAAAATTATATAGTAGAAAAAGATTACTACAAACATAAAAATTAAAAAAAACCAGTTGGATTTTTTAATATATATAGAAAAAATAAATAAATAAAATGTCTGAAAGAAATTCACAAGGTGGCGGATTTATTCCTAAATTCAAAAAATTCTCACAAATTAGTAGAACTTCATCCGGCCAGATGACCGAGGAAGATCTATCAGCTCAAATGCCATTCGGTGATAGGGATATTCCCCAAAACCCGAACAGACCCTCTTCGGCTTCTAAACTAGAAAAACCTATAGTAGATAAAAAAATTCTACCATCGGGTCAAAATACAACACCACAAAACCAAGATAAAACCCCAGAAAAAACAGATGAAAAAGTTAATTTCATCGGTAAAGTTGCAAAATTCCCAAAAAACGCAAAAGCTTCTAAAGCATATAGCTTTTTAGAGAAAGTTAAAATATCAAAAAAATCAATCTGGTACATCTTGGTAGAAAAACAGGATGACGAGCTCCAAATGGTAAAATATAACCAATCAGAAGGAGTAGATATTAATAATTTTGTACTCGAACTCAAAGAGTACTACACCCAAAAGTGGAGCAATAACCAAAAAGTTTTATCTCTTTTAGAAAATATCACAATTGATGGGAATGATAAGTTTTCAGTAATCAAAAATATTCCTCAAGTAGAAGTAGATGGTAAGAAAATGGTAACTAAAATAACTGAAGATTTAATAAAACTTCTGGCTAAATAAGTTTTTTTTAAAAACTTAAACAAAAACTATAACCAAACCCTTTCCCGATGGATCGAGATATTTCAGGCTTGATTTATCTTTTATCAATTCTAAGAATTTATCACAAAAACTATCACTTATTAAACAAATAACCCCTGATGGATTGACTAAATTCAAGACAAGGGGATATATCATTACAGGGAGTTTATCTGTTATTATAATATCAACACCCTTTTTTTGTTCCATTTTAAATGGGGACATAATAGTATTCCATTTTTGGGTATCTTTTACAAAAAGGGTATAGCTTTTTAAGTTCCTTTTTTCTAATATTGAAACAATCAATGAACTTAGAAAATTATCATCTGATTTTTGTACTTTTTGTGATAATCCTAAAAAATCAGATATTTTGGAGGTAACCATTTCACTAGTGATTGATTTTGTACAGATAAATTGATCGGGGGTGTTTTTATTATCCGGACACCAATTCCAATCCCATGCCTCTAGTTTGTACCTGTTAAAACAAGAATTACATACTTTAGAATTATGAATTCTAATTATATTACCCTCACTGGGCTCGGAATAAACATCAGAAAATCCAGAAATTATAACAACTGGTACCCCCACTGCCCATGCTAGCCAAGATAGACCACTACCTAAACCAATAAACATTTTTGAGTTGTAAATATCACTAATCCTCTCAAAAAGTGGATATTCTCCTGATTTATCAATAGATCCTGGTGGAAAAAAATTACCCATCCACCCATTTGGTTCTTTAGATATAACAACACTTGAAATATCATGATCTTTTAAAAAATCCACAACCCCTTTCCACCCATCCGGATTATTCCAATATTTTGTTTGAGCAGTTGAGTGGAATCCGATGGTTACATAATCACCGGGTATCGTTTTGGTGGTATTTGTTATTTTTATTCGGGGTCTTTTATCTATAAATTCAGTTCCAAGTATATCACTAGAGGTCTGGTGTAGTGGTATTTTTCTAAAATCCTGTGGATGTAGGTTGTAGTTTATCTCACCATCTTCCCTATAGTACCATCCTATTCTATAACTAGAATATAAACTATTGACTACGTCACCTGGATTGATAAAATTTATTTGTGGATATACATCTTCAAAAAGGTAATTGTGGAAAGTACTAAGATAAAGGTTGCATTTATTTTTTTCAACAAATCCTTCTATTTGAGACATCCAAGCTATAGTATCACCCAAGGAAGAAGATTCAAAAGATACCAAACAATTCTTCCCTTCAAGATTGAATTTATGCTCCCATAAAAATTCACCAGACAATTTATCCCAAACTTTTATGTGGTAATCAACATAATACTGCAAAATAGTCCTTGACCAATTCCCCGACCAAATATCTACAGAATAAATAGAATAACCTTTTTTACTATCCCAGAATTCTACTCTATAGAGCCTTGTATGTGGGAATTGAATTTCAAGATAGGCTCCCTCTATAAATGAATAATTAAATTTTTCTTTATCTTTTGACATAAGGATAGTCTGTTCCAAAAATCCTTCATAATCTAAATCAAAAACAAATATATCTTTTACATAATCCTCCCAAAGAAGTACTCTTGTATAATTCTTTTCTTTGGCTAAGTCAAATATAGTTTCTTTCGGATTTTTTTTAAAACCTGGATCAAATATTAAAAAATTACAATTTGAATATAATTCATCTGTGGGTATTATTTTAGAAACAACTACAACATCAATATCTTTTTCTTTAAAATATTTATATTTAACCTGAATGTTTTCTATCTGTTCTTTGCTATTAATTATTATAGCACCTAGTTTTCCTTGTGTATTTATCTTTTCTAAATTATTCAGAGAATCTAACATTGTTTTCAATAAATTTAATTATATCTAAGAATATTTCTATATTCTTATCAATATCTTCTGTTATGTATTTAACCTGTGGATATTCATCATATTTCCCCCTGTATGTTTCGTGTTTTCTGATAAATGTAGGAAGTCCCCACCCTATAGCTTCTTTAACACTCAGAGGGTTTAATTCAAAGGTAGATGGGAAGTAAAAAACATCAGATGCGCCATAAAAATCATCAACATCTGATCTTTCGCCCCATATGGTACAATTAGTGGGTAGTCCTTTTACTAGATCATCCCAGTAAAATTGAAAATTGCCGGCTAAATTACCAACAAAGTGGAAATGGAAATTTTTGTGTATTAATTTTTTGGCAATTTCTATTATTTCTGATTGATTTTTACCAGGAGTGAATAACCCAACATTTAAAACATGAATTAGGTTATGATGCAATCCTAATTTTTCTCTAAATTCTTTTTTATTTATGTTGTGGTGATAAACTATTGGCATATCTAATATTTCCCATGGGGGTAAGTTATTCTTAGTTTCGAATTTTTCTTTCGAAAATTCGGATACAAATAACCACTTATCAGGTAAAAAAGAACATTCTCTAATAGAAGAAAATGAGGAATGAGTAGTCTGTGTTATAAAATATTTTCTCTCAGGAGTCCATATTTTTTTTACAATCAGATAATCTATAAAATTCTCTGCTAGTTCCTCAAAATGAATAATATCGGGGGATATATTATCAATAACATCCAGAATTTTTGATTTATCATCATCTAGTGTTATTAGTCTATCGCCAAGAATTTCAGATATTCTATTTTTTTGTACTACAAAAACATCAGCTGTTATGTTAGCCCATTCAACACACCATACCTCATTCTCTTGAATTAAATTCTCTATTCTCCAGACAAGATAACGGGGAAGCCCCCCTGTGGAAAGATGTGGGGTTACTAATAATATTTTTCTCACTTAAGTTATATTTTGTATAAATCTCCTTGTTTAGTTTTCTAGAAGATAATAAAATTATTACCCTTTTTATATTTTATCATCTGGGAGATGTATTCAATAATTATTCCAGTTTTGTTTTGTGATGAATACCATATCAAAGTTATATCTTTTTCAAGTAGGTGGTTCTTAAATTTATATTCTGCAATTTTTTTCAATACCTCCTGTATAGTTTCAATATCTACCCTTTCAACTAGACCAAGACTATGGGAAAGAACAATTAAGGATACATAATCTTTTGATTGGTAGTAATCCCCCGCAAGTAAATAAATATCTAGTTTTTCGCCCCCATGATATTTGTCTGGGTGAGTTAATTTTACAATTTCTCTGTATAATTTTTTTATTTCATCATCTTTATTTGAACTATTATCTATCTGATATTCCCCAGGTAAGTTTGGTATCACTATTAATCCACCCGTGGCGAAGTTTTGTGTTTTTTCTAAATGTTGTGTGGTGTCTTGGGTTGTAATTTCATCAACATCCAAAGAGAAATCTGTTAAGTCCTCTCCTACAAGTTTTTTTAACTGAGGATTTTCACTCAAAAAACTTTCTATTTGAGCGTGGAATGTAGTTTTATTTTGTTTGATGAGATCAATTTTATATTTGTATTCATCCCTTACTATATTATGTTCTTCGAACAATTTATAATATTCATCAATTGAAAAAAAGGTCTCCATAAAAATTTATATATAATAACTATATGAGCCCCGACAATAGAAAAATACTCGAACTTTTAGATCTAAGACATGATCTAATCCTAAGTGGTGAAAATAATTTTCACAAACTAAATAGAATGATCCATAGATTGGAACATAAATTATTTTTAGAAGATACCTCCGCAACGGGAGGACCAGCAGGGGCAGCCACTGGTGGTGGTGATGTATCTGCGGGGGGCGTTGCGTTTTCCTCCGGTGTAGTTCAGGGAATGGGTAATGTACATGCGCCACAGCCATCCACTTTTGCAGGATCTACCTTAGGGTCGGATTACACCAATGGTGGTGGTAGGGATGGTTCGGGTGATGTTGCTTTCCCATTTCCCGCAATAGGGGGTAAAAAAATGTACCAAAAAGAACCTGCTAGAAATTTTATGGGCAAAAACCACGGAGCAAGGACTGGTAAAAAAAGTAGGGAAAAATCTCAAAATTTAAATAAACTAAAAGCTCTTTTTAACAAAGATTTGAAAAAAGAGCTTTTAGGTAGAACAAAAGTTATGGATTTTGATAGTTTTTCAAAAGAGAAAATGTCTATCCCTACTAAAATTAACTAAAAAAAGGTTTATTAGATTCAATTTTTTGGATATCACCTGGCTCAAATAGTTGGGGTGACTTTTTCAAGATACTTAATAATTCGCCGTAGGTAGCCCTTCCTTCATCTTTCCTACCTGTATAGAAGCAAGCTGCCGCATGGGATTCAAGAATTCTCCAACTATAGAGCGATTCATCAACAAATAGGAGTCTTTTTGGGTATGGATTTTTTCCATGAAAATTAACTCTGCAGAATTTTGTATATAAATAACCTAGTTCATATTCACCCATCATCAGATAATGATCTGTTATAACTTTAAGAGGTTCTGCCCTTAATGGTTCCATGGTGTAAGCTTTATTGAGCTCCTGTAGGGTATCTTTCCAAGGATATTCTAAAACTTTCATTATAGTTCCAATTCTAAACTGGGAATAATATCTTTCCTCATAGTATCCATCTGTTCTAGATACTCTTTCCTTGTAATATTTCATAGCTCTTCTTAGTCTTTCCTCCTGCTCGGGACGATTTCCTGGGACATTTGATGAATCGTGGAAAGATTGAGCGGTATAAAATACCCATCTGGCATTTCTATCTTTATTAATTATATAATCTTCTAAAACTGCGGAGTGTTTTCTATATTTTTCTGATGTGTTTTCTTTCCAAGAGGCGCCATCCATATTAACGATAACCCGAAGTCCTTCCATCAAATCACTGGTGATGTTTTGCTCATCACATACAATAAATTCATGAACAGGCCCGTAAAATCTAAAAGGCTTACTCAATCTACACAATTCATTTCTTGTATATTTC
>Ga0172367_10008810_pt1 | contig 11208 bp, 11 predicted proteins | sample Lak10m_FD_114542 | JGI IMG/M metagenome (GOLD analysis project Ga0172367, IMG submission 114542) | Freshwater microbial communities from Kabuno Bay, South-Kivu, Congo - kab_022012_10m | ecosystem: Environmental > Aquatic > Freshwater > Lake | place: Democratic Republic of the Congo: South-Kivu...
AAAAAAAATCCTCTAGTTGAAATTCACAGATTTCATTAACTAGAGGATGAGTCAGGAGTTGGACTAAGTAACGGTTGGTTACAATATTAGTATATCAGATAACTATGAGATTGCAAGAAAATTACTCTTCTTCTTCCTCTTCTTCTTCATAATCATCATCAAACCAACGTTCTAAGCCAACATGATTTTGTTCAAGTTCACCAAAATATCCATAATCTCCACCCTCAGCATCATTATGGCATTTGATTAATGTTTCTTCTTCTTCAGCGTCAATGTCTTCATCTGTGACATCCATTTCAACACCATCAAGTTCACATCTTTTTGCGAACAATGATGCATCGGAATCTTCTTCTAAATAAAAGACATCATTATCTTCATCAAAAAAAGAATAAGCAGAGAAAGATTGAGAGATTTTCAGGTCTCGTAAATATTCACCACTTACTTTAAAATAACCATGACGTGGAGTACTATAATACACTACATCGATTTTTTTAGACACAAGCATTACCTCACTTAAACAGTATATTGCTCAAACGAATATATGTCAATAAAAAACCCTCCAAGAAAACACTACTAAACTTGGAGGGCAAATCTCAATCTGTTTTATTTATTTATCCTACCCCAAAGGCAAGTCAGATTGAGAAAATTTTAAAAGACCTATTTCTTCATGATACGCTTTTACTGATTCTAAACCAAATCCAAAACCAAAAAGTTTATCACATACTTGATTAAAATTAAAACCTATAGTGACAAATTCCATCCATTCTTCAGGAGTGTAGTTATAGACAATAGTAACAAACCAATTGTCTTCTGATGAATCATATTTGTCATATCTACACATATCAAAACTTAAGTGAATAGGAGCAAATCTTGTGTTAAGCGCCTCTACTTTTGTTTTGATTTCTTCTGCTTCTGTTCTTGTCATAATATTAAAAGGAAAGTGAGAGATTCGAACTCTCGGATGCTTTTGACATCAATTGTTTTCAAGACAATCGCATTAGACCTCTCTGCCAACTTTCCGGTAGAGATATTATACCTCATCCTCAAGATAGTTGTTTACATCATCACGTAATTCAATCATTACATTATCAGATAAATCTAACTTTTCAGCCAGCATATCAAATAATTCTGCATCAGCCAATAACATCTTGAAACCTTCCAAGATGACAAGTAAATCGTGTTCTGATTTATCCTGAAGATAATTGAGTGTATCGTTTGGCATAATATTTATTCCTTAATGGGCAGTAAGGGACTTGAACCCCTAACCAACAAATTATGAGTTTGCTGCTCTAACCAATTGAGCTAACTGCCCAAAAGTGAGAAGGACGTAACGGGCATACGAACCAAGTTATTCCATCCTTCTCACAATTTTCAGAATCACCACATTCTGATTTTGTCTTTGATGCTGAAGACATCTCTGACAAACTAATATATCATTAGTCTATATACTCTGCAAGGCATTTTCTATATACTTGTTCTGTGCCTTTATATTCGGACATGAAATCAATATCATCTTCACTGTTAAATTCTAAAACTAGAAATCGTGGAGTGTATTTTTTGTCAGCTGTATGTTGCTCAATAAAAGCAATAAGATAAGTGTAGTTCTCAAAAGACAACTTGATAACAATATCGTAATCGTCTGTAATCTCATACAATACGTGTTTCATGTAGCAGTGTATACTATTGTGTTATATTTGGCAAGAAAAAACCTATGAATTTTATATCATAGGTTTCTCTTGCTCTGAACATTTGGAGGAGTAACTTGATAGGAGTTATTGTTCAGAACTTTAGTTCCGTTAAGAACTTATGAGTATTATACCATATGCGTTGGGTTAGCAACAGTCACATAATATTTTTTTGTTTATCTTTTATAGTCATAGTGAATACTATGACTATATTTTTATTGCAAAAAATTCCCCCTTCCTATGAGCGGAGAAGGGGGATGAGTAAGAGAAGACTGACAGAGTATTATATCACCAAATACTCTTCTTTCAAATTTTCTTCTGTAAAAGGTACTTCGGTGACAAAATATAAATCTCTATCTACCCATCTAAAACCGGGAACAATGTAGGATTCATCTCCAGCATTTACAAGAGTCCAAATGTTGTGAGGATTTTGTGTTTGTACGAATTCTACTTCTTCATCATATGTTTCAAAAGCACAACCATCAAATGATGTATCTTCGTCAATATGATTTTTAATTGGTTTGTATTTTTCAACCCACTCATCAATAGTCAAGATACGCTCACAACGATGTACTTTCATATCTTCTACTTTACAAATACCAACAGTGTAATTGTGAATGAAAGTATCAATAAACTTTTGAACAATCTCATCTTGTGTGCCAAAATGTTCAACGTAACCTCCCTTTTGGATTTTTCGTTTTGTATCATCTGCATAGTGCCAAGTGAAAGTGACTGACACTTTGTATAGAGGGGTGATAGTGTTTTCCATAGTTAGATTATATCATGTGTTATATAGATTGCAAAAATAAAAATATTTGACATATTTTTTTAGGGATGGTATTTACCATCCCTAAAACTGATAATGAAAATTATTTTTCGAAAAACTCTTTTATCTGAGAATTTGCTATAGCCCAAAAATTGTTGTTTTGGTGAATGATTTCTGATAGTTGTCTTCTGCCAAGGAATACCAATTTGTCTTTAAAATTAACATCAATAACAAATGAATAGGTGCTGGCTGTAGTAAATAGAAACACAGTATGAGGTTTATCTAAATCACATTCATGATTTTCACGTCCATCAAAGTATGTTTTTGTCAAGTCTTCGTATTTTATTTGGTCATCACCAGTAGGATTTGGATTAGCACGATACTTGCACTGAACTGCACATTTATGACCATTTACATTGTAACCAGTTGCGTCTACTCCATAGTCTGAGGTACTGTCTGCTATGGTATATTTTTGCAAACCAAATCTGTCATCAAATACAGAATTCTTAAAGAATATCTCTGCTAGAATTTCAAGCATATCTCCTCTGAAATCATTCATGCGTTTTTCTTTATCGTCTTTTTTTGAAACTATTTGATTAGCATGATTTTCAACCAAAGAAATCCAATTGTCTATCGTTTTTATGGATTGTTCAGCAATATCCAGTGTATTGAAAATATCTAGTACTTGTTTGTAGTATACAGAAATTGCACTATGTTCAAGCATTGTATTCCTCCAAAATACTTATCGCTAGTTGTTGCTGTTCATCGTCAGACATTTCCTGTGTTTTTATATCTATCATTTCAGAGAATGAAAATATATGAGCCAATTGTCCTTCTTTGAATTTCCGGTCTAATTCTTCATCCGTGTTAATTGATGGCATAACAAACTCTGGATTAGCCATGAAATTTTCACCATCTGTAAATCTTTCAGCTCTTATGCCATAGTTGTCATATACCTCATTTATTAATGATTGCACACGATTTGAATCATCCAAAAGATAATCTGGTATCAAAACCCATGCCCAAGGTTTGATAAATTTCTTATGTTCAGAAGGGTAAATTTTTTCTTTATCGTTATCAGATAAATACAATCTACGTCTGTCCTCTGCTAAAAGTCTGGTTGCTCTTCCCAAAGTTTGAGTTAACTTTGATTTGGTCATATCTCTAATTGGCATTACACCAGTTATCGCAGGTAAATCAATTCCCTCTGCTAAAATATCAACATGAAGAAAAATAGCATCTTCACTGTCATGCAATTCATTCATTTTATCAATGATTGTGTTTCTACTATTGATACGTTCAAAATTGCAGTAATCACCAAACTCTGAATTTACACTGAACATATGTATTTGATTTTGTTCACACCATGTTCTGAATGCAATATCATTAACAATATTATTTAATTGTATACTACCATCACAAGTTACAAGTAGTTTTGCACCAATAGATTTGGGTTTACTAGAATATTGCTTTACTTTTATTCTGTGATTGATGAAACCTTCAGTAACCGCTCTAACAGTCATTAAAGGATTGTCGTAACTGTATCCTTCATCGTTTTGTACTTGAATGATATGATAATTATTAGGTCTGACAATCTCTCCCTTTTCAACCATCTCTCTAGGTGATTTTTCATATAGTAAATCCCCATAAAAATCACTTCTGTTCATTCCTCGTTTACAATCACTTTCTTTTCGTGTTGCAGTAAAGAAGAACTGTTTTTTGATTTTTGGTTTTATTTTATCAACATTCGACCAATAATCATCTCTGGTAATTGTATGTGCTTCATCATAGGTACATACATCTATGACAGGTATTTTTTTCAATCTATCAAATGAATCATATGTCGCAATGATTACACAGTGTTTATTGTTAGAATGGGAATTTTGAACAAAATCATATATGTCATCAATAACTGTAGTGTTCTTAACCTCAATGTCATCTATGGAAAGTCTATCTGATACATCAATCTGTTTGAGATGCTTATTTCTTTTACGAATTGATTTGTGTATTTTTTTCATGCTGTAATTGTCAGAACTTACAGATAAAAAATCACAATCTATATTGTTTTCAAATCGTACTTTATAAACAAAATCATTAAATAACTGGTTACATAATGCTAGTCTATGAGCCGCTATTACATAAACTCCAGATTTGTTTTGCTTATTTTTCTCAATCATATCGTCCAAATGAACACGCAATTGAATTAAAGTTTTCCCAGTACCAGTAGGAATAGATACTTGACCAATGAAATGACTTTTTAGTATTGTTAGTGCTTCAATCTGATGAGGACGAAGGAATTTTTCATCAACATTAATTTGCTCATTATGTTTCGATTTTTCAATTGTAATCTTCAAAGGTTGTTCAACAATTGGTTCAGGAATGATATCTTTTTTAGTCTTACCAAACCTTATTCGTAACGCAGAGGTGATTTCTTTTCTAATCTCATCAATGGACTTCATAATGTATTTTATCATAGTATGTGTATAACGCAAAGAAAAATTTTGATTGAAAATTTTAGGTATGGTGATACCATACCTAAAGATAAATCCCCAAATTTCTCTGGGGATTTGATTTATTTTCTAATTCCATAGTAATCAGGTAAAAATTCTCTGATGTAATCTTGAAGTTCCTGAGATACATCGAATTTTTTGAACAATTTCTCATCATCCCATTCTTCAGTAAAATCAAGCCAAGGAATTAACTCCATTTCACCGCAATCTAGTGTTGCTTTATCTTTATAAATTGACAAACAAAATCTAGCAAAGTCAGTCTTTAAATAATTTATAAAATTGTACACTTCATCAATAGTATCAAATTCGTATGTTGGTGTTCTCGATAACTTTCTAAGACCAATATTGTCTTGTGAATTTTTCATAATCGTTGTATAAAAATCATCTTTGACAATGTCTTTTCCAACACTACTAAGATTTACATTCCCACGAATTTGTGCAAGTTGACAGTAATGCTTATTTTGGTCAGGTAAATTTTTCAATTTATTATATTCAATCATGTTTTGTGAAACATAATTTTTCACTTTTGAAATGTCATTGATAAAATTTTCTATCAAGTTAAGTTTGTCCCCATACTTACTTACTTTTTGAATATCATCACAGATATAATTTTCATCAAAATATGATATATCTATATCATTTGAAAAACTTTTAAAATGACTGATTACAACAGGAACATACAATGCAATTTCAAAAATTGGATTTCCGTTAAAAAATTCTAAAGATTTTACTCTTTTATGATTTTGTTTCTTAAATTCATTAAACAATTTAGATTTGTTCTTCATATCAATAACCCATGTTGAAGGATGAACAATTACAAATTCATCCGAAATGTGCATAACTTCGTTGAGAATTTTAATATCTACATTGTTAGTATAAGGTGGGTTAGAAAAAACCAAATCAAATTTCATATCAATACCTGCTATCAATTTCTTCAGAGCTGGAACACTAAAATCATTTAACTTATATGATTGTACTTTAAAAATTTTGATAGCACATAATTGTTCAACATGATTGTCTGCAATGAAAGTGATATTAAGAGGGTTTACACCTCGCTCATCAATCAAAATGTGCAGAAACTCTATATTGAATAAAACCAAAATATTTTTATCATCTAAAGATGTTTTACTGACCATCTTTCTGATGATTTCATATGGAGTTGTATTTTCTTGCCAGTGAGAACCTAAAGTAGAAATCCATTTAAAAAATGAAGCACGTTCTTCAGGAATACTTAACTTGTAACTCATCTGTTTTGCAAAATTGTTGTCACATAGAGATTTTGTTTTTAACTCACTAAAGTTCATCTACAAACTTTTCCATTTCTGAAACAAATCGTGCTTCTACTGTAGGAGAATATTTTTCTAAAGTCTCTCCAAAAATTTCAGTCACTCTATCAGTACATTCTATCCAAGAATTTTTGTAAATGTAAATACCTTTGCATTTTTCAGGTAACGATTTTAGGTATTTGCTATCTCCAATAAACAAATTTATATCCAAAGAATATATATGCATCAATTTGTAACAGGATGAATATTGTATTTCGGAGAAAAAATGTGTTTGATACAGAAATTTAAAGATATCAAATTTGTTCCCTAGTAAAGATACTTTTTTTCTCAGCATTCTAATAGTAAATTGACCATAACCTGCACAAAGGTCTAAAGTGACTTTATTTTGATTTTTCCAATCATAATCACTAACTCTCTGTAACATTTCATCTACTAACCATATTGGTGTAAAAACTTCGCCAAAGGTATCTGATTTTTGTTTGTTTGTAGCAACTTGCAAATGATTTTCTTTTGGCATTGGCATCAAAGAAAAATCACCTTTTAATTTGGCTACATTTTTGAATCTTCTTTCAATACACTTTACTATGAATATTGAATCGTCTTCTTGCATTACATCAGTCATTGTATCATCATAAATATATATACGCAAAAAAATTGTTCAGTTTTTTTTAGGTATGGTATTACCATACCTAACGGATAACTCTAAGATTTATTTAAAGGAAATCCCCTCCATGTCGGTAGAGGGGATTGGTTTCACTTGTGGAGATAAGACAAGTGAAATGGGTTGAGTGGGATTTGAACCCACGACCAATGCCTTAAAAGGGCACTGCTCTTCCTCTGAGCTACCAACCCAAAGTCCCCCAGACGAGATTTGAACTCGTACATCTTGCGATAAAGGATTTTAAGTCCTTCGTGTCTACCGTTCCACCACCGGGGGAGATGTCTTATTATACCATCTGTTTTATTAGTTACAAGTCCCAATAATGAATAATAAAAAATTTGACAAAAAAATATAGGGATGGTGAACACCATCCCTACGATAAATGACTTAATAAAAATATTATCTAGTCCATATTTCAAATGTTCTTCCAGTTCCAGTTGATAAACCAGTAACAGTTACAGCTTCTACAGCAGAGTATCTTGTAATACTACCTAAGCTTGTTTCTAAATTAACATATGAGCTTGCAGTACCAGCAAAGGCACCGATACCAATAGATACAGTATCAGTACCTCCATCAGTTCTAGTTAAGTTGAATGATATAGTACCAGCTGTTCCACTTGAGAAGTATTTTCTAAATTCAAATAAACTACCAGGAAAATCATATGTAGCTCCTGTAGAAACTAGATTTCCTGATGAGTTGTAATCATACACTTTATAGATTAGTTCCTGGCCATATACTCTTCTATATAAATCTCTGAAGTTTGATAATCCAATAGCACTGTTAGCATATGTAGCACCAGTGTAATCTAATGTTCTATCAGTAGATTTGCTATCAAAATAATCTCTAAAACTGTATCCTACTACACTTTGGAAATATGTATCTGTAGAGTACATGGTGTTAGAATAAAATAGATCTAAGTTTGAAATAAGTGTATCTTCTGTGCTTCTTAGTGCTTGAGTTAAAACAAGTGTAGCATCATAGTTAGCATCAGTATTTCCAGATGGTGTGATTGTATTGGAAACAATAGTTCTATTTAATTTAGTTAATGATGCAGCAGTACCAGCTTGAGTGGTAAGTAACTGATTTTGTAATTGTTTGTCTGCTAATCCTAAATTGATTGCGTAACTTGTAAAAACACCAGCTTGATAAACAAATGACATAATATTTCCTCTAATATGGATTTCTTATTCTGCACTCTTCAATCCTGTTTTTTTCACAAATTTTTTTAGGGGATACGAGTATCCCCTAAAGTAAGTGTTGTCAATTTTTTGACAAAAAAATATCCCCCAATTTCTTGAGGGATAAGCTTGACAATCCAGAGTATTTATGAATTGAACTCTTGGTAAATCTTGAATGCATCTTCCTCTGAGGTAAACTGCATCAAGACTGCAAACTGTGGATTGATTAGATGATGGTCATCTATATCCTTGTAGAAATTCTTAATAGCATTTCCAACTTTTGGTCGTCGATGGGAGTAAAGCCAAGGCAACAGTTTTAGATATTCAAATCTATCAACTTTCCAATCATCAATGCTTTTCATTTTATTGTCAAGTGAAAGAGTTAATTGGATTTCCGTTTTGGGTTTATCTGGATATGCGTCCTCCAGTTCCTCATCTTTATCATCCTCAATAACCTCACCACATTCGCAACAATCACCACATGATTCACAATCCATGCACCATGAATTGAATTGATATCCACAACCTTTACAGGTCTCTACCTCATCATCATCCTCATCACCCCAGAAATTAGTATCATAATCATCAGTCTGGAAACGTGATGGATACACTGGTTCGACAAGTGGTGCTTCGTGATGGGAAACAACCTTGTATTTACAGGTGCGGAGTTTCTGGAATTGACAGTCTGTAGGAATAGATACTACATCTGCTGGATTGATTTCCACTTCCATGATGTATCCTTCTCCACCAGCAAATTCTGTGGCATATTCCTTGGTTCCTGCATGGAAACCATATGAACATCCTACCTCTTTGTTGTCATCCACTTTGTTTCGTGGCATCTCCAATACTGAACCAACAGTATTAAGGAATTTACCAGTATACTTATCAGTGTAATTTTCACGAACTGCTTTGTATGCAATGAAATTGCCATTGTCAGTGATAGGTAGTTCACGATGCTCTAAGAAAGTATAGAGTTCATCGACTGCACGTTTAGATGGGTTCATATTCAATTTCAGGATAAACTTGAATAGGTAGACACAATCCAAACCATGCTCTAAGAATGAAAGAACACGGGTAGCAAGCGTAGAGTGAACAGGGTCACCGAACACAAACAAATTACCATCCTTCACCTCAATGCCTTCATATGATGCATAAAGGGATTTGAGACGAACCTCTGGGTTTACATAACCAATGAATGCTTCCCAATTCTCTTCCCTGTATGCTTGGAATGCTTGGGCAAACAATTTGTTATCTGATGTGATGGAAAATCGCTCTCCATCTAAGAATACTGTGATGCTCTTGTCAGGGATGACAATGCGAGATGTTACCGTCATAGTGTTTTCCTTATACCCAAATTGATATATTGATATTACAGCATCTTTTGTATATATGCAAGAATACCATCTCTGAAAAAAATATTTGCAAAATTTTCTAGGGATGGTATTACCATCCCTATTTTGGGTTGTCAAAAAAAAGAGGAGGAAAAAATTCCTCCTCTCCTGAGCAGTATGATTTTGAGGAAACCTACTTGCCCATAATGTAATCATTCACGTAATCGTAGTATGGTCTTTGCCATGTATGACTGTATCCAAGCAAGCACCTTAATAATGGATGATTGTTAAGTGTTTCATCAACTAAAGTCATAACCCTATCATAGATATGAAAATTGAATTTGTATCCTCGATTTTCAAGTGTAGTAAGGTTTGCTCTTTTCAACGAATATTGCTGTTGTGTCTTCCAATGATTTTGTATCAAAGTCTTAAGCTCTTCCTCATTCTCATTGGATGCCATCATTCCCATCTTGTAAAAATCAAACCAAGTATTAGGTAATGCATTGGTGATTTTGTATGAATTGATTGCTTCGATTTTCTCAGGGGTCATGTTCTGAATTTCTTTCTCGAAATATTTCTCAAGAGAAATCCAACCTTTACCCAATTTCTTTATGTCACTGGTTTTAATTCCATAGATTGTAGGAGTATCAATTCCAATACTATGGAATTCATTCAGTAATGTCCTGAAATCTTCCACCGAGTCAATTGACAACCATCTTTCAGGTGTTTTGAATTTGGGGAGGAACCGATTGATTTCTACATATACACCAGATGAATCTGCAAGAGATAAACTCTCTGCATCCCACGCATCCGCTTTGTTATAGAAATGTTTGTTGTACTGATATACATCAGATTTGACCATGACATGAGATTGTCTCGATTTCGTTACTCTCGAAAATGGTAGAGTACTTACATCAATAAATTTTGCACCAATCCAATCTGGATGTTTGGTCAATTCTTCCTGTGATGCATAATCATTAAAAGATAACAAGAATGCGTTGGACAGATTGTAATTGCTATTTAGAATTCTCTGCTTCACAGTATGCTTTGAGACATTGTTGTGAAACGTAAAGAATACCTGTTCCTCGTTTGGCAACAAATCCATCACCTTGTTGAATGCTTTTCTCTTAAAGTAATTAGCGTACTTTTCTGCAACAAGGATTTGAGGATAGTAAATAAACCTCATTCTTGGTTCTTGACTACTGGAATAAATTTTGTCATTGAACTCTATTTTGACACTGAAAGAATACATTTGTTGTCGTACTCTTTCAAAGCAAATACCAAAATCATAAAATGACTTGCACTGGTCAACCTTATCCTGAATATCTTTGGTCAATTCAGTAGATATATGTTTCAGTTTCTCTACGATGTACTGTTTTGTTTTATCATCCATTTCCAAATGCTCTCTTGAAGCAGATGGAGTAACATCACCAATTTGTGCGAATATCTTTACATAGTTATTTTTGAACGATTCAAGCTCTACTCGTTCATCATATGAAAGGTTCAAATCAGAAAGTGTAAATTTGTAATTCACATTACCCATTCTCACAACATGATTTGGGTCTCTCCAATCACGATGAATAGAATATGTCTCATTCTCAATCACGATGTTCTTGACATATTCCCTATGCATCAGATTCACAACACTATCATCATTCTTAATGATGGGTTGTGGTTTGAACTCTGATAAGAATTCACCTGCTACAGAACGGAATACTGGAATATCATCTCTCTTGATTTCAACATCAATTTGCAAACCAGTTTCTGTAGTAGGTTCTTCGTGATGCTTT
>Ga0172367_10008811_pt1 | contig 11207 bp, 8 predicted proteins | sample Lak10m_FD_114542 | JGI IMG/M metagenome (GOLD analysis project Ga0172367, IMG submission 114542) | Freshwater microbial communities from Kabuno Bay, South-Kivu, Congo - kab_022012_10m | ecosystem: Environmental > Aquatic > Freshwater > Lake | place: Democratic Republic of the Congo: South-Kivu...
AGCAGCGCCGAAAACAGCGCGCGAAACTCGACCTGATAAAGCACCATCACGATCCACGACAGACCTCGCTCATCGAGCCATCCCTGCGTCGCCTCCACAAGGTTGTAGATCATCAGGCGGCCATCCTCTCCTGCAGCGAGCTCAGGAGCAGTTCCAGCCTGCAACCACGCGAACCCTTCAGCAACACTGCATCGCCCACTCGAAGGGCTCCTAGAACGCGCGTGATCGAATCGGGCGAGAGGTCAGGCACATGCAGCACTTCGCAGGCCTTCTCGCTGCGGCATGCCGCCGCGCCATGCGCGGACAGTGGGCCGACAAAGACGGCGAGCGCGGGTGGACCCGCACTCGCCCCGAGGGCAACGGCGCGTCCAAGTTCCGCATGCAAGTGCGGTCCAGCATCGCCGAGTTCGAGCATGTCTCCGAGGATCGTGACCTTCCGCTGCCCCGCGGCGGCGCGTTCACCGAATGTCCGCAGTGCGGCGATCATCGCATCTGGATTTGCGTTGTAAGCGTCGTTGAAGAGGGTCATGCCGCACATCTGCTGCCGCACGAACCGCATGTCCGACGGCACGATGGTGGCGCACCCTTTCGCAATCTCGTCGTCGCTCATGTCGCGGTCGATGCCGAGCGCAATGGCGGCGAGTGCGTTCATGGCATTGTGCTCGCCGTCAAGCGCGAGGCGAACCTCGAATCGCCGCCCGCACGCGTCGACCTCGATGTCCTGCCCGCCTTCCAAACGCGCCGCGCGCGCGCGCAGTCGCACATGGTTGGCGGGACCCGTCCCAAATCGCACCACGCGCACCCCCGCGGGCAGCGCCGTTTCGAGTGCCGCATCAAGCAGACTGCTGTCCCCTCGCACAATCGCGAGCGACCCCGCATGCAGACCCGCGACGAGCGCGAACTTCTCGCGCAGAATCGCGTCGACGGATCCAAGGCCACCAAGATGTGCCTTACCGACCATGGTGATCACGCCGACATCTGGTCGTGCAAGGGCTGTGAGCGCCGCGATCTCGCCTGGACTGTTCATGCCAATCTCCGCAAGGAGAAAATCATCGCCGCGCCGACCGCCGAGCAGGGTGATCGGAACACCCACATCATTGTTGAAGCTCTTTGGACTCGCTGTGCCGCGGAATCGTGTGGCGAGAACCCCTTCCATCAGACGCCGCGTCGTCGTCTTGCCAGAACTGCCCGTGATCCCGACGACTTGCGTTCCCCGCAGTTGCATGCGCCAGAAGCGAGCCGCTGCCTGAAGTGCAGCACGCGTATCACGCACGATCAACACGGATGCGGGCTGCTGTCCAGCCAGTCGAATGCGATTCCAGCGCGACTCTTCCACGACTACCACACGCGCGCCCGCTCGCACTGCTTCGAGCAGATGATCGTGCGCATCGTGCCGATCGCCGCGGAGCGCGAAGAACGCGCAACCGCCGAGATCGCTGCGTGTATCCGTGCCCACGCCCCGTAGAAGGGTGCCATCTGCGGGCGCCTCTACCCAAGAGCCTTGCACAGCGCTGCGCAGCTCATCCGGGGTCAGAAACGGCGACAGTGCATCGCCACTGGCTTCGTGCGAACCATTCATGCGTGGACTCCCTGCGGCTGATGTTGTCGACCTGTCGGCGTCGGAGTGCTCATGGCTGCTCCGGAAACCTCTGCGCTCCTGCTTGCACGCAGCGCAGTGCGCGCCTGCTCACAGTCATCGAAGTGGCGCTTCTCTGTTCCAATGATCTGATAGTCCTCATGCCCCTTGCCCGCGATGAGCACAATGTCGCCTGTGCGCGCGCTCGCGATTGCGGATGCGATGGCCAGGGCACGATCGGGCTGCACATGAACGCGCGCCCGCTGATCAGATGGGACACCCTCCAGAATCTCATGGATGATCGCACTCGGATCTTCTTGACGCGGATTGTCGCTCGTCACAAAGATGACATCGGCGCCGTGCACTGCGGTTGCAGCCATGCGTGGACGCTTTGTTCGGTCACGGTTGCCGCCACAACCGAAGACCAACACGATGCGACCAGCGCCAGCCACGGGGCGCAGCGCGGCAAGCACATTCGACAGCGCATCATCGGTGTGCGCGTAATCCACCAAGACCGCAAAGGGATCGTGCAGTGCGGTCACGGGCTGCAATCGCCCGGGCGGCGCGGACGCCGTGGAAAGACCGCTTGCAAGATGCTCCGCGTGAACGCCCAGCGCCCATGCGGTCGCCACGGCCTGCAGCGCGTTCATCGCGTTGTGCCGACCGACACAAGGGAAGTCCGAATCGAAACTGCCCCACGGGCCACGCAGTCGAAGACGCATACCTCCGAGCGCCACGCGAATCACTTCCACACTGCACTGCGCCTGCATGTCGCTCGCGCTGCAGCGAACCACACGCGCCACGCATGATCGGACCATTCTCTCGTGCGCAGGGTCATCGCTGTTGACGACCGCGCATGCGCCAGGCCGAAGTCCATCAAACAACTGTGCCTTCGCATCCGCGTAGGCATCCATGGTGCCGTGGTAGTCGAGATGATCGCCCGTCAGGTTCGTGAAGACGCCAACGGCGAAGTCAATCCCCCGAACTCGCCGCTGATGCAGCGCGTGGCTCGACACCTCCATCGCAACTGCTTCACATCCGTTGTGCGCCATCGTGCCCAGCATGCGCGCCAACTCCATGCCACCTGGAGTCGTCAGTTCAGCGGGCACTCGCGTCGCGCCATCGTCGATCGCCACCGTTCCTATCAGACCGCACTTGGTCGACGCGTGCATCAACAGATGCTGCACAAGGAACGCCACGGTTGTCTTGCCATTCGTTCCCGTGATGCCGATCATGCGCATCGCAGAAGCCGGAAATCCCGCGAACGCATGCGCGAGATCGACGCCACTGACCGCCGCGTCGGCGCACTGCAGCATCGCCACACCTGCGCTACGCAGTTCCGTCAGGGGCACGCTGCCATCGCAGAGCACAGCCGCCGCTCCGCGCGCAATCGCGTCTGCGATGAACGCACGACCATCCCCGCGCGTTCCACTGCGGGCAACGAAGAGCGAACCACGCGCGACCTTCCGGGAGTCATCGGTGACGCAACCAATGTCGGGGTCACACTCTCCCAAGACCGTCACGCCGTCCACTTTGGCGATCAGGTGAGACAACTTCATACAGGCTCACCATGGATATCGGCACTTGATCCTCCGCCGCTTGACGCTTCAGGCGACAGAAAATGTCTCCGAACCAACGACGCTCAAGGCTGCAGGGTCAGGGCAGAATGAGCATGGCATCGCCGAAGGAGTAGAAGCGGTAGCCCTCGCGCTGCGCGAGCGCATAGATCCGCTTCAGCCGATCAAGTCCGATGAGCGCACCGACAAGCGCGAGGAGGGTCGATCGCGGCAAATGGAAGTTGGTCAGAAGCCGGTTGGTCCAGCGGAAGTCAAATCCCGGCGCGATGAGGATGTCGGTGGAGAAGTCCATCACAGTGCGATCACCCTGCCCCGCGTCAACCAAGGCGCGGGCTTGAGCGAGGGCGTCATCCACGAGCGGCCTCGGCAGCGACTCGAGCAGGCGAACCGAAGTCGTTCCTACCACGAGACTTGCGGCCGGATTGCAGCAGTCGATGGCGCTCAGTGCGGCGGCGCTCAAACGGCAGCGCTCCGAGTGCATCGGATGCGATCCAAGCGTTGGCGCATCGACGGGTCGGAAGGTGCCAGGCCCCACTTGCAGTTCGGTGCGGATCGTTGCAACTCCATGAGCGGCGATGCGTTGCAGAAGTTGCGGCGTGAAGTGAAGGCCCGCGGTGGGCGCGGCACAACTCGGCAGATCGCTCGCTCGCGCGTACACCGTCTGATACTCGCGTCGGTCAGCCTGATCCGCCGCTGCGGTGTGCGACTCCCCGCGCTGCTGCCGAGCAGCCAGTATGTACGGCGGCAGCGGAGTCCAACCCGCCGTACTCCACGCCGCCGCAGCCGTCAGACCATCGCACACGGACACGAGCCAGTGGGCACCATCGCGTCGCTCGAGCCGAACCTTCACTTCGGATCTTATTGAACGCCCCTTCGCGCCATCGCTCGGGCTCGAATCATTCGTCGGCGGCGTCAGGCGCAGCACATCGCCATCCTCAAAGTGCTTGGCGCCACGAATCATCACACGCCACAACCCGTCGCCCGCGGGATCAACAAATAGCCCCTCGCATGTCCGTCCATCTGCATCGCGCGTCGCGAGAAAACGCATCGCCTCCACACGGGTCTCGTTCACGATCAGAGCGCCCGATGGATCGAGGTACTCAACGATGTCGCGCACATGACGGTGCTCGATGCGGTCCTGCGCGCGGAAAAGGACCAGCATCCGCGCAGAATCGCGTGGCTCCGCTGGGTGCGTGGCGATGCGCGCGGCGTCGAGTGGATAGTCCAAGTCGTCGGGTGTGACGGCGGCGGCGTTCATGGTGATCGATCGCCATCTGGTGCTCGCGCACCTGGACAGGAAACGACCGCGCCCGCGGCAATCTGTCGACCGCGGCGAAACGCATCCCACGACATCACGCTGCCACCAGGCGGTTGCACATCAAGCAGTTCGACTGCGCCGCGACCACACCAGACCAGACCCGTGGCCGTGATCTCACCCGCAGGCGCGCTCGGTGCTCCGCCGTCCGCCACCGCTCGAGCCCGCAGAATGCGTAGCGCATGCCGTCCGACCGCTGCATCGACGCCTGGCCAGGGGCTGAGCCCGTTGATCCGCGCGCTCACGGCGCGCGCATCGGCAGTGAAGTCCGCCCACGCATCCGCGCGCGACAGCTTTGCAGCGCGCGTGACGAGCCGCTCATCCTGTTGAACGCCGCCGAGCGAGTCGAGCGCCCGCGTCGCACGCTGGCGCAGCGGCGTGGTCGAGTGCGCTTCGAAAGCCGCGCGCCAGCGGCGCACAGTGTCGAGCAGCGGCGTGCATCCAAGCACACTGAGCCGATCATGAAGTTCACCAGCGGTTTCCGCATCGTGCGGCTCCGTGGAGGCCTCCGCGAAGACGGCGCCCGCATCGATCCGATCGGCGAGCCCGATCACGGTGACGCCGACTCGCGCATCGCCAGCCATCCGTGAACGCTGAACTGGTGCGGCACCGCGCCATGCAGGAAGCAGCGATCCGTGCAGATTCACGGCAGCGACTCCATCGAGGAGTTCTCGCCCAAGCCGTTGCCCGAACGCGACCACCACGAACAGCGCAGCGCCCGTGCCGCGGATACGAGCGAGCGACGCACCCGCCGAGGCATCGTCGGTCCGCTCCAAAGGCAGACCGTTCGCAAGCGCCCACACGCTGACTGCCGTTGGCGCGAGCGCCTGCCCTCGGCCCGCCTTGCGATCTGGCTGCGACACCACACACGCCACATGCAATCCCAACTCGGGTGCGGCGGTCCGCAGCGCGGCGAATGGCGCGACTGCAAATGTCCCGCTTCCAAGCAGCACCACAGGAACGCCACCCGAAACGGACGCGCCCACATGATCCGCCGTACCGCTTGCGCGGTTCACTCGTGCTCCTCAAGTGCCTTCAACTTCTTGCGGTTGACCAGCCTGTCCATCACGGTCATCCGGTCAATGATGAGAACGCCATCCAGGTGATCCATTTCATGCTGCCAGCAGCGCGCCATGAGTTCCCCCGACTCCATACGAAAGACGCGACCCTCCAAATCGGTCGCCTCGATCTCCACGATCGGCTGCCGCCGAACTGAACCACGAATATCGGGCAAACTCAAACATCCTTCCTCATGCGCCTCAAGCGTGCCCTCGATACGAACAAGTCGTGGGTTGATGTACACGATGCCACCCTGCCCCTCTTCGTCATCTTCGCGTTGCGTCACGAAGATCCGCAGCGACTCGCCAACCTGGGGCGCGGCGAGTCCATAGCCATCCTCCGCATGCATGATGTGGATCATCTGCTCGGCGAGATCGCGTATCCGCCCGTCAATCTCACCGACTGGTTCGGCGCGCCGCCGCAGCACCGGATCTGGATGCAGCACAAGGGCACGCACGGCGCGGGATTCTAATGCAGCCGCGTACGAACAATTGCCGTGCCATGCGCGATGCGCTACTCTTTGGAGTTCCGAGGAAGCGTTTCCCACGGAAAGGTTGTCGCGGAGACTCCCCCTTGATCCTGCCCTGGAAAAAGAACGACGGCGACAAGAAGGCGGTATTCATCCCGTCGCCCGAGAAGGCCAAGTTGTTTCTTGAACGCGCCGAGAAGGCGATCGCGCAGTCAGGCTTCGAGGTGGGACTTTTTTACTTCGCGAACGCGCTGAAGTTCGACCCCGCGAGCATCCCAACGCTCGATGCCATGTGGAACTGCGGCAAGCAGAACTTCCTCGGGGGCGGAAAGCCCGCCACGGGCGCGGAGGTGAAGCCTCTTGAGGGGCCATCAGCCATTGATCGACTTGCCGTTGCAACGCTGCTGTGGATGCGCGACATGAACAATGTCGAGCGCGGTCTTGACATGCTTGGAGCAAGCATGAAGGCGGAACTGCCTCCCGTCGGCACTTGGGCTGCGCCGAAGGTCTTCAATCTGCTCAGCGTGGTGCTGCGCGACAAACCCAACCGCAAGTTGGTGCTGCGGGCCAAGGATCTCTTCGTGGAAGTCGGAGCCTGGGAAGAGGCGAAACTGTGCATCGAGAAGGCGCTCGAGATGGATCCCTCCGACACCAAACTCGAACGCGAGTTCAAGCAGATTCTTGCCAACCGAGCGATGGTCGCGAGCGGCTTCGACCGAGATGGTGGACGCGGCAATTTCCGTGACAATGTGAAGGACCTGGACAAGCAGCGCAGCTTGGAAGAGCAAGACGCCATCTCCGGCAGCGTGGGTGCGGAGGAACGCAACCTCGACCGAACGAGGGCAGAGTATGAGGCGAATCCGCGCTCGCCCGATGCAGTTCAGAAGTACTGCCTCGCGCTGAAGCGCACGGGCACGCCCGAGCACGAGGCGACCGCGTTCAAGGTGTATCTCACCGCGTACGAGGCGCTGAAGGAGTACCGATTCCGCATGGCGGCGGGCGACATCAAGATCGGGCGCGCGCAGCGGCATCTCGCGGCGGCGGAAGATGCGGCGACCAAAGCGCCCACCGATGCATCGGTGCGCGCGAACGCCGATCGGCTTCGCAAGGCCGTGCTCGAGCTGCAGGCGACGGAGTTCCGCGAGCGCGTGCAGAACTACCCGTCGGACCGCACGATGAAGGCTGAACTTGGCCGCATACTGTTTGAGTTGGGCAACTACGAGGAAGCGATGGGTTGCCTGCAGGTCGCGAAAGAAGAGCCGAAGATGCGCGTTTCCGCTGCGCACATGCTCGGGCGCTGCTTCGCGGCATCGGACTGGCACGCGGAAGCGGTCGGCGAATTCAAAGAGGCGATCGCAGCACTCGATGCGACGAGCGCCGCGCGCGAACAGGACATCCGCTACGACCTGATGCTGTCACTCACGGAGCTCGCCAAGCTCGAGCGCAGCGCGCAGCATGCGCGCGACGCGGCGGACATCTGCTCCGCCATCTTGCGCAAGGACATCAGCTTCCGAGACATTCGCCAGCGGCGCAAGGATCTCGATGCGCTCGTCAAGGAACTTTCCTGAGCATGGGAACTGCTGCGCAGAGTTCCGCTCGGATCGTCGCCGTCATTCCCGCCCGCATGAACTCCTCGCGCTTCCCCGGCAAGATGCTGGCGGCTGCGACGGGACGCCCACTGATCGAGCATGTCTTTGAACGCGCCCGCACCTGCGACCGCTTGCATGAAGTCATCATCGCCACGGATGATGCACAGATAGAGGCGGCGGCCGCTCGGTTCGGTGCGCGCTGCGTACGGACCCGTGCGGACCACCCCAACGGCACAAGCCGTATCGCCGAGGCAAGCGCACAGATCGATGCAGACATCATCGTGAATGTGCAGGGCGACGAGCCGGAACTCGAACCTGCGCTCATCGCCGCCGCGATCGATGCGCTGCTTGCGGACGCAGGCGCGGACATGTCGACCGTCGTGTCGCCCTTTCTGCCCGGGGAAGATCCAGCGAATCCGAACATCGTGAAGTGTGTGACGACGCACGCGGGTTCAGACCGCGCGGGTTCAGACCGCGCGGACACAGGCTGCCACACCCCGCGTGCGTTGTACTTCTCGCGCGCACTCATCCCATTCCCCCGCGACGGAACCAGTGGCGCAGCGCCGCTGAAGCATGTCGGCCTCTACGTCTACAGGCGTGCCTTTCTTCCGGTGTTCGCAGCATTGCCGCCCACGGCATTGGAACGCACCGAACAACTCGAACAGCTGCGAGCGCTCGAGCATGGACACGCCATCGCGGTCGCGTATGGCATCGCCCGCTCTCACGGCATCGACACCAAGGAGCAGTACGAGGCGTTCGTCAGCCGCTGGAGGTTGCAGCCGCAGGCTTCGGCGCAGCGTCTCTGATCGACCGCGCCCATTCCCGAGCACGCTCGCGCGCGCGCGGGTCGCGGTCACTGGATGCAATGGCATCGATGTCCTGCAGCGCCTCGCGTGCACCCAACTTTGCCAGCGCCTCGCCCGCCGCATCACGCGCGCGCAACTCCGGATCGTTCAGCCACCGAATGCACAGGCGAATGGTCTCCGTGCGGCGTGCGGGGTCTGCGCTACCACGCGCCAGTTCGGCAAGAGTGCCGATCGCGGTGGAACGCATCCGCTCCATATGACCGAGCTGTGCAAGCGACTCCACACGCGATCGAAGATCGTCCATCTGGAGAGCGCTGATTGTCTCGACTGCGGCGATCCGAACGCGTTCGCTTGGGATGCGTTGATCGAGCATCCGCTCGAGACCCGTGCGCAGCGCCGCGTCGCCTTGCAGTGCCTTTCGCTGCTCGGCAAAATCCACGCCGCCGAGCCGTCGAAGCGCCTCGCACGCGCTCGTACGAACCGCGTAGCCGTTTTCCCGCTGCAGGGCGTCGATCAGCCGAGGCCGCGACTGCTCGAAAGGCACCACGCCGAGACTTGCTGCAATCGATGCGCGAACCGTGGCTGGGCACTTCGCTTCTGCATCGCTCGGAGCCATGCCGAGTGCAGGCACCACGAGCCGATCAAACAGCGCGGTCATCGACTCGCGTGCGGTGGACGAGCCATACGCGGCGATCGCATCAACCGCCTCGCTTCGCAGCGATGCGCGCGCACCCGCATCCGACGCGACAGCGACGAGCGCATCGAGCGCCGTCGGCGACTCCCGCTTTGCCAGCGCGCGCGCAGCTTGGCGGCGCGCTGCCGAGGTGGGGCCCGTCCGAAGTTGCTCGATCAGCCACGCCTCGGGGAGATCAACCGAAAGCACCTTCAGTACATCGAGCGTCGGATCCACCGCCACCATCGTGGGCGAGCCATCGAGTTCCACTTCGCGCACCGACTCCGCTCCGCTGACCGACACGAGCACGGTGCGTTCGCCGCCCACAGTGCGGACAACGACGGGGAGATCGAATCGCATCCACGGTGCCGCTGCGCTTCGCATCGACTGCGTCACCTCGATTCGCAGCCGCCGCGGCGCAGGGTCGTACGAAGCCTTCACCGTGATTTCCGGGCTACCTGGCCGAAAGCACCACTGCTCAAAGAACTGCTCGAGACTCGATCCGCTCACCTCCTCGAGACAACGGCGGAAATCCGCCGTCTCCGCAAGGCGCCCGCCAAAGCGTTTGAAATACAGGTGAACGCCGCGGAAGAATGCGTCATCACCGAGTCGGCGACGCAGCATGTGCAGCACAGAGGCACCCTTCGGATATGGGTTCGCGCTGCGGCGAAATGTCTCGCCGGGCGAGCCGTACACGCGCGAGCACATCGCCTGCGGCATGACTGCGGGCGTTCCCGTCGCGGCTGCGGAGTCTGTGCCCGCAATGCCAGCGCTGCCGAGCATCTGGTCGTAGTACCCATCGATGCCATCACGCTCCTCCAGCCACAGTGCGGTGCCGTAGGTCGCCCACCCCTCGTTCAGCCACAAGTGCTCCCAGCTTCTGCAGGTGATCAGATCACCCGTCCACTGATGGCAGAGTTCGTGGGAGATCAAACCATCGAGATCGCCCTCGACAAGCGATGTGGCATCGAGCAGCGCGCCGGCGTTCATCGTGGTGGCCGATGTGTTCTCCATGCCTCCCGCGGAAAAGTTGCGAACCACCAATTGGTCGTAGCGCGCCCACGGATACGCAACGCCGAAGACACGCTCAAACGTCTTCATCATGCGATCGGTGTTGGCGTAGGTGTCGCGTGCGAATGCGGCGTGATCGGGGCGCGTCCAGACCGCCATGGGGACTCCACTGAGCGGCGCGGCGAGTTCCGTGCGCTGAAAGTTTCCTGCCACGAGCGACACCAGATACGGCACATGCGGCTCATCCTGAACCCAGTGCCAAAGCTCGCGATTCCCGCGCGATTCGTGCTTCGCAAGCTTGCCGTTCCCGCTGACAGCGACGCCCTGCGGTACATCGACGATCAGCTCGGTCGCGAGGCGCACATTTGGAAAGTCATGCGTCGGAAACCAGTGATGATTGCTCTGAGGCTGCCCTTGCGTATGAACCTCCGCTGCGATCGCGGGCGCGCCGTCCGTCGCGGGCAGCTTCGGCGAGAATGTCATGCCACGGCGCGGGTCGCGCACGCGGTAGTCGATGCGCATGCGAAGGTCCGCCGCAGCGGCATTGGTGTCCCCGCTCGTGCCAACGAAGTGCGGCCCGATCGCATCGGCCAACCGTATCTGCAGAACGCCATCCACATGGGACCACTCGAGTTTGCGGTTCGCACCGCCGATCTCTTGCACCGATAGGACTTCCAAGTCCCCCGCATCGAGCCGCAGACTCTCCACGCGCTGACCCGCCGCGCGAAAGGTGTAGACCGCGGAACCAGCGAACGACTGGTCATCGAGATCCTCAAAGCGCAGCGACAATTCCACCCGTCGCCATTCCACCTGCGGATCGGGCGGGAAGTTCTCGCGCGGCTCATCCGCAGCGACAGCACATGCAGCCGACGCAACGGCAGCGGCAACCATCCAACCGAACAACCACCATCGGAATGGGGCGAGCATCCGCATCTTGTACCCGTTTCAGCCCATGAGTACGATGAGGCATGCCCCCTGAGGTGCCCGAATCGGGAGAAACCTTCCTTTCGCAGTTCTCCAACAGTGAGGAGAGCGGCGAACATTTCTCACCCGCGCCAAGCGGATATGTGAGCGGCAAGACAAAGTTTGTGGTCGTGATCGGCACCGTGATGAGCGGGCTTGGCAAAGGCAT
>Ga0172367_10008812_pt1 | contig 11206 bp, 1 predicted proteins | sample Lak10m_FD_114542 | JGI IMG/M metagenome (GOLD analysis project Ga0172367, IMG submission 114542) | Freshwater microbial communities from Kabuno Bay, South-Kivu, Congo - kab_022012_10m | ecosystem: Environmental > Aquatic > Freshwater > Lake | place: Democratic Republic of the Congo: South-Kivu...
CCCAACAAGGCAACGTGACCATTGAAGCGCTGGCCCCAACCACCGCTGGGCAACTTCCTGGGAATATCCAAATAAACAGTTCAATCACTGCATCCCCAAGCGGCACGGTTTCTATTACTGCTGAAAACGGGAATATCGTTCTGAATGCCAATGTTAGTGCATTCGGCGAGGGGAATAACCTTTTAAGTCAAGTTAACTTAACCACAGGATCCAATTATATCGCGCCAGCTGCAAACTTTGACGGCGGATTCATCAATCAAACTGGCGGTACGATCACCGCCGCCACCATCAATGCTTTGACCCAGAGCAACGCTTCTCCAGTAGCCGGCAACACCACCCCCGGTGAACATGGGGTCGCCTATCAGTTGAGTTCCTACATTTATCTCGGCTCAGACAATGAGGCTAACAATGTCAGTCTTATCACCTTAGGCCAAAATGGCCTACCGGCGTACAACGCGGCGACCTACGACCCCACAGCCACTGCCAGCCTCGCCCGCACTCTGATTTATTACAATGACGCCACAGGATTTAATATCGGGACAACCACAGCGCCTCAAGTTGGAGGAGTAGCCGGTACGGCAACCCGTGGCATCACAACAGCGGGAAGCGTCAACCTTGTGGGCGGTCCGGCGGGTAATGGCCGAACGGGAAACATCACCCAGAGCCAACCCGTACAGGCCTTGGCACTAGGGATTACCGCGGTTGGAAATGTTACTTTAGACAACAATATAGCAGGAAACCGGAACAACGATGTTCTGTATCTCGCCGGGGACACGCGAGCTAGTCCGATCAATGGAGACTTTGTATTTTCGGACAGAAATGGTTTCAATGTCAGCTATGCCCAGACTTTCTGGGGCGCTGGCTGGACCGGGGTGAATACCTTGCTCTTTGGGATTCGGGCTGGTGGGGTCGCCTTGACCGCAGAAAATTATACTCAAGCCAATGGAATCCGGTTGTTGGCCAACGAGGGGGTTTTCCGGATGAGGCCTGAATACCAGTACACCCTGCTGAGCGATTTGCCCGTCAGTTTTACCACTACTGACCCGCGGCCGGGCCATATCGAGGCCCGCAACAACGTGTATATCACGGTGGTGGAGCCTGCCGGAGGCACCAGCTCTGGCCGGTTCACCTTGGATCAGGGGATCCACCTGTTTGCCGGTATGAATAATAGTCTCACCCAGTTCTCCGGAACGGATCCCGGCGATGCAATCGGCCGGGGCATTGTGGAGGTTGTGGCGGACAACATGCTGATTGGAGGCGACACCCAGCCCACCATCACCATGAACGGACTGATCATGACGGGAAACATTAACCAATCTCCCACCATTGATGAGTTCAGCGGGGTTTTCCTTCGTCCCTATGGCACCCAAGTGGCCAGTCAGCCCAACTACGTCAGAAGTGCGGCCATCGTCTCCCCGAAAGCCCAGTTCGGCACCACCCCAAACCCCGGCGAGTTGCAGCTCACCGATGCGGAGCTCAGCCGGATCAACACCAGCCGGCTGCAGGTTCGCTCCGCCTTCACCAGCGCTACGCTTCCGGCCGTCGATGTGCGCAGCCCCCTGTCCCTGAACGGCCTGTATGATGTGACGGTGGTCGACGGGATTTTTCCGAACACCCCCGGGGTGAACCGTTTGGAGCTGTGGGCCAGCGGCGGGGCCAACGGTAACGTGCAGGTCAGCGCGGATATCTCGGCTGGCGCTAACTCCTCCCCGATGCAGATTTTCCTATCCTCAGCCGCCGCGCTAAACACCGCAGCTGGAACGGTCAACGTGAACGCAGGACTACGTTCCTTTGGCGGCAACATCGCCATCCAGGGAAATACCGTGAATCTTAGCGGGGCGATCAACGCCAACAACCCCAACAACCCCAACGGACGGGGCTTGGTGGCGATCTTTCCCGGGCAGGACGGAGTCAACATGGACTTGGGAACCAAAACGGGTTTTGGGCTGCTACGCAGCGAGCTGGCACTCATCACCGCAGGAACCATTCAGATTGGTATATCCTCGGCCTCGCCGGCAGTGCTCCAGCCCGAGAGCGGGCTCACCGGCACTGCCTTGGCCGGTTCGAATCCCCTTTGGGTATTGGGAGATTTGTTTTCGGCTGATCCTGGTGCAGCCTTCGCAATACCTCCGGTCACCCCGGCGATTACAGGGCTGAACACCGGGACTCTGGAAGTCACGGATCTGATCTCCGGCCTGTCCATCGACACCCTGGCGCTTTTGGCTGACGATGCGGCCGGCACCGGGACGGCGATCAGGCAGCTGAGCACGGCTGGAATCCAGGTGGCAGGGCTCTTTATTGCCGGGGCACCGGGAACGGCGGCGGCCAACGGTCAGGCTCCCACCACGGAGTACATCCTGAACAGCTCGTTGAACCAGTTCGACCGGCTGGCGATTGCGCTGGGCACCACCACGACGCAAGACACGACCGGCGCGGGAGCGGCCTTGGGAGAGGTATTTTTAAACAACAGCACCGGACTTGTCGGCGGTAACAGCGGCGAGGTGGCGCGGACCGGCCAGCAGTGGTGGCAGGGGTTGATCCGGGCCAATGCCAACACCTCGCCTCTCTTCACCGGCGTGGGGTTGGTGGTCGCCCGGGCCTTGTCCATCACGGCCGCGGGACCGGTGGCCATCTATGAGACCTTGCCGGCGGGGGTGACAGGGGTGGGGCAGTACATGGCCCACGTGAATGCGGATCCCAACAGTGCCAGCGCCATGGAGCAGACGGAGGTGGGAAACCAGATCGGGGTGGTGGGCGGCACGGGCACCACGGTGGGGCTGGCGATTGATGCCCGGCAAAACACGCCTGGGGAGACCAGTGCCAACGCCGTCTGGGCGGCGGCGGCACGGGGCTTGGCGGTCAGCGATCTGGCCACGGTGTTCACCACCGTGGCGGGCGTGACCGGCAATGGTGGCATCATCAACAACGGCGGGTCCGTCACCCTGGAAGGAAATGCCATCGAGATCGCTCCGTTGGTGGCGGCCCGGTCGGGCGGGGGTGGGACGATCACGATCGACACCACCGGCAACGGCATCACTCCGGCGGGGGCAAGGGTAGTGATCCGGCCGGCCACGGGACAAAACGGGTTCCAAGACCGGGCTGGCAGTGGGGCCTACGCCTACAACCTGCAAAACAGCCCGTTCGCTGGGGCCCCGGTGGAGGTGAATCTCGGCACCGGAAGCACGCTGATTACGGTTGGAGGGGCTGGAACCGGAGCGGTCATCATACCCTTGATTGATGTAAGCACCGGAGCCATCACCTCTTACCGGATTTTGAGCGGCGGAACTGGGTATAACCTCGCGGATCCGGTCACCATCACGGCCCAGGGCCCCGGAGCTGGAGCAGGGGCAACTATCGGCACAGTGGGCGGTGGGGGTTCGATCGCCACCATCACGGCGACGGCACCCGGCTCCGGTTATGGAGGGGGCTTTCTGGACGCAAGTTTCGACACCATTTATTTGCAGAGCCTTTCCCTTGAGAGCGCGGCCATCCGGGCGAGCGTGCTGGAGATCGGACGCAACTCCGACCCGGGAACTGCCTCGGGCAAGATCACCATCACCGCGGACATCGGGTCGGCAGGAAACGAGCTCTCCTCTCTTACCGGAGAGGTTCATCTGATCTCCGGGGGCGCGGTGGAGGACCAAAACCTGATTAGCGGCGTCGCACCTTTCACGATCACGACTTTCCTCAACGAGGTGACGGGGAACGGCGGATTGGCGGTGGAGGCGCTGGGGGCGATCGCGCTGCAGGCGAATGTCTCGGCGTTTGCGGCCGATGCCGGCGCCAACAACAACATCCGCTTCCTCGACCCGGTGGACGGCGTCTCCATCGGGGTGGTCGACCAGGTCAGCGGAATCCTGGCCAACACTTTCTATTTGAATGTCACCGGGTCGGTTGGCCAGGCAGCTGGGGCGACGATCCAGGCCTCCACGGGGGGGATCTCTCTGCGTGCCACCGGGGACATCCGGCTGGACCAGCTGAACGACTTCAATCTGGTGGCGGCGGAGGCGGGAGGGAATCTGTACCTGCGCAGCGCTGGACCGATGACGGTCAGTAGTTTCGGGCTGGGCCAGCCCGGGGGCCAGCCGCCGGCCGTCACCGGCATCACCGGCGGAAATGTCACGCTAGTGGCAGGTGGGGATCTGCGGCAGTCCGAGGTTGCGCGGATCCAGGCGGGCACCTCCTTCTCGGCCGTGGTTCAGGATGGTTCCGACCTCTATTTGGACTCCACGCAAAACAATCTGGGTGCTCGGCCGGTGGTGGCGGCGGTGAAGACGGACGGCTCACTCGGCAGTGTGGGAAGCCTGCGCTTGGTGAATCCAAGTGGAGTGGTGTTGGGGGCGGCAGGCATGCTGGACCTAAGCCTGATCACCACGGGGAGCGGGTGGACGAGGGCGCCGACGGTCACCTTCAACGCGGGGGTTGCCCCGGCGGGCGGCAATCTGGCCGTCGCCGCGGCGGTGATGGGGGTGGGCTCGATCGCCATCAGCAACGGGGGCGCTGGTTATCAAGCGGCCCCAGTGGTCACGATCACCGATGGGGGCGGGGGCGGCGGCACCGGGGCGGCCGCGCAGGCGATCGTGGATTTGAACCCGCTGAGTACAACCTTCGGGCAGGTGACCTCGATCAACATCACCAACCCTGGCACGGGCTACGGAACGGCGGGCAATGTCACTTTCACCCTGACTGGGGGTAACCCCACCCAAGCAGCGAACTTGGCCTCGGCGGCCACCCTGGTTCTGCAGAGGATCAACGTGACCGATCCTGGGCTGGGCTATACCACGGCGCCCAGCGTGACCTTCACGCTGCCGGCCGGGGCATCCGGTTCGGGCGCCTCGGTCACCGCCACAATCGGCGGCACCGCGGGATACGCCTCCGGTTCGACTGTGCTGGGCGGTCTGACCAGTGACCTTTATGTAAGCACGGCGGGTAGCGCCGCCAACGGGATCAGCCAGCTGGCCACCTCCGGCTTCTCGGTGCAAGGGACCACCACGTTGCTTTCCCGAAACCCTATCAACCTCGGGGCCCTCAGCGGAAATCTACCGGTCAACATTCTGCAGGGGGTGATCACAGTGGGGTCAGACGGTGCCGTGACGATTCGTAACGCAGACTTCTCTATTTTGGGCAATTTTACTGGAGTGGATAATACCTCAGGTCTGGCAGACGGCACGCCACTTGCCGGCCCCTTGGTGTTGGGCTCCGCTGCGGGAATTTACCAGCAGTCGGCCGGGTCGGCCTTGGGGGTCACCGGCACGGCTTCTTTCTTCGCGACTTCGACCGCCCAATCGGGCGGAACCCCCAGTGGGGTGGTGATCCTGAACAATGCCGGCAACTCCTTTGCCAGCACGGTGGCGGGCGAGGGAACGCGGGTGGTGATCCGGAATAGTGGGGCGTTGGATCTGGGCACGGTGACGGCGAGCACGAGTTTGGTGGCGACGTCGACCAGTGCAGGAATCACTCAGAGCGGGGTGATTAGCTCGACTGGGGCGGCAAGTTTTGCGGCGGCAAATGGTTTCAGTATCGATGTCGGAACTCAGGCCAATACGTTTTCGAGTACAGCCAGCTTCGCAGCTTTAAGCGGGACATTGGCGGATGTCAGCGTGCGGGATACGACATCGCTGGACCTGCAGGCGATCACCTTGACAGGGAACCTGGCGGTAATTTCGGGAGGGGCAGTCACAGACAGTGGCGCCTTAGTGATTGGGGGCACGACTTCCGTCAGTGCACCCGGGCAGAGTATTACTTTAGATAGCGCCAATCAGTTTACCGGTGCGGTCAGCTTGGCTGGAGCGAATGTGACCCTAAACAATACTGTGTCTTCGCTGGTGATGGGGACTGGATCGGTTAGTGGTAACCTTACGGTGACATCGACGACTGCTGTCACCCAGTCTGGGATGACTACGTTGACCGTAGCTGGTACCACCAGTTTTTCAGCAGTCGGTCAAAACATAACGTTGAATAATGCGAATCAGTTTGCCGGGGCAGTGAGTCTAACCGGGGCGAACGTGGCCGTGACAGATGCGGCAGGTTTAATTCTGGACGCAACCACGGCCACGGGAACATTTGCGGCAACGGCCACCACGGGAAACATTACCCAGACTGGGGCGCTCAACGTCACAGGGGCTTCCACCTTCACGGGAGCCAATGGGGTGAGTATAACGCTTGACCAGTCCGCCAACGTCTTGATGGGGATTGTCTCGTTTGTGGCTTCCGCTGGAATTCTTGGAAGCGTGACGCTAGTCGATACTACTGCAGTTGATCTTCAGGCTTTAACGCTGAGCGGAAATCTAGCCGTTACTTCGGGTGGTGCGGTGACAGATAGCGGGGTCCTTGCAATTGGGGGTATCACGACGATCACTGCCGTTGGGCAAAACATAACTTTGGACAGCGCTAACCAGTTCACGGGTGCAATAAGTTTAACAGGTGCAAACGTGGCAGTGACAGAAACGGCAGGTTTAATTTTGGGCACAACCACAGCCACGGGATCTTTAGCGGCAACGGCTACCACAGGAAATATTACGCAAACTGGAGCCATCAGCGTTACAGGCGCATCCACCTTCACCGCAGCCGATGGGGCTAATATTACCTTGGGAAATAGCGCAAATACGTTTACCGGGGCGGTCACCTTTTCTTCGGCCGGAACCTTGTCTGACATTACGCTGGCAGATACCACGGCATTCCAGATTCAAGATGGGCTGAATATTAGCGGGAACTTGTCGCTGACGGCTGCTGGAATCACGCAGGGGATTGGAGTCCCCAGTGCCATCATCATTGGTGGAACGACGACTTTGAATGGCGGGACGGGGCCAATTGTTTTGGCGAATAGCGGAAATGCTTACGGCGGCACGGTCTCGATCACGGGTGGGGCTAATGCCGACATGTTCTTTGCTTTGGCAGATGAAGCGGATTTAGGGCCTGTTACGGTCTCAGGGTCTTTCACACTTCGAACGGCCGGAGGAACCTCCTTCAACATTGCGAACGGAGTCTCGGGAAATTTTGATGTAACTGCCGCCCAGCTAGCCAATTTTAACGTCGGATCCTTCGCCCCGATTGCCACTGGGGGAGGGGATTTGATTTTGGGATCTTTATCCGCTTTTCCGGGAATCGGCGGAATCAGCCTGACAACCGTGGGTGGGGGTAATGTTAATGCCTTGGGCACGATCAGTCTTAACACCTTGGAGCTTAACTCTTCGGGGACAGCGACCTTTGCGGCTATCAATAGTGTGGCCAACCTTGGAACCGTGAGCATTGGGGTCGGGGGTCTTACCCTGCAAAACGCCCAGGGGCTAAGCCTAACCGGGAGTGCCACGATGCCCGGGCGGCTGACTTTGGAGGTGGCGGGGCAGCTTTATAACCAGAGCGGGACGGGGGCGCCGTTGGCGGGAGTGCAGGGTGGGAGCGTGGTGAAGTCCCTCTCTCTAGCGGGTGGGCTACCGAATCTGATCTCCGGGCTGGCGGGCTTTGCGGTGCGTTATGACGGGGTGATGCCGACCTCGGGCAACGTGATGAGTTATGCGGTCTCGCCGCTGACGATGTTTGCCCCCGGGGGAACCGTCATCGCGGGGGTGGATCTGAGCGGGACCCAGACCGAGGGAGGACAGCTGAACACCTTCTTCACAGGCAGCGACAACTTGAACTGGATGATCGCGGATTTCGGCAAGTTTAACCTGCCCAAGGTGGAGCCGGCCCGGATGGAGTACATGCTGTATCAACAAAGGGTGGAGCCGGAGACGCGCAGCCTGCCCCAGCCGGTGATGCGGGAGCTGACGATGGAGCTGGGTCGGCCGCCCACGATCGAGGAGTTGCAGGCGAGGGAGGTGGCCAAGCGTCAGGCGCTGCAGATGCGTAGCGGGGCGATTCTGGAAAGGAGCAGTTTTGATGAGGATCCGGAGGAGCCGAAGCAGGAGGCCAGAAGCTCAGAGGTTATTCTTGATGGGGGGAAGCCACAGGCAGAGGCCGGAGGGCAGAGGCCGGAGGACGGAGGTCGGTTGTCGGAGGACGGAGGGCCGACGGGGTCAGACCCCAAGACAGTGCAGGGAAATCAGCTCGGTACGGATCCAGCCCGGGGTCTGATCCCATCAGCCAAAAAGCAGACGGATACGAAGCGGGATGCGAACGGGCCGATGTTGAGAAGCGGGCCCCGGAGGGCGGTCGCCTTGCGAGCCGAGCCGGTGGACGCGGCGCAGATTATCCAGGCGGAACGGGAAAGGGCGGAGGTGGGAATTGCGCCGCCCGTCGCGGCTACGCCGCGGTAGGCGTTAGATTAAGATTAAGATGAAGATAAAGAGGGGTTTGGGGCCAGATTCCGGAGCTGGGATTAAACTTTAAGATGCGAGGTAACTGGCCCGGGGTCTGACCCCGAGCAGAGGGCTGAGGGGGCGCGGCTTCGCCCCGTTAGTTGAAAGTTTAAGTTTAAGTTGAAGAGGCCGGGAGCTGAGCCCGGCTATTTGGCGGTGCCGTAAAGGGTGAGGGTGGCGGAGTTGAGGGTGCCGGTGTTGCCGGGGACGCGGTCGGCGATCTTGAGTTTCCAGAGGCCGCGGGAGTCTTCTCCCCAGTTGTGGACGGTGGAGAAGGTCCAATTGGGGTAGTCGGCCGGGTCGGCAGCAAAACTGGTATGCCTTTCGGCGAGGCGGCTGGTGGTGCCGGCGGGGCTGGTCAGCTGGATCTGTAATTCGCCGCGGGAGGGGTGGGAGATGTCGGTGGTGACCGTGGCGTGCTCCACACGGAGACCGGAAAGAGAGCGGGTATCGAAGTATTTGACCAGGCCTCCGGCGTTGTTGTCGCGAATGTCGGCGGGGATGGACGAAAGGGGGATGGAGACAGAGGTCATGGAGCCGAGGTTGGACCAGTTTTTGGCGAGGCGGACGGCTTCCGAGGCGTTGATGAGGCCGGCGCCGTATTTGTGGTTGAACCAGAAGCCTGCGCCGTTGCGGGCCCAGTCAGAATCTCCGGAGTCGTTCCGGGTGGCGGAGCGGATATAGATTTCCTTCACGTCCCGCCAGTTGAGGGAGGGGTTGGCCTGAAGGACGAGGGCGGTGACCCCGGAGACCACGGGAGCGGCTGAGGACGTGCCGTTAAAGATGTTTGTATAATCCAAATCCTCGTAATCCGGCAAGGGCTGATAAGGCTTTCCATTAATTTCCTTTGGCAGGGGTACACCAGTGTTTGCCCCAAACACCCCAGCCATATCAGTTGTAGAAGTTCCTTGTGGTCTTGATGAACTCAGCTGGTTTTGATCAAAACCTGAGGGTGCTGAAATTACAATCGAAGCGCCTGGAGTGCTGTAATCGCACTGATATGCAAAGTCATTTACTGCTGCCACAGGGATTGTGTAGATAGAATTTTGCTCGTAGTGAAAATTTGTGTTTCCAAACGACTGCAGCTCATTGCCCGCTGCGAAAATTAAAAATCTTCCCGAATTAGCTGCTGCCTGCATTGCCGGGAGGAAGTAAATAGGGGGGTCGGACGCTAATAGGATCGTATCTGGAGCAGGAGCACCTCTGCCCCAGCTATTATTTAAAATACGTATAGACGATGAGGCCCAGTCGAAGGACCGAGCTTTTATTTTATCAGTAAACGGAATGCTAACGTCGGAAAGTCCCCCCAAACCAATCCTAATAGCAGCAATCTTTGCATTCGGTGCCGCGCCGCAAACACCGATCCCGTTGAATCCTTGAGCAGCGGCTACGCCTGCAACACCGGTTCCATGACTATCGTCGGCCGTTCCGGCACTCCCTGGGGAAGGATCTGTGTCCTCTGACGCAAAGTCATAACTTAGACTGGCGACATAGTTGTTTGTTAAATCTGGATGAGTCCACTGTGTTCCCGAGTCGACGATTCCAATCACCACCCCTGATCCACGGACAAGATTGCCAGAGGAATCACGCTGTTCCCAAACGGGGGTTATGCGAGCGTCCGAGGCTTTCTTGGCGCCATTTTGGCCGCGCCCACGGATATGCCATTGGTTTGAAAACAAAGGGTCGTTAGGGAGGAAGAGGCCCTTCTCAGGCTCACCAACAGCAACAAGAGAGCATGATAAACCGCTTTTCCGTAAAAAACTCGCGGCAGCAACAGCCCTTAAGGATGAATCCGCTTCAAAAGTGGCAACGCCAGGGACATTTTTGGATTCATATGCAAGACGCAAGCCAAGAGCAGAGGCTGTTTCAAGGGCGGTAGTCCGGTCATTGAATTTTACGACTAGATCTCGGGTTATAGTTCTGCGGTTATCTGGATGACGAGGCTTATGAGCAGGATAAACAACAAGACGTGTTTCGACCCGGTGCTCTAACAGTAAAATGTCGGATATTTTTGCTAAGGAAGAAGGGGTCTCAGCCCCCCAAATTTTAACAACTTGCCCAACCCCGTCGGTGGTCGGTTGGTAAAGCTCATCGGTCGCGAGGATGTAATTTCTTTGGATGCCGTCATTGATGGGGAAGGGTTGGGAGAAGGTTTTATCAAACTCGGCCGCTTCAGCCGGATCGGGCAGGTCGAGGGTGGAGGAGGCGAGGAGCTCGGCGGCATTAATCTCCGGGCCTTGGCGGGGGGAGGTTTGGCCGAAAACAGACACGGGAACAGAGGCGAAAAGAGCTGCGAGGAGCAGGCCGAAAGGCTTGGGGCTCATAGGTCTGGAATAGTTATTCACAACTGTTTGGCAACAGAAATCCTCAATTAATACCAAGCACCAGTTTCTGAAAAATCAAGGGGGTCAGAGGTGGGGTCAGACCCCGGGACAGAGGTAGGGACAGACCTAGGGACAGACCTCGTTGGGGCGAAAGAAGTGAATTCGGAAAGCGGAAAGCGGAAGGCGAAAAAGTGTTCAATGGGCAGAGGCCGGACGGCAAGAGGCGGTAAGGCGACAAGTTAGAATTTACTTATGAAAAGTGAAAAAGTAAGGATGATTGCTTTTGGATCAAGGGATTGGATGGGTGGAAAGATCTTAAGTTAGTCTCCACAAGTTATTGGGGCTGGGTGGGGCTTGGACTTGAGGGGAAAAACCGGATACCGAGCCTTAAGCAAGATGAACTGGAGGAGGTGTATCTACTTGGGGTGTGCCGTTTTGTGGCCGTTTTACGGATCGGCACAGGAGGGGGATTCAAGCGAGTACGCGTTGCCTTATCCGACAAGGAGCCAAGGACCCAGTGTGGAGTTTGGGCAGGGTTTTCAAAGTGTGGCGCCAAGCATGCCGCGACCGGCCGAAGGGCGGATC
>Ga0172367_10008813_pt1 | contig 11206 bp, 10 predicted proteins | sample Lak10m_FD_114542 | JGI IMG/M metagenome (GOLD analysis project Ga0172367, IMG submission 114542) | Freshwater microbial communities from Kabuno Bay, South-Kivu, Congo - kab_022012_10m | ecosystem: Environmental > Aquatic > Freshwater > Lake | place: Democratic Republic of the Congo: South-Kivu...
AGCGATGGTCGAAAATTGCCGAGTCTGGAGAATGTTCAGGACCAGTGCAAACAAGCGCAACAACAAGCTGACTAATAACACGCCGCCGATATAGAAAATAGGTTGCTGCCACTCCAGCGGTAAATACGGATTGATGGTTTGCAGCACCAAACCGGGTTTACGTAGCAAGACTTCGTCGACCAACAACGGCATTAACAGCGGTACCGGGACGCTGGCGAGAGTGGCCAGCACAGCCATGGCGTGGCCGGACAGCAGTTGGCGTTTGTGTTGCAAGGCAATACCGAGAATGTATCGCCAGCTAAATGCGGTTGTTTGGTGGGTGGTGTGAGTTTTCAATGGAGTTGACTAGGGTATTTAATCAGGTCGATTATAACGGTTGGGCCCGATGACAAAAACCTTGCTCGACTTGGGTTTTATTTGCCCGGGCGCTGAGTGAAGTTATGACGAAAAATTAATGCCTCGGTTTCGAGCGGGCTGAACAATGTTGCCGCAATGGGGCGGTGTTTACTGAATTAGTCAAGGCTTGATTTTGCAGTCGCTTGGAGTAATCGTTCTCTGGCAACGTGAGCCGTTTCATTAGCTGATCATTAAAAATTGAGCTGGTTTTTTAGTCCTTTTCATGGATAATAGAAAAGTTTTTCAGATCACTTAGTTAGGTAAAAATCTCAATGGAGAAGCAGCATAGTTTCACGCGCGAAGAGTTGTTGAAGTCGGGCCGAGGCGAACTTTATGGTCCGCAAAATGCGCAATTACCACTGCCACCGATGTTGATGATGGATCGCATCGTGCACATGTCCGACGAAGGCGGCAAATACGGCAAGGGTGAAATTATCGCCGAACTCGATATTACCCCAGAACTATGGTTTTTCGATTGCCACTTTCAAGGTGATCCAGTAATGCCGGGCTGTTTAGGCTTGGATGCCATGTGGCAGCTGGTCGGTTTCTATTTGTGCTGGATGGGCGGCCCCGGCAAGGGCAGGGCACTCGGTTGCGGTGAAGTCAAATTTACCGGCCAAGTATTACCGACCGCCAAAAAAGTCACTTACAAAATCGATTTGAAACGGGTGATTCTGCGTAAGCTGGTGATGGGCATCGCCGATGCAGTGATGGAAGTCGACGGCAAACAAATCTACGAAGCCACCGATTTACGGGTCGGCTTGTTTACCTCCACCCAAGATTTCTAAGGATATTGCCATGAGAAGAGCGGTTGTAACAGGATTGGGGATTGTTTCCAGCATCGGTAACAATCGCGACGAGGTGGTCGATTCTTTGCGGACCGGTCGCTCCGGCATCGTGCATGCCGATGTCTATCAGGAAATGGGTTTTCGCAGCCATGTCCACGGCCCGATCAATATCGATCTCGACGAGGCGATAGACCGCAAAATCAAACGCTTCATGGGCGATGGTGCGGCTTATAACTATTTGGCGATGGAGCAAGCCATTGCCGATTCGGGTTTGGGCGAGAACGAAATTTCCAATTTCCGTACCGGTTTGGTGATGGGCTCGGGTGGCCCATCGACCTCGAATCTGGTCGATGCCGCCGATATTCTGCGTTCCAAAGGCGTTAAAAAAGTCGGTCCGTATATGGTCACCCGCGCGATGTCCAGCACCAATACCGCTTGCCTGGCGACACCGTTCAAAATCAAGGGCGTCAATTACACCATCAGCTCGGCCTGCGCCACCAGTGCGCATTGCATCGGCCATGCGATGGAATTGATTCAGCTCGGTAAACAGGACGTGGTGTTTGCCGGCGGCGGCGAAGAATTGCACTGGAGTATGTCGGTACTGTTCGATGCGATGGGCGCCTTGTCTTCCAAATACAACGACACCCCTGATCAAGCCTCGCGCCCTTACGATGTTAACCGTGATGGCTTCGTGATTTCCGGTGGCGGCGGGGTGTTGGTGATCGAAGAGTTGGAACATGCTAAAGCTCGCGGCGCCAAAATTTATGCGGAGCTGGTTGGCTACGGCGCTACTTCCGACGGTTACGATATGGTGCAACCGTCCGGCGAAGGCGCGGTGCGCTGCATGCAGCAGGCGATGGCGACCGTCAACGACAAAATCGATTACATCAATGCCCACGGCACCAGTACGCCGGTCGGCGATACTCGCGAACTGGAAGCGATGCGTGCCGTTTTCGGCGCAGACAACGTTCCGGCCGTCAGCTCGACCAAGTCTTTGACTGGTCATGCGTTGGGTGCCGCCGGCGTCAACGAAGCGATTTATTCGCTGCTGATGATGCAGGAAAATTTCCTCAGCGCCTCGGCCAACATCGCCGATCTCGATCCCGGCGCGGCGGACATTGCAATCGTTCGCGAATACCGCGACAACGTGACCTTGAATACCGTGATGTCGAACAGCTTCGGCTTCGGCGGTACCAATGCCACGCTGATCTTCCAGCGCTACAACGGCTGATTTCCATTCTTACGGCCATAGCCTCTGCGCTGTGGCCGTTGCAGTATTCCAACATGTCCGAACTCGAACAAAAATCCCGCACCCAATTCAACAAGTTGCAAAAACGCCTGCGCCGTTGCGTTGGCGAAGCGATTGCCGACTTCAACATGATAGAAGAAGGCGACAAGGTGATGGTGTGCCTGTCGGGCGGTAAAGATTCCTATACCATGCTGGATATTCTGCTGAATCTGCAGAAGACCGCGCCGGTGAATTTCGAAATCGTCGCCGTCAATCTCGATCAAAAACAGCCGGGTTTTCCCGAGCATGTGTTGCCGGAATATCTGTCTTCGATTGGCGTGCCGTTCCACATCATCGAACACGATACTTACAGCATCGTCAAACGCATCATTCCCGAAGGCAAGACTACCTGCAGCCTGTGTTCCAGACTGCGCCGCGGCACCTTGTACGGTTTCGCCAAAGAACATAAGGTCACCAAGATTGCCCTTGGCCACCATCGCGACGACATCATCGAAACCTTCTTCCTGAACATGTTTTACGCGGGCAAGCTCAAGGCGATGCCGGCCAAACTGCTCAGCGACGACAAGCAAAATATCGTCATTCGCCCATTGGCTTATTGCCGGGAAAAGGACATCAACCGCTTTGCTGCCTTCAAGAAGTTCCCCATCATTCCTTGTAACTTGTGCGGTTCGCAGGAAAACTTGCAACGAGTGGCGATGAAGCAGATGTTGACGCAATGGGACAAGCAGTTTCCGGGGCGGATCGAAACCATCTTCGCCAGTCTGCAAAACATTGCCCCTTCACAAATGCTGGATCCCGGTTTGTTTGACTTTGCCGGTTTACGCATTGACCCCGATGCGGCTATTCAGCGCGTGGTTTCCGACGAACCCGGCTTGGATATTCTTGAACGTTAATTAAAGCGGAGCTCATGATGAGCAAGACAATTCTGGTCACCGGCGGCGCAGGCTATATCGGCAGCCATACCTGCGTCGAACTATTGGATAACGGCTTCGAGGTCGTCGTCGTCGATAATCTCAGCAATAGCAAGATAGAGGCGATACGCCGTATCGAAAGGATTACCGGTAAATCTGTCCGTTTTCATCAAGCCGATATACGCGATCAGGAAGCCTTGCAGCGCATCTTTTCTCAATATAGCATCGAAGCCGTGGTGCATTTTGCCGGGCTGAAAGCGGTCGGCGAATCCTGCCAAATGCCCTTGCATTATTATCAAAACAACATCGCCGGAACCTTGGTGTTGTTGCAGGTGATGATGGAGCAGGGCGTCAAAAGCCTGGTATTCAGTTCTTCGGCGACGGTATACGGCGATCCGCACAGCGTGCCGATACTGGAAAATTTTCCGTTGCAGACGACTAATCCCTACGGCCGCACCAAACTGTTCATCGAAGAAATCCTGCGCGATGCCGCCGCCGCCGATGCGCTGAACCAAGCGGGGCAACCGTGGAAAATTGCCATCTTGCGTTATTTCAACCCTATCGGCGCGCACGCCAGCGGCTTGATCGGCGAAGATCCGAACGGCATACCCAACAATCTGATGCCTTATTTGTCGCAAGTTGCCATCGGCAAGTTGCCGATTTTGTCGGTGTTCGGTAACGATTACCCGACTCACGACGGCACTGGGGTGCGCGATTATATTCATGTCGTGGACTTGGCCCGGGGCCATATCAAGGCGCTGCAATATTTATTAACGCAAACGGGTAGTGATGGCGTATGCGAAGCCTTTAACTTGGGAACCGGCAACGGTTATAGCGTGCTGGATATGGTTAACACCTTCAGTCGGGTCACCGGGCAAAGCGTGCCGTACAAGATGGCACCCAGAAGGTCGGGAGATGTGGCAGCCTGTTTCGCGGATCCTGCGCTGGCTAAGGCCAAGTTGGGTTGGGCGGCGCAGTACGACTTAGCGAAAATGATGGCCGATACTTGGCGCTGGCAGAGTGAGAATCCAGACGGCTACAACTAAAGGCAGATTGTTCTTCGGTATCTCCTCAGCGTAAAAACGCATCCAATTGCTGTAGCCGAAAGCCCAGGGCTTGCGCCGAGGCTTTGTCGGCTTCAGTGTTGTAACCCCAGAGCGCAAACAGCAACTCAACGCCTGCTAGCTCTGGTTCATTGGCTACATTGACCAAGGTTGGCAAGCGGTCCTCAACAAACCGTATTGGCCGGCCCGGGTGCTCCAGCCGCAACCATTTCAAGACTTCGACCTTACTCAGTTTGCGGTCGAGGCCGAAAATTTGCTCGTCCGCCAGTTCGATGGCGTTGGCGGCGAAAATTTCCTTCACAAAGCGTTCCTGTTTGGTGGTGATGATGAACCAGTTGTCTTGCTGTAGGCCTTGCAGTTTTTCGGCTACGCCGGCATACAGCGGATTCATCACTGCCCATTCGCTCCGGTTGGCTGCGATCCAGCGGTCGCGGGTGGCGCCGAATAAGGTTTTCAGTTGCTCATCGTTAACGTTTGCTTGTTGCTTGAGTGCGGCGAACTGTTGTTTGTGGTCGGTGTAAATGCTTTCGACGCTCGAGCCCAAAAACAGCTGGCGCATGGTGAGGATGGCTTCGAAACCGGTCTCGATAATGGGCCGCACCTGCCGAAAGCCTTCGATCAGCTCCGCCGCTGCCAGTTCGTGCATATCTGGCCAGATTTGGCAGGCGGCTTTCCAGCCGGAGATGGCGGTTTCGATGGCGCTGTCGCAGATCACACCGTCGAAATCCAGCGCATAAATGATCGAATTAGTCATGTTGTTCTAGTGATTAGTCGGGTTGCTTATTGCTCTTATTGTAACTGATGACGAAATTACGCTGGTTGGGTGATGCAAAGCAGCTCGCTGATCTTCGTCTCCAGAATGCTATAGTTGCGGGCATTTTGAACAAGCTATCAGGAGGAATCGATGCCGCATTTGTTTAGTAAGTCCCGCATTGTCGCCAATGCCGGATTTAATCGTTGGATGGTGCCGCCGGCGGCGCTGTCGGTGCATTTGTGCATCGGCCAGGCCTATGCTTTCAGCGTTTTCAACGATCCCTTGACCCGGGTGCTGGGGATTTCCGCGCCGGCGGCGGAAGACTGGAAATTGACTGAACTTGGTTGGATATTCAGTTTGGCGATCGTGTTTCTGGGCTTGTCGGCGGCGGTCGGCGGTAAATGGCTGGAAAAAGTCGGGCCACGGCTGACCATGGCGGTGGCGGCTTGCTGTTTCGGCAGCGGTTTCTGGATTTCGGCGGCCGGCGTGGCCTGGCATCAAATTTGGCTGATTTATCTTGGCTACGGCGTCATAGGCGGAATCGGGCTGGGGTTGGGCTATGTGTCGCCGGTGTCGACCCTGATCAAATGGTTTCCCGACCGGCGCGGCATGGCGACCGGCATGGCCATCATGGGCTTCGGCGGCGGAGCCATGATCGGTGCGCCGTTGTCGGTATTGCTGATGGATAGCTTCAAGTCGGCAATATCGGTCGGCGTCATGGAGGCCTTCTGCGTGATGGGGACTATATACTTTATCTCGATGATGATAGGCGCGCTGACGATCCGCATTCCGCCGCAGGGGTGGCAGCCGCAAGACTGGGTGCCGCCTACGGTTAGTAACAAGATGATCAGCCAAAACCATGTGCATATCGATCAGGCGCTAAAAACGCCGCAGTTTTATTTGTTGTGGTTGGTGCTGTGTCTGAACGTGACCGCGGGAATCGGTGTGCTTGGTCAAGCCTCGGTAATGATCCAGGAAATGTTTAAGGGTAGCGTAACCCCGGCGGCAGCGGCGGGATTCGTCGGCTTGTTGAGTCTGTTCAACATGGGTGGACGATTTTTCTGGTCGTCGGCTTCGGATTATCTAGGCCGCAAGACCACCTATTTCATCTTTCTGGCGGTAGGGGCTTTGCTGTATTCGCTGGTGCCGACGATGGGCCTGCTGGGTAATATGGCGCTGTTCGTGTTGCTGTACGCCCTGATCATGAGTATGTACGGCGGCGGTTTCTCAACTATTCCGGCGTATCTGGCCGACATTTTCGGCACTCGCTATGTCGGCGGCATTCATGGTCGGCTGTTGACGGCCTGGTCGACAGCCGGGGTGCTGGGGCCGGTGTTGGTTAACTATATCCGCGAGTTTCAAATTGCCAACGGTGTCGCCAAGGCCGAAGCTTATAACGTCACCATGTACATCATGGCTGGGATCTTGTTGCTGGGTTTCGTCTGCAATTTACTGATTAAGCCTGTGCATGAGAAACACCATATGACGCACGATGAGTTCGATGAACTGGACGGCAGCTATCCGGCCGACGAGCACTAATGGGGGGGATGATGCAAACACAAAAACCGACGTCGTTATTTATTGTGCTGCTGTTTTGGCTGTATGTGGCGATTCCGCTGCTTTGGGGCGTGGCATCGACGGTCAAGAAGGCGTTGGCCTTGTTTGGTTAGCAGACATAAAAAAGGCCTAATAGAATTCTATTAGGCCTTTTGGTAAAGCAAGCCGGAAGTCTGAGTCGGATAGGTGCTGTATGCACCTATCCTTTAGCTCAAATTATTGGTTTTGCTTGAGGGTGTAGCTGATTGAAGGTTTTCTGCTGCCAGAGCCTACGCAGTCTACATTAGCAGAGTAAAGTTCTGCGCCTACGGCATCAGACAGTTGTCTGCTGACCAGAACGGTGTAGACGCCTGAGCCTTTGTTCAGTTGTGAGGCTGAGCCTGAGTCATGGTCGTCATCGTCATGACCATCGTCGTCAGTGCTAGACGCAATAGTGGTGGTGCTGCCGGCGGTAATGAGGTTTGCCGCATTGTCTTTTACAGCCTGAATGGTCAGCAAGGATACAGGGGCCGGTGAAGTGTTGTCGACAATACCTACATTAAGACCAACAGTGCCTCTGCCGCATGTGACGGCGAAAACATCTGTAGCAGCTTCGCCGCTTGCGCTTGAGCCAACAGAACCGCTAACGGTTTTTCCGGTAGTTGGGCCTGGAACCGGAGTAGACGTGGTAGGTCTAGGTGTCGGTGTAGATGTAGCAGGTTTGGTTGTTGGGGTAGCGGTAGCCGGTTTAACAGTAGGCGTTGCTGTAGCTGGTTTAGTAGTGGGTGTTGCAGTCGCTGAAACTGGTGTTGGGGTTGCAGTGGCTGGTTTGGTAGTCGGTGTTGCAGTTGCAGGTTTAGTGGTTGGTGTCGCCGTTGCTGGTTTGGTAGTCGGCGTTGCAGTTGCAGGTTTAGTCGTTGGAGTAGCTGTAGGGCCGGTTGAAAGGTTGGCTGCTCCACCCAGTTGTGAAGCTACCGCATTGGCTTGAGCATTGGTATAAGCGCCACAAAACGTGCCCATCCCACCTTTATTGCTTTGGCAAGCGTTAAGGATGTTGCTTGCTGATGACTTGGAAACTGATAAAGCTGTAGCCGATCCGCCAGTAGAGCCGCCAGTGCTTTTGATGCTGCCGTGGCACGCGACGCACGAGTCGCCGTTGTAGTCGCCGCTATTTAGAGCAAACGCGGTAGTCGGTGCGGCGAGTGCGGCACCCGTTAGCAGCATCGCAGAAATGCCGTGTTTAATAATGGTTCTTTTGTTTGTAGACATAAGAATTACCTCAATTATGGTTAAAAAAATATTTTGAATAGGCCGAATATCTAAGGCTTATTTAAGGCTAAATATTTGCAAGGATATTATTAGTCCTACGCAAACGTTGTGTGTATCTTAACTAACTTTCATTGCAAGTTTATTAAGGGCTCTTAATGAAAAGATTAAGAGGACATTAAAAAAACTTTTCGTTGAACTTGGCTGTAGGATAGGGGCTGCAGCTCTTAAATTCCGTGCGCTTTCTCACAACAATTCGGCAGGGAAAATGAAGAAAAGATTAAAAGAGGATGGGGGATTTTGCTGGGCGTTTGTAGATTTACGCAGCAGATTTTTTCAGCGAGTGTCGGTTGTTTTGTTGAAAAAATAAAACTAAATCACATAAATAATAATAGCTTACTTCTTTGAATATTAATTAGGTTGAGAAAGTCGAATTAATACTTGCAAATCGATGTGGCTGCGTAGGTCTGGCATTCGGGCAGCGGAGCGAAAGGATCGTCCGCTGCCTAAAGAGGCGGAGTTTATTTTGCGGTGGAGCGATAGTATTCAACCGCCGCGCCAACGCCGCTGCCGGGTTTGATGTCAAAGCCGTGATCCAGCATGGCCATTTCCACGCCGGCGATGGCGCCCAGCATAGAAACGTCGTTCATGTCGCCGATATGGCCGATGCGGAATACCTTGCCGGAAACTTCACTCAGACCGGCACCCAGCGACAAGTTATACTTTTTATAAGCGGTGCTGATGACTTCGCGGGCATCTTTGTCGGCCGGCACCACAACCGCGGTGACGGTATCGGATTCGAAACCGGCTTGGGCGCAGGTGGTTAAGCCCCAGGCGGCAACCGCGCGGCGTACGCCTTCACCCAGGCGGTGATGGCGGGCATAGACGTTGTCCAAACCTTCTTCCAGCAACAGCTCCAGCGATTTGCGCAAGCCATAAAGCATCGGCGTGGATGGCGTATACGGGGTGTAGCCGTCCTTATTGGAGGCCATCATGTCTTTTAAGGAAAAAAACGAGCAAGGGAAGTTGCTGGTTTCGACGGCAGCCAGGGCTTTTTGACTGAAACCTAGAATTGCGGCACCTGCAGGCAGCATGAAGCCTTTTTGCGAGCCGCTGATCGCCGCGTCTACGCCCCAATCGTCTTGACGGAATTCGATGCTGGCGATGGAGCTGACGCCGTCGACGAACAGCAGTGCCGGATGAGCGGCAGCGTCCATGGCTTTGCGTACGCCCGGAATGCTGCTGGTAACGCCGGTCGATGTTTCGTTATGCGTGGCCAGAACCGCTTTGATTTCGTGATTTTTGTCTTCTTTCAGACGGGCTTCCAGGTGATCTAGTGGAATGCCTTTGCCCCATTCGACTTGGTGAATTTCGACGTCGAAGCCGAGTTTTCTGCAGGCTTCCGCCCACAAGTGGCCGAATTGGCCGAAACGGTAAATCAAGACTTTGTCGCCTTGATTCAAGCAGTTGGTCAGCGCCACTTCCCAGCCGGCGGTGCCGGTTGCTGGAAATACGAAGCACTGGCCGCTTTCGGTGCGGAAGACTTTTTTCAGGTCGGCCAGGATGGGGTTCAATAGTTTGGGGAAGATCGGCGAACGGTGATCTTCCATGGGCACATGCATCGCGCTCAGCACTTCGTGTGGGGAATTGGTTGGACCTGGAACAAAAAGGTGATTGCGACCCGCCATCTGGTATCTCCTTGGATTTTGATAAGGGTAAAAAACCGCGGGATGGTGTCATATTTGCAGAGATTGGGCAAGTGAAATGCGGCGAATTTCAACTCAATCGCAGTGCTTGAGCCGCTTGCGGGAATTGACATTAGCGGTCTCGAAAGTAAAATGGCTGGTTATTTCAATTAAGCGGAACCGAAAAATACACAACGGTTTCTTGCCTACAACATTAGGATGCTATATGAGCCACACTCTTTACCAAGCCAATGCTCAACGCGTGCAACGCTGCGAATTGGCGGTTCCGGGTTCCAACCCAGACATGTTCGAAAAAGCCCTGAACAGCGGTGTGGACTTCGTGTTCTTGGACTTGGAAGACGCGGTAGCGCCGGACGACAAATTGCAAGCTCGCAAGAATATCATCCAGGCCATCAACGATCTGGATTGGGAAGGCCACGGCATCACCTTGTCGGTGCGTATCAATGGTCTCGACACGCAATATATGGTGCGCGACGTGGTGGATCTGGTCGAGCAGGCCGGCAGCAAAATCAAAACCCTGCTGGTGCCTAAAGTCGGCGTTTACGGCGACGTCTACATGGTCGAAGCCATGTTGAATCAATTGGAAATGCAACAAGGCCTGAAAAACAAGATCGGCATCGAAGCCTTAATCGAAACCGCGTTGGGCATGGCCAACGTCGAAGACATCGCCAAGCAAGGCGCCATTGGCGGCCGTTTGGAAGCTTTGCATTTCGGCGTTGCCGACTACGCTGCCAGCAACCGTGCCCGCACCGTCAACATTGGCGGCTTGAATCCCGATTATCCTGGCGACCAATGGCATGCAGCCATCAGCCGGATGACCGTGGCTTGCCGTGCCTATGGTCTGCGTCCTATCGACGGTCCGTTCGGCGATATTAAAGATCCCGAAGGATTTAAAGCCGCCGCTCGCCGCGCTGCTGCACTGGGCTGCGAGGGCAAGTGGGCGATCCATCCGTCGCAAATTGCGTTGGCCAACGAAGTCTTTACCCCGCCTGCCTCGGAAGTCGAAAAAGCTAAGCGCATTCTGGAAGCTTTGAAAGAAGCGGCAGCGCAAGGTAAGGGCGCCGCAGCGCTGGATGGCCGTCTGATCGATGCGGCTTCCGAACGCATGGCCAACAACATCGTGCGTGCCGCCGAGGCGATTGCTGCTAAGGCCGGCTAAATATATGTAGGTTGGGTTAGCGAAGCGTAACCCAACATTTAAGGCCTTCGTGTTGGGTTACGGCTGGCGCCTAACCCAACCTACATTTTCTAAATATCTAAGAGAGTTACCATGGACATTCATGAGTACCAAGCGAAACAATTGCTGGCCGAATACGGCGTCAAAATCGCCGATGGCGGTTTAGCGTATAGCCCGGAAGATGCGGTACAGCGTTCCCGTGAAATCGGCGGCCATGTCTGGGTGGTCAAAGCCCAAATCCATTCCGGTGCCCGCGGCAAGGCCGGCGGCATCAAAGTCTGCAAGACTCACGAGGAAGTCAGTGCCGCGGCCGATGCGCTGCTGGGTAAACGTCTGGTGACCCATCAAACCGGCCCGGC
>Ga0172367_10008817_pt1 | contig 11202 bp, 10 predicted proteins | sample Lak10m_FD_114542 | JGI IMG/M metagenome (GOLD analysis project Ga0172367, IMG submission 114542) | Freshwater microbial communities from Kabuno Bay, South-Kivu, Congo - kab_022012_10m | ecosystem: Environmental > Aquatic > Freshwater > Lake | place: Democratic Republic of the Congo: South-Kivu...
GGCATAGGCGAACAGCCAGATCAGGTGGGTCATGTTGCGACGCAGTTCTTCACGCGGTTCGATCGCGGCCAGGTTGCGGTCACGGGTCTTCCAGATGTAGCCCCACAGGATGGAGGCGGTGACCACTTCCAGGACGATTTCGGTGTACAGGAAGTTCATCCAGTAGGTTTCGAATTCCGGTGCGAAGGAATCGAGACCGGCGGACCAGCCATATACGCCTTCATACCAACGAACCCATGCGTAAAAGACCGCATAGATCGCGAAGGCGAAGGTGAGCCATGCTTTGTCGAGTAACGGCTTATCGGCCGCGCCGACGCCACTTGCAATTGCTGCCATTGTAGTACCTCTTGTGTGTGGTGTGGTGAGGTGCGAGCGCACCCCGGTTTGAGCCTCCTGGCCTCCCGATGCCCGGGCGTTGGCCCGACCATGCCGGCCCCAGTCCTCGGGGCGATGCGCAGTCTACCATCCATAAACGCGCTGTCAACAAAAAAATGCGACAATTTGTCGCACCCTCATTTTTCCAGGAAAAATTGAGCCTCACCAACCTGTTCCTGCGTTACTATCCATTCAGTTTTTCCCCCGCATTAATGACTCCCTTCAACCCGGCATGAGAATGATCACCCGCCATGGCATGCCCTTGCTGCTGTTTCTCGCATGGTCCAGCGGAATGAATTCCGCTTGGGGTGTGATCGTGAACGACGAAAGCCTGGCGAGAGGCTGCGCGGGCTGCCATGGCATCCGTGGTGAAGGTCATGGGGCGCTCCCGCCAATTTCGGGACGACCGCATGCGGCGTTGGAAAAGGCCCTGCGAGATTTCAAGTCAGACCAGCGAACAGCTACCGTCATGCAGCGTATCTCCAAAGGCTATAGTGACGAGGAACTGGCGCGCCTAGCGCGCTATTTCGCCAACAGGCCCATGAGATGACGTCCATGACCCGGCGGGGATGGCTGAAGGTCGGCCTCGCCTCTTGGGGGTGGGGCATGCTTTCGTGCAGCCATTCGTTCACCCAACCGGGCACTCTTGGAAGCGCCCGGGTTGTGGTTGCGGGCGGTGGGTTCGGGGGGCTGAATGCCGCCAAGGCGTTGAAGCGGCTTGCCCCGGAGTTGCACGTCACGTTGGTTGAACGGCAAGCGGTTTATTCGCGTTGTCCCGGCTCAAACCTGGTCATCGCCGGCATCGAACCCATGGATACGCTGGTGCATGATTATGCTGACAGCGCACAAGGGATGGACATCGAGGTTGTTCGGGACTCCATTGTGGGTGTTGATAGCCGAACCCGGCGAGTGAAACTCCAGACCGGGAACACCTTACCCTATGACCGGCTTATTCTTTCACCGGGCATCGATTTCCGCTGGAATGATATTGAAGGCTATGGTGAATCCGCGAGCCTGACCATTCCTCATGCCTGGAAGAGCGGCCAGCAGACCCAGTTATTGCGGGATCAAATTGCATCCATGCGCCCAGGCGGTATTGTGCTGATCACCGCGCCGGAAAACCCCTACCGGTGCCCGCCCGGACCTTATGAACGCGCTTCACTGATCGCGCATTACCTGAGCGGACACAACCCCAAAGCTAAGGTGATTGTGCTTGACGCCAAAACCAAGTTTTCCAAACAGGCCGCCTTCAGTCAGGCTTGGCGCCAGCTTTATCCGGGCATGATCGAGTGGTTGTCACCCGAACTGGAAGGCGGAATTGATCATATCGACGCCCGCAACCGCGTTGTTCATACAGAGTTCAATCGCCACCCGGCCGACGTACTCAATGTGATCCCGCCTCAGCGCGCGGGTGACCTGGCCAGATTGGCCGGCGTGACCGATGAGACGGGATGGTGTCCGGTTGATCCCCTGACTTTCGAATCCAGACTCCAGGCTGGCATCCATGTCATCGGCGATGCTTGCTCCGCCGCGCCGATGCCCAAATCGGCTTTTTCCGCCCAATCTCAGGCTCGGTATTGCAGTGCGGCCATCGTCGCGCTGCTGTCGGGCCAAGCCCCGGCTTTCCCCAGACTCATCAATCATTGCTACAGCTTTGTCGATCCCTCACGCGCGATCTCGGTGACCGGCGTCTATGGTTACGAAACCTCCACCCGCTCCCTCACCACACTATCAAGCGGAGAAACAGCCCCTAATGGCGACTGGTTGACGGAAGGCCTCTACGCCCACGATTGGTACGATTTAATCATGGAAGAAACCTTCGGCTGAAGGTCCATAGTCTTGCGACGCATGGATAGGCGGTTGATTTCATTCGCTCAACGCTCGGGCCAGTAGCATTCTGATGCCTTCCGGAAATGTCAGTTGCAAGGCAAGCTCATGTCCCCGCTCCGACATCTTTCTCCAGGTTTTACGCACTATTCCAACCAACTTGTCGGGATCCTGGCCAGCGGCAAACTCCGTGAGGTAGTTTTCCAGGAAAACCAGACAGATTACATCCTCCAACATCTGTACCTCGGCATCGGTCTTGATGCCGCGCTTCTGGATCATGACCTTGACCCTGTCAATTTCGGCTTGCCCATAACCTGCCTTCAGCATCAATTCGGCCACCCGGTCGGCATGAAATCCATAAAGGTAGGTCCGCCATTGCAGGTAACCTTCCCGTGTAGCAGGATAGCTGTCTCTCGGCACTTCCCAGCGCTGTAGATGCTGGCCACGAGCGGCAATCCTCAGCAGTTCCGTCGGTTTGGGACACACCCGCTCCAGCCAAGCGGACATCCGCCGTCCATACAATAATTCCCGCGGTTCTCCACCCTCTCTATTCGGATCACGGGCATTGGCCGCATCGATCAGCGCAAGAACCCTGTCCAATCTCGACATCATCTTCAATCCCCCAACATTCCAGTAAACAAATACATAAAACCGGCGTCAAAACCCATTTTTGGATTGACGATCATCGCCACCATCTTACCGTCTGCCAGCGCATCACGAGACTCTGGTGTAAAATTGGATCATTCGCGAGGGAACCGATGCATATTTTGCTCAGTAATGACGACGGCTACTCGGCCGCGGGACTCAAGGCCCTGGCCAGCGCACTATCCGCGCATGTCGATATCACGGTGGTGGCCCCCGAGGCCAATCGCAGCGGCGCCAGCAATTCCCTGACACTGGAAATACCCCTTCGCGTCAGCCAGGCCGAGAACGGATTTTACAAAGTCAACGGTACCCCCACCGATTGCGTGCATCTGGCCATTACCGGCCTGCTGGACCGTGAACCCGACATGGTGTTTGCCGGCATCAATCATGGCTCCAACCTGGGGGACGATGTGATTTATTCCGGTACCGTGGCGGCAGCCACCGAAGGCCGTTTCCTGGGGTTGCCCGCCGTCGCGCTCTCGCTGGCCTCCCCGAATCCCAAGCATTTCGACACGGCCGGCCGCGTCGCCGTCTCTCTGCTGGAACGCATACGACGTTATCCACTACCGCCTGACACCATTCTCAACGTAAACATTCCCGATATTCCCTGGGAGGAACTTCAAGGGTTTAGGTCATGCCGTCTTGGTCAGCGCCATCGGGCCGAACCCGTCATTCGCGCCCTCGATCCGCGAGGACGTGAGGTCTATTGGGTCGGCGCCGCTGGACCGGAACAGGATGCGGGACCGGGAACGGACTTCCACGCCCTGCGCGAGGGATATGTGTCGGTGACGCCGCTACAGATTGATCTGACCCGCTACGACCGCATCGAAACCCTGGCGCACTGGCTTGAGGGTGAGCCCGATCGATGAATTATCGGTTCGAAGGTATCGGCATGACCTCCCGGCGAACACGGGAACGCCTGGTGGCCAGACTCAAGGAGCAAGGGATTCGCCACCCCGATGTATTGCGTATCATGCTGGAAACCCCAAGGCATCTTTTTGTCGAGGAGGCTCTGGCAAGCCGCGCCTATGAAGACACCGCGCTGCCCATCGGTTTCAACCAGACGATCTCACAGCCCTATATTGTGGCGCGCATGACCGAATTACTGTTCGAAGCTGGGCCGCTCGACAAGGTATTGGAGGTCGGCACGGGCTCTGGCTATCAGACCGCGATCCTGGCACAACTGGCCAAGCGCGTGCATTCAGTGGAACGCATCTACCCCTTACAGCAACGCGCCCGACGGTGCCTGCAAGCCCTGCATTTGCGCAATGTGAGACTCAAGCATAGTGACGGTGGCTGGGGCTGGGAGGAATACGCCCCTTACGACGGCATACTGGCCACGGCCGCACCCGGCGAAATCCCCGAAACCCTGCTCTCACAGATGGCGCGCCGCAGCATCATGGTGATTCCCGTCGGCAAGGAGGGTACCCAAATTCTCATGCGCGTAACCCGCAGCGAAGTGGGTTTCGAGGTCGAGGAGATCGAACCTGTCAATTTTGTGCCATTCGTACCAGGCATCATCTGAAAATACAGCCTCCAGGAACTGGGGGGCTCGCTTGGTCCTGCCCACCTCGCATCGTGCCATACCAGAGTCGCATGCCCGCGGCGCGCCATCAAAAAAATCGGCTATTGATCCAAAAGTGCGCCACGATACTTGCGGCATAACCCAGGGCAATCGCCGGAACCCATTTGAGATGCGACACAAAGGAATAAATCCCTTTGGTCTGCCCCAGTAATCCAACCCCCGCCGCTGAACCAATGGCCAGCAGGCTGCCGCCCACCCCGGCGGTCAGCGTAACCAGCAGCCACTGCCCCTCGGAAATGTTGGGCTCCATGGTCAGCACCGCGTACATGATGGTGCCGTTATCAATAAAGGCGGAAACAATTCCGATCAGTACATTGGCGATGGTCGGATTCAGGTCCGTGTACAGATAGCTCGATGCCAACTCCAGATAACCAATAAAACTCAGACCACCGACACTCACCATGACCCCATAGAAAAACAACAGGGTATCCCATTCCAGACGGGAGACATTATGAAAAACATCGAACAATTGATGTTGCAGTTCGGCATCGACCTTCACTGCTTCCGACAAGGATTCCGAAGCATTATCGTCATCCGTCTCGACTACTGACTCGCTTTCCTTATGATCTTTGCGGCGTGAACTGTAGAGGTAGTAGAAATAAAAACTCAGGTAGCTCAAGCCAGCCAGCATACCGGCGGCCGGGGGTAAATCCAGGAAGTTTTCGAAGCAGACCGCCGTGGCAATGGTCAGGAAAAATAAGGCGATGATTCCCACTGCACCACGCCGCAAGGGTTTCGCCTTGGCGCCGCCTGAAGGTCGCTCCCTGGGTACCCAGAAATGCATGATCGCGGCTGGCACAAGGAAGTTGACGACAGCGGGCAGAAACAAGGTAAAGAAATGTGCGAAGGGCACCACACCTTTCTGCCAAACCAACAGGGTGGTGATATCACCAAAAGGGCTGAATGAACCACCGGCATTGGTCGCCACCACGATATTCACGCAGGCGATGGTGATGAAGCGGCGATTGTCCCTGGCCATCGTCAGGACCACGGCGCCCATGAGCAGGGCCGTGGTCAGATTATTAAGCACGGAGGACATGAAAAAGGACAGGATGCCGGTGATCCAGAACAACTTGCGGTATCCCAGCCCCCGACTCAACAGCCAGACCCGCAAAGTGTCGAAGATACCACGCTGTTCCATGGCATTCAGATAGGTCATTGAAACCAGGATGAACAAGAACAGCTCGGCATACCCCTCGAGTACGCTCCGAAACGCATGACCGGAACGTTCCCCCAGCCCATTTCGGACATAGACCGCGGCAATGAGAACCCAGATGAGGCTGGCTGCGAAAACCATGGGTTTGGACTTTCGCAGCATGGTCGACTCTTCCATCATGGCGAGCACATAGGCCAGGAAGAATATCGCCAGGGCACCAAACCCTACCCAATGACGCGTCAGATCGAGAGACTGTAAATGAGTGCCGACCTCGGTCGCCAAGGTCATCCCTGGGAAAATCAGGAAAAGAACCGGCACGATGGTTGAACAACGGCGCATGGCTAGGCTGACTCCATTCTATGATGATGAAACACTAAGGCTAAGTGTAGAGTTCTCTGGGCAAGTTCATGCAAGGTTCAAAACACACTGTTATTTGAAGACTCACCCGGACAGTATGAGAGTGACATTGATCCAGACTTGGCGGTTCCCGTTTGATCATGCTCTCAGAGCATACTAGCAATTACCGATCCAAAGATTATCAGGCGTGTTACCCGTGAACTCGCCTGAATATGAGTCGCGGAGATGGGTGAGGAGGCGCTCGCTCGCCTCCTGTCAACCGCCTGAAGGGTCACTCCGGATCCCAGGCTGGACGACCCATGCTGTTGGGATTGGTGATTCCCCAATAGCCCCAGTTACCCCAGGGACCCATGGGGGACCATCCAGCCTGCTGGTTCTCTGATATTTCGTGAGTGATCATCTCCTGGTTGGACTTTGCCATATCGACAGAAAGCTGCTGCAACCTGTCATATTCCGACTCCCTGCCGATATACAGGCAACTGCAAACATCGGGATCGGGATAGATGTAGTAGACATTTTCCGGTCGCGGAATGCGGGTAACGGTCTCTGCCGGCAAAGATCTGAGCATTTCCTGCCGCTCACGCGTATCCGCCAGCATGATCTTGAAGCCCGCCGCCTTGAGCTGATTTTCCATTGAGCGCGTGCTGGATTCACGGATGTCATGCTCGACCTCGGCGCAGCCACTCACGGCCAAAGCCGCCAACAACATCCACAGGCGGGGGGGGGTGTAATTATTCATTAAGCCGTTCGCTGGTCTGAGAATTCATGATTCGGAGCCATAAGCATACCGCAGCCAGTTGGTAGCTTAGAAAAAAAGACCAATATCATTCTGCCATAACGCAGAATGGCGTAACCACGCGGTCTCATCGAGCAAAGGGTGGGGCGCAGTTCACCCCAATCACCCTGGTTCGCTCAACTTTGACACTAACGTGGAACTGGGAAAGGAAGGAGAAGCATTCCGTCCGACTCAACCCCGAAGGCGTACCGGGATCCGTTGCCGGCCAAAATGACCCACCTCCGTCCCAAAGCGGCCGGCCAGTGGGGTTGCGCACACCGGACAACGCCCCCTTGCGTCGAGTTCATAGCGGAGAATCTGGTGCCAATCACGTTCGATCAGCACCCCACCACACCCAGTGCAAGCCGTGGTTCCTCCTTCCACATCATGAACATTGCCGGTATACACATGGCGCAGACCATTCCCCAAGGCAATTCGCCGGGCGCGCTTGAGGATATCGGGCGAAGTCCGCTCCACATCGTTCAGCTTCCAGGCGGGATGAAATGCCGTGAAATGCAGCGGGACATCGGTCCCCAAGTGCTCGACGATCCAGCGCGTCATGCCATCGATTTCCGCCGTTCCATCGTTGAGTCCGGGTATCAGCAATGTGGTAATTTCGAGCCAGCAGTCGGTTTCCTGCCTGACATATTGCAGCGTCTCCAGAACGGCGGCCAGATGCGATCCCGTCTGTTTGACATAGAATTCCTCGTTGAAGGCTTTCAGGTCGATATTGGCGGCATCCATCTTCGCGTAAAACTCACGCCGTGGCTCCGCGTGAATGTAACCTGCGGTAACCGCCACGGTCTGGATCCCCCGGGCGTGACAGGCATCGGCGGTGTCCATCGCATATTCGGCAAAAATCACCGGGTCGTTATAAGTGAACGCCACGCTCCGACAGCCCGTCTCCACCGCCACCTCGGCGATGCGCTCGGGACTCGCGGCATCCTGGAGTTTGTCCATCTCCCGGCTCTTGGAAATATCCCAGTTCTGGCAAAACTTGCAGGCCAGATTACAACCTGCCGTACCAAAGCTGAAGACACTGCTGCCCGGATAAAAATGGTTCAGCGGCTTCTTTTCGATGGGGTCGATGCAAAAGCCTGAGCTACGACCATAGGTCGTCAATACCATGGCATCGTTCTGGCGGGCCCGCACGAAGCACAGTCCCCGCTGGCCCTCGTGCAAGCGACACTCCCTCGGACAAAGATCGCATTGCAGACGACCATCTTCCAACCGATGCCACCAGCGCGCCGGATGAGTGGCATTGACGTTGATCTCGTCGCTTGTCGCGTTCATACCCCGACCTCCCCCGTTTCCTTGAACAGCCGCACCTCGTATCGTGCCAGTTCCACATCCTCGGCCCAGAAATCCTCGGGTAACCCCGCCTTGCGCTTCAGTGCCGCGAGGAATTCACGCCCATCGGGTAGCTGCGCCCAGACCTGGGGGAGGAAAGTGCTGCGGTAATGTCTCCAACCGAAAATCAACCCATCCACGCCAGGCCGCAACAGAGTCAAGGCCTCGGCTTCGGAACTGACATTGAGTATCCGGGGCGCCCCCAGCAGGGAGACTTCGACCTCCAGCCCGGACCACTCGCTCAGTGTGAGCGGTTGAAAGCGCGGATCTTCGAAGGCAGCCCGATGGGCGTTGCGTCGGACATCGCTTTCGAGACTGTCCTCGCCCGCCACCAGGCGGCCAATGCAGCCGCGTAAAGACCCTCGGTGATGCAGCGTCACGAAAGTCGCTCCGGGTTCCTGCAAGGCGGGATGATGTGGCTCTTCCCGCAGAGGCAATCCCAGCCGCGAGGCGATGGCATTGCGAGCACGCGTGAGCAAGGCCGGACCCAAGTCGGCGCATCGGTCCGAGCCAGCGGTTCCGGTATCCTCCCCGGGCTTACCGGTTGGCTCGGGCCAGAAGGCCAACGCCGCATACCCCACTACCCGGGAGTGGTCACCCGTGATATCGCCGGAATTGCACATATTGAGCAATTCCGGCTTGAGCCCATGCCGGGTAGCGGCCAACATCGCACCATTGACCGGATAGGCCCCACAGGCATCGTGGGGATCGAGCCGACCTTCGCGGTCGAGTATGCGTTGTACGGTCTGTTGGTCGCGCCGCCGGGCCTGATCATAGTCCAGGAAATGCGACAAATCGCTGCTGATCACAATCAGAGTCTCATCCCCGCCCCATAGCAACTCCAGGACCTCGGCCACCTGCCCTGGAGTAGCATCGCCCACCACCAGTGGAACCAGGGTGAAATCGCCCAGTGCCTTTTGCAGAAAAGGCAGTTGCACTTCAAGCGAATGCTCCCGGTCATGAGCCGGATCACTCACCACGACTTGCGGCACATGGCGGATCAGGTCAAGCGCATGCGAATCCAACGGCACATCGCCCAGCGGTGTCGAAAAGAAGCCCACGCTGGGCATCGCCAACCCGTTGACTGCCACCCGATGAGCGGGACCGAGCAAAATGACCCGGCGAACACGCCCAGTGTACAACCTGAGCAGCGTATAAGCCGAGGCCGCTATGGCGCCGGAATACAGGTAGCCCGCATGGGGCACAATCAGAAGCTTCGGCGGGTTTGGATGAGAGACCTCCGAGGGGACTCGCAGCCAGCCATCAAGCTGGGCGGAAAGGGCTTCCCGAGAGTCGGAATAGAACTGACCCGCTACGGCGGGAGGTCTACAAAGAGTGTTGATATGAGGCATGGCGCGGAACCGGTGGGTAGGCGTGAACCGACTCGATATCGCTGTTTAGCCAGGAAGAACATTGGCTTGCGGAGCACATGACCGGCCGGTAATGTCTGGAGATATTGTGCTCCACCACATCTGATTCAAGCCAGCGCTGAAGATGATCGTTGTAATGAATGCTGCTCTGGATGCCTGAACACGGGTGCGTTCCATGACCGGCTCATCCGGTTACAAAGGTTCCCTGATACCACACGGGAACAATGCCAACCGTCATTCGCCCGATTGACTGATTTGCCGGGATCAAAGCCCCGAAAACTCGAGCCGCGGTACCTCGAACTCCCCGGAGTTTGTGGAGAGCACCTACCCACGGGTCAACCAATAGTGCTTCAGGTGATACGCCGCCAACAGGCGTTGCGTCAGAAATAGGAGACTCATCGACAAGGCATAGCCAAGCGCCGCTCCAACTCCCTGGTACCAGAATCCCATGAGCATGGTCAGCATGAGATTGAGAAGTAGCGCGATAGCCGTAGTAATGAACACCTCTCGCTCCCGCTTGATGAACTGCAGGACATAGGGTGAATCCGAGAACAGGGCGTTGACCGAAGCGCCGGCCGCCAGTAGACACAGCACCTCATACCCATCGCGAAAATCGTCGCCAAACCAGCTCAGTATTTCACGGCCAAAAATGACGACGCCCGCGAAAAAAAGAACCGTCAGGCTACCCAGCACCACCAAGCGATGCTTGCTCAAGTGTCGCATGGCCCGTTGGTCGCGCCGCTCCATATAAATCGACATCAAGGGTATGTAAAAGCGATTGGTGGTATTCGCCAACAACACGATGAAGGTACCCGTCTGAGCGGCTATGGCATAGATACCCACCACGGACTTGGACGTGAATAACAACTCCAGGATGATCACGCCTGAACTGGCGATGACACTCAACATCCAGCTATTGAATAAAAACGGCATGCCTCGACGCAGCCATTTGCCCGATAGATAGGTCGGCTTGGCGTGCCATAATTTTGCGGGTATCGAATTCCTGACCAGGTGAAAGATGGCTATCAGCGCCAGCATCCAGGCCAGGCCAAAGGCAATCGCTACACCGATGGCGGTATAGGGAACCTCAAACAGCCCAATGAGATGAATCAACACAAAAAAGTTGGCCGGCATCATGAATCGATAGATGACGACGGCCTGAATTTGGGCACCGTTGGCGGTCGCCACTTCGACCAAAAACAACACCACCGCAATGACTGGCAGGAATGACGTGAGCACGATAACCGCCAGGTGCGAATCATCCTGCTGGCCGGTCAGCGTACTGGATAACGTCAAGGACAACAGAAACACCAGACCCAAACTAACCAAAATGATGGTGCGCAAGGAAAACCGCCAGAAACCGTGGGCATGGGACCAGTCCTCACGCTCCTGGTAGACCGGGAGGCAGCGTAGGACGTACTTTTCTAGGCCTAGTGTCGACAAGGTACTAAGCACTGTCACCATCGAAAGTGCGACGCTGTAGTCGTCGAAATCACTGACGGACAGTTTGCGGGCCAGGGCGATGCTGGAGATATACAGGAGAAAAAAGTTTCCAATGGCCAGCAGGCTCAGACTGAGGGCGCGTAAAGAGTGCCCATGCAGCAGGTAATCAAGGGTGCGATTCAAAGTGATGCGTTGGCGAAATAAGCGGGTCATGCCGCTTGCTGTTCGAGGCCCTGCCAATAGGCATCCCATTCGCCGTTGGCGCGGTTGATCCGCAACGCCAACATGGCCTCGACATGGTCCGGCGTCCACCAGGCCC
>Ga0172367_10008818_pt1 | contig 11202 bp, 4 predicted proteins | sample Lak10m_FD_114542 | JGI IMG/M metagenome (GOLD analysis project Ga0172367, IMG submission 114542) | Freshwater microbial communities from Kabuno Bay, South-Kivu, Congo - kab_022012_10m | ecosystem: Environmental > Aquatic > Freshwater > Lake | place: Democratic Republic of the Congo: South-Kivu...
GATTAGCCTTAAATAAAAGATTAATTTTAAATAGAATAAAAAAATTAATTTTAAATAGAATAAAATAATTAATCTTAAACATAATAAACTAATTAATTTTAAATAAAAGATTAATTTTAAATAATAGAAAAAAATTAATCTTAAACACAATAAACTAATTAATTTTAAATAATAGAAAAAAATTAATCTTAAATAAAAGATTAATCTTAAACAGATTAAAATAATTAATCTTAAACAGAATAAAACGATAAATTTTAAATAAAAGATTAATCTTAAACAGAATAAAACGATAAATTTTAAACGATTTAAAATAAAAATATCATAGACAACTAATATACCATTAGTATCGAAAATATTAATTAATAATAAAATTCAACATTAAACACAGAATAATAAAATTTAATATTAGGCACTGAATTATAAAATCAACAACAATAAGAAATTTTAAATTAGTCCAATATAACAAATATATATTAAGATAGCACTGAAAATGATACTCTTAAAAATTTACACAACGTAATTTAAGATAGTTTCGAAATTCAAAATCATAATAAAAATTAATAAAATGAAAAAAAAAAAATTTAAAATAACAATTAAAGTTTTTAAAAAAGTTTTTAAAATAAAAGTTTTTAAAAAAGTTTTTAAAATAAAAGTTTTTAAAATGGAAATTAAAGTTTTTAAAACAAAAATAACAGCTTTATAATAGATATCAAGAATATAAAATTTACACAAATTGGTAATACGTCAATCGATATATTTATAAACAATGTTTTTTAAATACTTTTAAATGTTAAAGATGTAAACCTAGGAGATAAAAAATTTTTCGTATCATTGTTCTTATCATTTTATGACAAGTCAGGTTTAAAAAATATTAAAGACTCTATTTAGTAAAAATAAAATATAACCTTTTTAAAAGAATAAAAAGCAGATTATGCATATTTCAACTAAATGATACATAAAATTTAAATGTATAATTATCCCCCAAACTAATTTTTACTCGGGGTGCCGGTATTAATTCGCGATGAGAATTAAGGAAATAACAGTTTCACGTTTGAAAAATATTAGAATAAAATTATTAATATAAATAATTAATGTGAAATTATATTAATAACTGTAGATTAAAAAACATGTTAAGTATCTTTTAATTTCGATAAAATTATTATTAATCAATAAAATTATTAAATATTAGCTATCGTTGATTATCAAGGTGATTAAAAAATAATAATTAAAGATAATTAATATTATAAACTTAAATAATCAGAATTTAGAAAAATTTTAACTTCTCATATATATTATAGCTGTACTCAATAGTAATATTTTATACTTAAAAAATATAGCGATCATTTATGAAAAAATCATTATCTTGTATAATAAAGTATATATTTTCCATTTTCTTTTATATATTTTTATAATTAAAATAAAATCTTTTTATCCATCGGGAACGTTCTATCTTATTTTTCACATATTTATTACGGCGTCTGTTCTAATAAGGTATAAAATATGTTAAAATTTAAGTTCTAATAATTTATTTCGTCGTCTATTATTATTAATGATTATGATAATGAATACAAAAATTTTTTAATTGATATATCTTTATTACATTTTTCACATTTTTTTTAATCATTTTTAGTATGTTATTATATAATATCAAAAATATATTTTTATTTATTATTTTGTTTTTATTAAACTATCAATAAATCATGGATATCATAATCTATAACCGTTCCACAATCACATTATTATATTTATTTAAAAATAATCATTTATTAGATACTATTCGGTTTTTAATTAATATAATTTTAAATTTTAGTTTTAAATATTTATTCTAAACTTTCCATATAGGTAATTTATTACTAATTTTCATTTTTTAAATAAAATTGGAAAAATGCCATAAAATCTTTTTGATCGCTAAATTTTATATTCCCTAATATTAGATCTTTCAAATGTATTTCTACTGGTTAACTCGCTTATTTTTTCGTTCTTAAAAGCTCTCTAAAAAATCCTTCTTTTTATTCATATAAATATTCTTTAGTAATATTTTATCTTTCATATAATAATAAATAAGGAAGCTGATATTAATTTATCTCTTAAATTTAATTTATTGTATCGTCACTAATTTCTTCAGCTGCATCTGAATCTATTTTTATAGCAGTATAATGACCGTAATCTTTTTCACTAGAATGGTGTAAAATTACGGAAACTAAATTATATTTACAATTTTCTTAATCCGTATTTTTGTCGCGATAAAATTACACAGGTGTTTAAAATTTAGAAGTTAAATATACCAAATCTAATTCTTTAGGAAAATAAAAATTGTTATTAGTTCTGTCTTTTAAACCTCCTTAACCAAATCTTCTTATCATAAAAATAATATAATCGGAAAAAAAAATATCAACATTTTTAAATAACGTATAATTACTATTACAAAACTCACAATTTTTTTCTCTTATTGTGAATTAACTCGCATTATATATAGAGTCGTAAAATTAAGTATCTTGAAATTTTTTACCATCAAATTAGAAATCTAGAAAAATTATTTAACTAGTTTAAGTACGTGTTTACTACATTAAACATTCCATACATACAGATTATTATATTTATAATATTTCGAATAAATCATTCCATATATTTCTTTCGTTTTAAACATTTATAACACTATTCACAATATTTTCATAAAAATCATCATTTATGATATTTTAATTTGTATATAAATTTTAATAGTATGGTTCTGTGTGTTGCATTAGATATTATAAAAATTCCTAGGCGTCTTATTGTTGCCCGTTGGAATATTATTGATCGCAATGCGTTTTAAAATTTTTTAATGCTTTTATGATTTCTTGTTCATCATTGTATGATTTGAATATATTCAATATACTATTTGATAACGCTCTTTCGTTTTAAACGTTTTATTAAATTTAAATCTAGTCTTTTTATTACTCGATATAAGACATAAATGATTTACAAGAGGATAAAAATTAAATAGTAGAATTTTAATAACAGGTATTACCTAAATTTTATATTTTATGACTAAAAAAATAATGTTTTTTATTTTTATTTTAAAATTTTATTTTGTCAGATTTTATGTTTTTATTTACTTAAACATCAATAATCTTCTATTATATAAGAAATTACATTGCGATTTCGTATTTATTTAATATTTAATTTTAAATATTTTATACATCTTAATTCTATACCTTGATATTTTCAATATTTATATTTTTATTACCATTAATATTTTTATTATTATTATTTTAATATTAATTTTTTTTTTTATTCGTGATAATTTTATATAATACAAATATTATTAATAAAACAGATATAATAATCACAGCGATGTATATAATATTTTTTTTTTTTACCAATTTGATTTTTTTTTTTAACATTATATAATTAATAAATAAAAAATATATTTAAATAATTATATATATGAACAATAAAATTTCAGATCTAATATTGTTTGATTAACTCGATGAAAAATATTTAAAATAATAAGAAAAAAATTTTGAAATTTTTTCAAAAGATATGGGATCTTATATAAATTTCGAACATAAAAAAGATGATTTTGAATATATTTTGTCAACTCCTAATATGAAAAAAAATACATTAATTATTTATTTTCCAGATAAAAATGAAACTATTTATGATTTTTTTTTTAAATATGAATAACTATATATTTAACATGATGTTTTGACATTTTATTATTCTGGATATGGAAATACAAAAGGATCGAAAACTTTAAATAACGTATTAAATTAAGATTTCGATAACATAAAAAAAATTTGTCAAAAAAAATTTTACGATTCTGTATTATTAATGGGTAAAGGAACAGGAGCGTACTTTGCTACTAAATTTGCAAACAAATACGATAAATATAATTTCTAAATAGTTTTAGATTAAATATAAGAAAAATAAAGCAAAAAATTGACAAATAAATTTGGATAAATTATCGGCTAGATAATTGACATATTAAGTGTTTTTTAATTTGATGAACAAATAGATACAATAAGCAATATTTTAGATTTAATACATTTAGAGGACCATTATACAAAATATAATATCTTAATATTTTAAAGTCCAAATGCAGATTTGTCTTACGAATCACTTGTTAAAAACAAATTTTTGTTAAGTTTAAGAGATAAAATAAAAATACATAATGAAGACCTCAAAAGCAATCAATATTAAATATCACGTTAATTATTATAAAGCTGTGAAATGAAACAAAAATACTTCGTTTTATAACATTACGAAAAAAAATAATAAAATTATTAAAAATTTAACTCAAATAACAGAGAGATGGTGGAAGAATAAAAATAAAAATAAAAATAAAAATAACAGCAAATATAAAAATAAAATCAACAGCAAATAGATTAATAAAATCAACAGCAAATATAAAAATAAAATCAAGAGCAAATAGAAAAATAAAATTTACAATAATAAATTTAATAAACAAGCTAAAAAATTATGAATAAAAAAAATTTAGAAAAAGTTAGAATTCTTCGTGAAGAATTTATCTAAATTTATAATCAATGATAAATTCATGCTTTAAAAAGTTTTTTCAATTGCTCTATTTTTTAAAATTATTTTTAATCTTCATCATCGATATTAATATTTTTTTTTTTAAAATCAATAATCATTAATACGGGTAAAATTATATAATGTAACGATCCTAAATCTCCACCAAGCAAAAAACCCAACAAATATAAACATCCATAAGTAAAATTTTTTTAATAAAATAAAATATAAAAATACTAAAATAATGGAAATAACATAGTTTTATAGTTTTAAATATCATCGTAAAAAAACCCCCACTCTTAATTATAAGAAAATCTTATTCCTACTTATATAATAAAAAAAATATCTAGAAAAATATTATCTTTTATACTATGTATATATTTAAAAATAATATAATTTAACAAAGGGTCTAAATATATTAAATAATCTTAAAATAATTTTTTCCCTAAAAAAACAAATAAATTATAATTCAAAATAACTAAAAAAAAATTTAGTTATTTTGAATTATATACCAAGCAATATATTAATGAGTAAAATATCGATGTGAAATTTAAATAATTTTACATATATATATGGATGAAACATAATTATTTTATATTCTTTTTTTATCTATTTCAACATTTTTATCTCTTTTTACTATAAAAACTCGCTTTTAAAATTTCTCTAGATATTTATTAATATAAATATCAATTCATTTCATTTAGATTTTTTATAACATATTCTATCATAAAATAATTTAATTATTATTTCCATTATTTTTATTTTTTTCTGATAGATATCTACTGAAGAAATTAGATAAAAAAATTTAAATAATACATCAACTTTATTTTTATTTTTATTACATATCGTACTCGAAAAAAATCACCAAAAGTAATTATGATAAAAATTACTAAATATGGGGAAATTATTTATTAAAAAAATAATTTACTTGTTATTTATTAATAACTTTATTGTTATTTTTATAAGATTATAAAGAAAATTTCTAAGATGAACCTTCTTCTGATTATTCTCAAGAATCTTCTTCTAATGATTCTCAATAATCTTCTTATAATAATCCTTCTGATTCATCAGAAGATTCTGATGATGAATAATAATAAATATGTAATATTATTTAATAGTTTTTGATACAATATTTTAGATTTTTGAATTTTTTTGTATTTTTAGATAATTCGTAATTATTGCATCCACTTGTAATATTTTACTCTTAAATATCAATAATTTTTATAAATTATTATATCAAAAAAAATACTCATTTTTTTTGATTTTATTTTACTATTTTATATATAAAAAATATTATAACTAATAAAAATAAAAATATAAAAAAATATAAAAATATATAAAAATAAAAATATATAAAATAATTTTTTATTTTTTATTATGATATTAAATATCATTATATTGGAGAAAATATTCATTTTTTTTGATTTTATTTTACTATTTTATATATAAAAAATATTATAACCGACAAAAATAAAACAACGAAAATATATAAAATAATTTTTTTATTTTTTTCTTATGATATTAAATCTTTTTATTTTTATAAATCTTTTTATTTTTATAAATCTTTTTATTTTTATAAATCTTCTTATTTTTTTTTTTAATTTTATAACTCTTTTTAATCTTCTTATGTTTTTTTTAAATCGTTTAAAACTTATTATTAATTAAGATCTTATTAATTAAGATCTTATTATTAAGATTGTTGAATAAATTTTTGTTCGTTCTGTATTATATTTTTTTAGATATCTTTATCATATTTTAATTTATCGAAAAATTCGAATGTTTTTTTGATTTCGTCATTAAATTTTATTAAATCATAGCCAGGGTTATCATATTTGTAATTATCGCAAATTTACTAAAAATTGTTAGATTTCACTATTATACAGTCATAATGAGAAGTACCATGATATATAACAATATTATAATCATCTTCGATATTAACAATTTAATACGTCTCGTTCAATTTTTTAATATATACATTATGCCCTTTTTAATTCAAAAAAGATAAATTATAAATAGAATTTATATGCATTTCAGACATATCTCCTCTGTTAGTCGAAAACATAGGGTAAGATAAAACCCAATCTTGATCCGGCGCATTGCTAATAGGTTTAAAATATTATAATTTTTTTTAATTATCTAACTTATCTAAATCATTCCCGTATTTTTATTTCATAAATTAAAAAGTTTTATTACCCCAATCATAATTCAAATTATAGTCCAAACCAGATAAATCTATATTATGTTATAAAAATTCATTTCTGGCTCCAAGTTGCATAATTTCGTCAAGGTTTAGAGGGTTCGTTAAATTTTTGTTTTTCTAAAACAACGATTATTTCATGTTTTAATTATAAAAAATTTTTGCGTCTCCGAAATACATTAAATATAAATTTAAGATTTACAATACCATTGTAATAAAAACAGATGTAATTTATGTCCAAGATTCATATGTATTCATCAAATTAAAAACATCAAACATCGAATTACATTAGAAAATTTATTACAATATATATAGATATTTTTACCAAAAATCATCGATACTCTCAAAAAGTTATTTAGTATCACTGTACTTAACTTATGTATTCCACATATATTAATCACTTACCATCCAACGATGATGATAAACAAAATCGTTAATTTTCAAAAAATCAATAATATCTTCATTTTTGTTTTATTAAAAAATTATAAATATCCATCCAATGAAAACAGAAAAATAACCGCAATATCCTTTTCCTATTATATTTATTACATGGTTTTCTATATTTTAACTATCCAAATATTTAATAAAATGATACGGCTAATTAGTATATCCTTCACTAATAGACTTAAGTATTGCTTTGAAACAATATTTAAAACTTTATGGATATTAAAATGTAAAATGAGCCTAATTTTATACATGATGATTATCGTTAATTAATTTAATTTCCTTAGTGTTATATTTATTCGAACTTATATATTTTTATATGATATCATATTTATTATTCATGGCCATAAGTTCATTTTCTAAGTCGTTACTCTATGGGTCTTCTTCCGCAAAACTTTTATTTGAATTAATTTCGGAATTCTGTGAATGTATTTCTTCTATTTATTAATCTTGCTTGTCTTGAATGTCTGATTAAAAAATATCTATTTTATTATTTTATATATAAGGATTAGCACCCATATTAAATTTCTTCTTGTGATATGATAGTGAGTTTTTATCAAATTATTCACTGATTTACGATGAGTTTATATTATTATTGTTTGTTAACTTTAAACCTTCTATATATTATTAACCTTTATAAATATCGGGTTGAAATTAATTGTTGTTTTAAAGACCGGGAGGTTTGAATAAAAACTATGGAATAAAATTTGTATTTGACGGATCTTATTGATTAACAAATGTTTAATTTAGTTGTTGGTTCTAATTTGGTTGTTGGTTCTAATTTTATTGTTGGTTCTAATTTTATTGTTGAAAATTTGTGTTTAGCTGGAAATTTGCGTTTGGCTGGAAATTTGCGTTTAACTGATTATATTATTATTAATTAATTCCTTGGTTTTATTCATAGATTTATTGGTTTTATTTATAGATTTATTGGTTCAGAAAATTATATTTTTTGGGAATATCATTGAAATTATAGTTCGCACCAATAGAGAGGTTTTATTGTTGTTGGTTTTGCTGATATTGGTCTTATAAAAGCTAATCTTATTGCGGTTGTTGGATTTGTGGAAAATAATTTTATTGGAGTTGTTGTTGGTTTTGCAGTTGTTGGTTTTGCGGTTGTTGTTGGATTTCTGAAAAATAATTTTATTGGAGTTGTTGTTGGTTTTGCGGTTGTTGGTTTTGCTGTTATTGGTTTTATAAAAATTAATTTTATTGGATTTTTTGTTGTTATTGTTATTGTTGTTGTTTGATTAAGTCGTTTTGTTATGGATTTTCTTAATTGTAATTTTAAAAAAGTAAAGGGTTAAAATTTTAATAGGTTGTAGGGTAGTTATACATATATAATTTTATATATATAATTTTTAATTATAAAATCAAAAATTTTAAAATTATTATTTATCGTTTATTATTCTATAATCTTAAAATGTATTTTGTGCTAATTTATTCGGGTATTTATTATCCAATTCGGTCAAAATATTTTGTAAATCTTCTCCTTAAATATCTCTCCATTATGAAACATAGTCAATGTTATTTTATATGACTCCTATCATATATTAATTATTTTTTTTGAAAACAGCAGCGTAATTTTATTCATCAATAAATCTATAGAACACGACAATTTCTTTTTATTTGGAAAACAAACGTTTAAACATATATATAATATATATTTATCTTAAAAAAAAAAAATATTTAAAAAATCATATTTTAAATAAAAAAATATTTAAAAAATCATAATTTAAATAAAAAAATATTTAAAAAATCATATTTTAAATAAAAAAATATTTAAAAAATCATATTTTAAATAAAAAAAATATATTTAAAATAAAAAATCATTTCAGTGTTTACAAATCTGTATAACATTTTTCACATATATAAGTTCTATTATCATAAATTACGCCGCAGTGTAAATTCACATTTCTAATTTGATTTTTTTGTACCACTTCGATATTTTCGTCTATATTATCAAAATATTAATTAAATAAAAAAACTTTTTTGTTTTTCCAATATTCAGAAGAGAATTTCAAAACGTATAATTTTTCTTAAACTCCACAAAAAAATTATTAGCTAATATAATTTTTTTATTAATCTTCTTAATTTAACGAACAAGAAGAAAATCTAAGTTTACGTTTTAATGATTTTACTTCTTATTTTAAATTTTTAATACAATCATGATCTTATATACATTAAGATTCACATTTTTAACAAAATTATTTTTTATATTTACAATTTAATTAATGTTTTTCTATAAAATTACCTTAATATTAACATCCATCTTTCTAATATTTACATATCCTAGTCGTATAATCGCATATTTCTTAATGTTTGATGGTTTATTCTATATTTCCCTAAAAATTACATTACTCAAAATTTATACATTTACATTTGAACAATAGATACATTTCTTTTACATTTCTATTGCATTATCTAAAACCACAATCTTGTTTACAGCATGGACATTGATATTTTTATTATAAATTATCAAAACATATAAAACAAATTAATTTATCACATTATTTACATTCTTTCATTTCTATTTAAAACGTCCAACAAATTTAACAACATAAAGACAAATTTAGTTTTTCAAAATTTTCATCTTTTATAATTTAATCCTTTTCCATATATTATTTTCAAAATTATCTTTTTTTTTTTTTTCAATTTTTTTTTTAAAATAAGAGCTCATATATATGAATATGTCAGATGATTAAATAATTAAAATACATGAAGTAAAAAAAGATTTATAAAAATTTTATAATATATTTTTTAGAAAATTCCATATGGGAACACATATTTTTATTAATTTTGCAATGTTTATTTGTGGTATTTATCTTAACTATGGGAATTAAATATTTTTTTATACAATTTCAAATTTTCTATTGAAATACATTTATCTTTCTATATTTTGTTACATATGCATCTAATTATATTAGGAATTTTTACTTAAAATGCATTAAAATAAGAAATATGACACCTAATATGATAATAATTTACAAAAATATTTTTTGGTAACTAAAACTGAAGGATAAGTGACTTTCAATAAATTGTATTAAAAAGACAGAAAAGTTGACTTTAATACATCTATGTAACATTTAGATGATTTGATTTAAAAGGCTAAAAAAGTATAAAAAAAATATCCTGCGAAATATCCGTTTTCTAATACGATGCTTTCAATTACACGGATAATGTTCTTGGTTATATATTATAACAATTTAATTATATATAAAATATTTTATGTAACATTGCTTTTAGTAGTTTTAAAATTTCTTAGTCAATTTGTTAAATTTTGAATCATTATAATACAATATAATCTAATATTTCAGCTAAAAATAAAAATATATTTTTTAATTTATAATCAATCAATTCGTTTTATTAATAATGTGAAATTTGAAATGCTGCCAATTAAAAATTATAATTTGATATTAAATCAAATAATTATTTAAAACTCGATTGGATTTCATCTTTATATACTTAGGGCATTATTTAAGTGCATTTTTATACCAAAATTAAAATATCTAAAATACTCGGCAAGGAAAACATAGAAAAATACTTCAAAATAGAATGTGCTAACTAGAACCAACCATTATCGGCTGTTATAGCGTTTAAATACTTTTTGATGGCATCGATATAATTTTAATTTATTCCATAACTTTACTTTACAAATTCTATCATAGCTCTCATTTATATCATTTACAATATATATATCTATTTATGAGAATAAAAAAATTATTAGACGAAAAATATTATTATTAATAAAGGATAAAATAGAATTTTATTAGTAATTTGCTAACCCTTTTATAATTTACTGAATAATAAATATTATATAGCTAAAGTAATTATCTATACTAATTTAACGACCAATTCACCAGGTTATGCTAAATTTATAATCGTATTAACTACAGAAAATTAGAAAAATTATTAATTGTCAGTCATTGTATATTTACCTTTCCATTTTTAAACCGAGAAATCTATAAAATATCTTTCCACAATATTATAAAAATCAAAATTCAATTTCAAAACTTATGCCATATATATATACAATATTTTTTTTAATA
>Ga0172367_10008819_pt1 | contig 11202 bp, 15 predicted proteins | sample Lak10m_FD_114542 | JGI IMG/M metagenome (GOLD analysis project Ga0172367, IMG submission 114542) | Freshwater microbial communities from Kabuno Bay, South-Kivu, Congo - kab_022012_10m | ecosystem: Environmental > Aquatic > Freshwater > Lake | place: Democratic Republic of the Congo: South-Kivu...
ACCCTGCGGGATGCGGGCCTTGTAGAACCGCCCGCCGACGGACGTGGAGAACGCCGTGCCGGTCGCGTGCGAGTAGATGGCGGTCGTCAGGTTCTTCATGCGTCGCACTTCCTAGCGATAGTGAGGTCAAGCGACAGCGCGTTCATGCAACGACCTCGCGGCAGATCAGGTCCATCTGGACGTGCTTCTCGTCCTTGTCGATAATGCTGACGATCGAAAAGTACCGCGTTCCGAACTTAACCCTCCAGGATGGAGCCAATCCATCGTAGTACCGGATCTGGATGCGATGCGTCGCAGTCATCGTCTGCGCCCCGGCCTTCAACTGCTCCGCCGCCGACGCAGGCCAGATGGCAGCGCGTACCGTGTCTTCGGTATTCCACGTATTCGTCGACCCGCCCATGCCGTCGGCGACGGACGTGAACTTCTGGAGTTCGATCCGGTGACGCAGCCCACCGATCCTCACTGGAAGCACCACCACAGCCGCTCGGACGCGATCAGCATCTCCGCTGCCTTGTTCTCAACAACCGTCTGCCCGACGACGGACTCCCCACGGTCCTCGTACCTCGCCGCGACGCGTAACTTGATCGCCGTCCGTATCTTCCCCGGCACGGATGACATCGCCGTCCACCCGCACACGAACCGGATCACGATTGCATGCGTCGTATAGAACGGGCCGGAGGGCCACGTCTCCCCGTAGGGCAGGATGATCTTCCCGAGTTGGTCCCCGTTTGTCTCGACGAGGTAGTCCGTGTTCTCCACCAACGTCGTCTCTGTACCGTCCGTATCCTTCCACTTCACCGACGTCACGGAGTTCAGCCGACCGAACGGCAGGATGATGTAGTTCTTCTGCGGGAACGCATCGAGATAGTAGTCCCACGTCTGTACCATCATCTTCCGCCGCGTCCAGTCCTCGACCTCCTCCCGTGCGGACGAGATGAGGTCGGCGATCAGGGAATCGTCCACGTTCGTGTCCACTCGCAGGTAGTCCTTCACCTCGTTGACAGTAACCGGCTCGATGGTCGGCGCGGTGACGATGACGAAGTCCATATCACACGATCCGTCCCTGTGCGAAGATGCAGACCGCGCCGGCGCCAGATGCGTCCACAGTAAGAGATATTTCCTCCGTGAGAATCATCCCGTATGGGAACATGAACTGGAGCGAAGTGTTCGCCGCCATCGCGATCGGGCCGATAAGCGCGGTCGTGACTGCGCCGCCCGTTTCGCCTTCCCCGATGGTGATGGAGATGGCGTTCGCCCCGTTGTTGATCGTAAGGTGGTCGACGGCAATCGCCAATCCCGATGACGCCGCTGGCGCAGCCTTCAACTCCTCACATCCCGAGGCATCCGCACTCGTCGCGTTGATGATCCAACCGAACTTCCCCGGCGTCGGGGTAGTGACTGAAATCGCCATACGTCAACCTCCCGTGCTGCAGGGCGGGAGCATTTTTGGATAGCAATCTGCTCCCGCCCTTATTGATAGTTAGACTGCCGCTGTCACATACGCACCATCGGACATTGGGGTATAAAAGATAGACGTTTTAAAGGCCCCAGAAGACAAAGAAGCCGTAGTAGATAAAATCCCAATAGTTGCCACCCCACCATCTGTCCCAACAATCTGAGGAGTAATATTAATATCCGTAATACCTGGGGTAGCAGTCAAAATAGCGGCTGTACCTACTGCTCCACCAACAGACGTTATCCTCTCCCCCACCGCCAACTGTGCAACAGATGCTGAAACAGCACACAACGGCTGAACTGCAATGGACGGTGTAGTGGAAGTAAAATTATACTGCACAAGTGCGGCGTTGTTCGAGAACACCACCGTCACCTCGGAGAACAGCGCGTGGATCTTGATGCGCCCGTAGACGTTGAACAGTTCGTGCTGCGTCGTCTCGATGTACGTCGCCCCGGCGAGCGCACCGGTCGTTACCCGGATGCCGTTGACGAGATCTCCGATCCTTGCGATGGTGCTCGGGTTGTAGTTCGCCATACGCTTTCACTCTCCTTTCGAGTGGGGCATGGCCGTCGTTCCAGGCCACCCCGGTTGAAAGACGTTAGACCGCCGTCGCGATCGAATTGCCGGGATACCGGGGCCAGCACACGGCGAACCCGTGGACGATCCCGGAATCCGCCGCGTCGGAAAGCGCGAGCGTGACCCACGGCTGCCCGTTGGTGAGCGTTGAACAGTCGATGTAGACCTGCTGCGCCCGCGTGGTGATGGTCGCCGTCGCCACGGCGAGGGACGTTTGCGAGGTCCACGCAGTCCACTGGTCGCCAGACGCCGCCGCCTGCGCCGCCTCGCTGTAGCGGGAGAAAAACGTCTCGGCGGTCGTCTGCACCCCGTCGGTGGCACCCGACTTGACCGTCAGCGCAGCCGCCCCCGCGCCGCCGACCGCCCCGTAGGACAGCAGGAACAGGATGCTGTGGATGTTCTTCGTATTGATCGACTCCGCCGTGTAGCCCCCGTTGAAATCGGCGGAGTTCCCGAGCGGGATGATATGGAATTGCTCCATGAGGTTCATCGTTACTTCCTCCTTGATTTTATTCAGTCGTTGACTGCGTGTGAAAAACTACGCCCTTGCAGCAAGTGTAATGAAATGTGATTGCGTGGCTCCCGCTCCGCCCTTGTACGGCGTGAGCGCGGACGCGCGAACCGGCTGCCCGTCGATCCGCATGATGAACCGGAACACGCTCTCCCCGTACTCGAACCGGACGTGGATGGAAACGTCCGATTTGATCCCGCCCTTCTCGGCGAGGACGTACCCGTTGGGGAAGTTCGCGAGGATGATGTCGCCCTTGGTCCCGAGCGCGGCGCACTGTTCGATGGCGAACGCCGGGAGTCCCTTGATCCTTCCGTACGGAGTGTCGGCCATCCCACCCGGAGGCAGGTACGCCGGAATGCCGCCGGTGCCGACGGAGTACGCCATCTGCGCGAACTGCGGCTCCAACATCTGGTTGTAGAGCCAGACGTAGTTGGAGGTCTGCGAAGCGAACCGGCGCGAATACATCTTGTCGATGTTCTCCGCGAGGATCGTAGCCGCCTGCTGCCCGTTCTCCTTGTCGACGGTGACGAGACACCCGGAATTGAGAATGCCGAGCGGTTTTCCGGAACCGTCGCCGTTGACGAGCGCGTCGTCGAGCAGGAAGCCGAACTCACCGACGAACCCGCGCTGAATGATCCCGCCGAGTTGCGCCGCGTCTTCCAACGACTCGTCGGTGGCGTAGCAGAGGCCCGTGAGTTTCTTCAACTTCAGATCGATCTCGCGGAACTTCGGTTTCTTGCCCGTGAACTGATCGCCCTCCCCTTCCCAGTACCCGATGATGCCGCCGTACCGGGTGGAGGCGCGGGACGTTTCGTCGATGCCGTACGCCTTCGTGCTGTTCGCGTTGCCGCTCACTTGGATCCGCTGGCACCGCGCGGCGAGGATCCCCGTTGCGAAAAGATCCTCGATCAACTGGCCGGTGAAGTCGGTCTGCACGAGGAAGCCGCCGTCGGAGGGCACCGTCTCGCCGACGCCGGAAGCCGCCGCCTTGAGCAGGCGCGGGTCGACGCGGCCCGAAGGCAGTCCGGCGAGCCGCACCGCCGCCAGTTGCTCACCGAACGACGCGAATTTGTCCTGCGGGCGGTCGACGGGCTTCGGGTCCGTGTTGCGCGGCACCGTCACGGGAGCACTCGCGGGGCTTTCCAGCCGGGCGTGGATGCGTTCCTGCCGCTCGAGGGTGGCGACCAACTTGTCGATTTCCTCGATGTCCTTCATCAGGTCGTTCATGTACGACACTTCCTCCGGGACCGGGTCGCGGTTCTCGGCGGTGCACTTGGTGCGCACGGCGTTGACTTTCGCCATCAACTCCGCGATGTCCGCTTGGTAATGCGTTATGGTTCTCATTTCGTTTTTCCTCCGTCAAGTAGTGGTGTACTGCAATTTCCTGTGGCGGTCTACGATGCGCTTTCCAATCGGCGCGTCCGCGACTTTCGCTGCTGGCACTACCTCGGCGTCGCGCAGAGGGTTTGCCACCGGAAGATGCTCATCGTCCGAACCGGCGTCACGCAGGTCGTCCGAATAGCCCTTCGCGAGAATCGCTTTCGCCGTCTTGCGGCTGCATCCGGCGTCGCGCAGGATGCGTTCGAGATCTTTGCAGGAAGGGATTTCCTTCTTCCCGTTGATGCTTTGCGGAACGTGTTTGAACCCTGCCTTCGCCATCGCGGGCACGAACTTCGCGCACGCCGCCATGTCCATTTCCTCGGAGATCGCGTCGATGAATCCATGCTCCAACGCTTCGTCCGCAGTCATCCACGTTTCGGCGTCGAGCATCGCGTGGATGTCCGCCTCGGGTTTCCCGGTCTTGGAAGCATACGTCCCCACCATCGTTCCTGCAATCTTGTCGAGCACGTCCGCGAGATTCCGCATGTCGTTTGCGGTCCCCATCGCCAGCCCGGTGGGGTTGTGGATCATGTAGAGCGCGTTCGCCGCCATGATCACCTTGTCCCCGGCGAGCGCGATCACGGAAGCGATCGACGCCGCAAGTCCGTCGATGTACGTCGTAACGTTGGCTGGATGCTGCTTGATAAGATTGTAGATCGTCACCCCGTCGAAGACGACGCCGCCGGGGGAATTGATGTGGAGGTCGATCTGCGACGCCTTCACTTCGGACAGTTCCTTCTGGAAGTTCTTGGCTGTCACACCGCCGCCCGTCCAGAAATCTTCGCCGATCATCTCGTAGATCCAGATTTCCGCCTTGTCCGCCTTCGACGTGATCGTGTACCATTTCATCGTTTGGTTCCTCCTGCATCGGGTTCGTTCCCGTCGTCCGGAGGGAGCGCGGGGGTTGTCGGTGGTGGTTCGGGCGGCTTCCCTGCGTTTTCCAACGACGTCATGTTCAGCGGCACGAGGTGAATGTCGCCGCCTTCGATCGGGTCCTTGTCCTCATACGCTCTGATCTCGTTTATCGACAACGCTCCGATATTGAACATCGACGAATAGAACGCGGCCCGCGCAGCCGTATCTGCTCGGAGGATGCCTTCCGCGTTATGCTTGAAATACAGCCGCCCGTACCCCGACAAGTCCTTGTCGCTCGTCGTAAGCAATTGCATGTTGAAATTCTGCTCAAGCCGCACGAGCCACGGCAGGATCGTATCACCGTAGAACGACTGCTGCTCGGACTCGATGTTGCTGAACGACGACTTCGTGAGGTCTTTCAATTTGTGGGGCGGGATGTTGAACCAGCGGGCGATCTCGGGTATCTGAAACTGCCTGCTTTCCAGAAACTGCGAATCGTCCGGAGGCACGCCGAATTTCTCTACCTTCATGCCTTCTTCGAGCAGGAGCAACTTGTGCGACTGCCCGAGGCCCGAGTACGCGGAAACGAGCGACTGTTGCAGGCTGTCGTGCGCTGGCTGCGATAATTTCCCCGGATGCGACACAACTGTTCCGGGGTGCGTCCCGTTGCCGAAGTACAGCGCCCCGAAAGTTTCCAGAGCCATGCCAAGCCCGATGGACTTGCAGGCCATCCGTACGACGCTGTATCCCAAGAAGCCGTCGAAGCCGAGGCCGGGAACGTGCAGGACTCTCTCGCGCGGAAGGTACACATCTTCGTTGCCGACGCGGATGCGGTAAACGATCGCTCCGTCGCGCAGTTCCAATTGGACGCGGTTGGGAGAGATCGGCCATAACTCCGAAAGTTCCCCGTATCTGTTTCGAACGATCTCGGCGTATCCGTTGCCCCAAAGGAGGACATGCGCCATGAGACATTCGCGCCCCGCCATCGCCGTCATGTGCGGATTCCACTCGTCGTGCAGAACGCGGTACATCCTGCGATTATCCGCGAGAATTTTCTTGTCGCCCTTGCGTTGCATCAAATGGCAGGGAAGCGCGGCGATGGTTCCAGAGATGAGCGATACGGCGTTGAACACAGCCGAGTAGGTAAGCGCGGTGTATTCTGTAACGTCTTCGCCAGAGAGGGTTTTCCCGTACCCACCGTACATGCTCCAATGGGATTGAGTCCACGCCCGCTCGTCGGTAATGGAGAGAGCGCGAATCAGATATTCCTTGATCTTACCGAAGACGGTCATGTTCGCCTTTCCGCCCCGATTGTCGAAAACTCGATCATCAGAACGTCAATATCCCGCGAGTCTCGTACACGCTTGAATTGTCTACGTGCCGCGTCGCCCGACCGATCGCCATGATGAGGGCTACCACGCCATCAATGCGCTCAGTCGATTTTTCCTTATCCGGCTTTTGGTTCCCCGCCGGGTCGGTCCGCACCACCGTATTGCTCACCATCCATGTGAGTACCGGGTTGCCGCCGTGCGCGATCTCCCCAGCCCCTACCATCTTCTCGAGCTCCTTCGTCGGCGCAGCCATTGACGCAAACCCCTGCCCGAATTGGACAAGGGATTTCTTCCCCTCCAGCTCGAACCCGATGTCCTGCAAGTCCGTAGTTATCTTCTGCGATCCCCACCGGTCGAACGCCAGTTCCACAATGTCGTACTCCTCGGCGTCCTTGCGGATGGCATCGAGGATGAAGGCGTAGTCGATGATGTTGCCGGGGGTAAGCGTGATGAACCCTTGCCGCGCCCATACGTCATACGGCACCTTGTCCTTGCGGACCCGTTCCCGCATGTTCCCCTCGGGGAGAAAGAACCGGCATAGTATTTCGTACCGTTCCCCAGTCACTCGAGGAGGAAACACCTTCACCCAAGCGGTCACATCCGATACGGTGGATAGATCCAGACCGCCGTAGCAGGTGTGACCTTTCAGAACCTCCTCGTTGACCGGCATGGCGCATGCCTTCCACTTCTCCATCGAGAGCCACTTCGTCACGCTTTCCGTCCAGATGCAGAAGTTCAACCTCTTGACGATGTTTTCCTTCGACGGCATCTCGGTCGCCTCGGCGACCTGCTCCCGTAGATACTTGGCCGGGATGATAACGCCGAGGCCCGGATTGGCCTTGATCCACGTCTTCTCGTCCTGCCAGTCGTCACAATCAGGACAACCGTCCACAGGGATCGTCCGCCCTTCTGCGCCGCACTTCTCGCAGACATCAAGTCCGGCGATGAACGCGAACCACGCATCGTTCTCGATGACGCCATCCAGAATCTTCTCGGAGTATTCATGGTGTTGATAGCAGACCGTATGGCGGTCGAACCCGGAGTTCGTGATCTCGAAGATGAGCGCCTGCTTGCGTCCCTTAGTACCGGCACGCATCTTGTCGACAACCATCGCATTGGGGTGCTCGTGTAACTCGTCGACCAGCGCGATATGGGGGCGCTTCCCGTCTAACCCCCGGTGTTCAGAGGATACCGGACGGAAGAACGAATTCTTCGCCTGATATGCGATGTTCCCCTTATCGACCGTCAACCGCCGCATGAGGGCTGGGGAGCCATCCACGAACGCCCTGGCATCACGAAACAGGATCCCCGCCTGCTCCCGAGTCGTCGCCGCGGAGTATATCTCGCATCCGCTCTCGTTGTCTGCCACAAGCCCATACAGCCCGACCCCGGCGGCAACGGGAGTCTTCCCGTTTCCCTTGCCGAGTTCGATGTACGCCGTTCGGAACCGACGGGAGCCGTCCTCTGACTTCCATCCGAACAAGGAGCCGACGATGAACTTCTGGAACGGAAGCAACTCAAACTTCTTCCCGTCGAACTCGCCCTCGTAGAACTTGAGACAGGTCGGAAAGAAGTCCAATGCGTCGTTCGCCGATACGGGATCGAATACGAGGCCCCGCTTTGCCCCCTCCTCCAAATCGTGGAGATGCCGCTTACACGCGAGGCGAATTAGCCGATTGGCGACGACCTTCCCCGCGACCACATCTTCGGCGTATTGTTTGACCGGGCAGACATTATCTTCCATTCAGAAAATCTTCCTCGGGGTCGACCGGCCTCTCGCCAACCACCTGAATCTTCCCACGGGAGGAAGGAGTCGCCCCAAACTCCTGACACATGAACCGAAGCGTCTGCATGGCGAGTCGCTGCTGGACCACAAGCGGATTCGCCTTGACCTCAATGTGCTCATTCCCTGCCCCGTCGATCGTGTGCTTCTCGGCGAGCATCTGATACTTGCATTTCTTGAGCGCCTGATTGATCCGCCTGAACGTCGCGTAGGCGGTGCACAGAGACTCGAAGGCCATCCCGTCTCCTGGGGTGAGGATCCCGAAGCCAACGAAGACCGGCGCAAGCCTCCTCCACTCCCGCCTGGTCAAAGGATCCAGTCCAAGAGGCATCGGAGGTTCCCCGGGCGCGATTTTCGGTTCATTCGGTGGGAGGGGATGCTTCCCTGGGTTCCCACGGAGAAGTTTCAAGCTCGTCGGTATCGCAGGATTTGGCATATTTACCTCAAAAGGTTTGAACTGCGGGTGCGCAGAGAAGGCTACCCACGCGGTTTTCCCTTGTCAACCCCCAAAGATTGAACCGCCCCTCCCCGATTGAACGGGTTCACCCCCCGGCTGGGTTACGTCCGTAGGCGTCCGAGGTCCGCACAGGCTTCACGAACGCTCCCCTCACGAGGCAACCCCCCTACGGCGAAGGTCTTCGGCGGTCTTGTGGGCGTGGTGGACCCGGCATAACGGTTGGTGATTCTCTTCGTCCCACATAGAACCACCCTGCCTCAACGGGATGATGTGATCGACTAACTCAGCAGCGTGGGGGTGATCACCAACGGCACACAGAGGATGGTTCCGCAGGTACATGATTGTGTATTGATGCCATTGGTGCGTGTACCCGCGTTCCCCAGAAGAACCCCGCCGATCTGCATCCCAGCGATGCCGAACCGTGGCATGTTTAGGGCATACACTGGTGCCTGATGCCACAAGCGCAGGACAACCGGTGTGGGAGCATGGTTTCATCGGCTTTGATGGCAATATGCGCCTCTCTTGTTTATTGCGGTCGGCCATCGCGCACTGGCAGGACGGTATCCTTGAGTGACCTCCTCGTGTCGTTCTGGCCGACCATCTTGTATTAGCTGATACGACGTGAGGCCGCCAGGTCTTCATCTGGTCGGCCTCAAGAAGAAAAGCACCTGAAGATACGAACGCGTGAATTGTGTATACATCCGATCAAAATAAAAGTAAAGAACTTTCTTCTACGGGCACTTGGCAATAGTTCTTAAAGGTAGCCATGACCCTCAAGGGCGCGAGTGAAATCATCCACACAACCGTCAAGCAACGACTGTTCTTTTTCGGTCAGATGCTCAGGATACTCCGCCGGGAGAGGCATGAATTGATACACAAGGCCGGAACCTGCATGCTTCAACGTGATATCCTTCTCTGATGCTATGATCATTATCGTCAGCGCATCACATACAGTGTTGGGAGGAAAATTCGGAGAACGACCTCCGTAAGCCCTGTCGTAAGCGATTGCTCTCCCGCCAGAGAATGCCATGTAATTCTCCATTGCCCAGCGGAATGCCTCCCCTGCCGAATCAAACCTCATCGTTGGCCACCATGAACAGAGATGAGTAATCATGCTTTGGCCCAGCATAGCGTTCCTTCTGTTCTTCTTTACTTAATTGATGGAAAAACATTTCCTCTTGTTGCGATTGTAACGAGAAAGAATTTTCCCGCATTCATCACATTTCCTTTTTTCCTCTACTGCCAAGACCCGCGTGGCAACAAGCCCCATATCTTTCTCTTCTTTCGTCAATGGGGTACGGCTGCGCTTCTTGGTCATTCTTGCCTCCCCGGCCAAATCGGCCCATCTTTGAAATAAGGTTTCAATGGGTCGTATATCCTGAGACCAGGTTTACTACACATTGGACAACAATTTTGCCCCTTCCCCTCGATGTACTGGAGCAAGAACTTGGAATCGCACTTCAAGCAAACCAACCATTCCCCTGCCGCGTAGGTGTCCGCCATACCGCCCTCCTCATCTGGTGGTCTTGATCCCATTGTCTTTCGCGAATTGCCTGAGATAGATTATTATCAGCAGAACATCAACCTTCATCGCCATCTTTGATGCAATTCTCAGCCCATCGTATTTCTCTGGTCCCAATTTCACCCGAATGTAATCATGAAAATCCAACGGGTTTTCATGCACGCGAAGATGGCATCCGAAACAAATACCTACGCCATTATCGAGTGCCCAACGAGTAGATCGCGACCTTCTACCAAAGATGTGGTGCGCTTGTCTCGTTGGCCTCCTGTGGCACCATCTGCATACGGGATCTCTTCCCCGGATTACTTCTGACCAGAGCCTATCCGCAGTTTTCGTCAAGCCGGGATTCTTCATAGGCCAGACAGGCTTTCATCGATGTTGTCAAACTGGATCTTACGTCTTGCTTGTTCCCTTATGCTTTCAACCACCGACAGCCTATCTTCCTTCCTCCGCGCCATTTCTTCGTCTGTGTATGTACCGTATCGCCCCATCCATCGCTTGAGGGTGGGAATCGCGGTATTTGGGAATGTATTCGTCTTGAATCGATCGCATACCGGACAACCGAACAGGACAGAATACCCCTTGATTTCCCTCGACACAAAACCGTCATAGCAATCTTTCACGGTGCAAAGATCCTCGGCCCATGCTTTCCCGATCTTTACCTTCGGCCTTGGGGTTGGTTCTTCTTCTTGGTGATTATCTCTTCTACTTCTGCCATACTCTACCATTAGCGTCCTCCTCTCTCTTGTGCTCGTGATAGCCAGTTCACAATGAACCGATAATAATTCTTCTTCATCTTGGTTGGGTTGGCCTTCAACCATTCGTCTGCGCGATTCAATTGTATGTTAATGTCCACTGCTGGATACGAAGTGGCCCACTTGTCGAACATCATTTCGGTGATTCCTTCGAAGCATCCAGTTGTTCGATTCCAAGATACCAGGTTTGCCCACTTGGTCGGCTTCGCCCCGGAGCCATTGTTTCCTTCCGGCGGCGAAGCGATCAAAAGGTGTTGATCTTGATCTTGAACTAAAGGCTGTGAAGCGGTAACGGCAACGGCAACGGAAGCGGGGGGGGAAGCGGGGGTGCAGCGCTCAGGACTCCGGTCAGGAGACCGATCAGGAGAATGTGTCCGTTTTTTTAGGTACTTTATATCGTTCGCTTTTCGGCTCTGAGCCTTCCGCTCAAGTGCAAAGTATGCCCAGCGCTGATGTTCTTTCCAATCGTGGATGGAAAATTCGTTGTCGTTTTCGTCCAGAAGTTGATTACGTAAAAGCCCTTCGATAAGTGCCCCATCTGCCCCTGACCACATGGCCGCATCTTCGATTTCCACA
>Ga0172367_10008821_pt1 | contig 11201 bp, 12 predicted proteins | sample Lak10m_FD_114542 | JGI IMG/M metagenome (GOLD analysis project Ga0172367, IMG submission 114542) | Freshwater microbial communities from Kabuno Bay, South-Kivu, Congo - kab_022012_10m | ecosystem: Environmental > Aquatic > Freshwater > Lake | place: Democratic Republic of the Congo: South-Kivu...
GTAACCAGCACTGTGCGGGATGCGGTAACCATCATCCATGGACCCAAGGGGTGTACCCACCACAACTTCTCCCTTCTTCATGCCACCGGCCTGGACAATGATCAGGCCATAATACCGGATCTCATCTCCAGTAACCTTGCCGAAAGCGACATTGTGTTCGGTGGTGAGGAGGCACTTGCCCGGACCATCCGTGCAGCATGCGAACGGGATGTTTCTGCCGTCTTCGTACTCTCCACCTGTATTATCGATACTATCGGCGATGATGTTGAAGAAGTCTGCGGCAGGGATTACCCGGTGCCGGTAATTCCGGTGAAGACCGCCGGTTTTCTCGGCGGGAATTTCCAGCACGGGGTGAACAATGCCCTCATCTCTTTATCGGCTCTTGCAGAACCAGTGGAGAAAGGTCCGCGGGTGAACATTATCGGTGAGATGAACCTGGAATACGAGGTCGATGAAAACTATACCGAGGTTGTCCGGCTTCTCACCCTCCTCGGTCTCCCGGTCGGGGTCAGATTCGTCCACAACGTAAGCCTTGACGAGATCTCAGATCTCGGGGCTGCGCAGCTCAATATCCTCCGTGATCCTTCCCTCCTCCCGGTCGGCGAACACCTCCGGAAGCGGTTCGGGACACCGTTTGTTCCCTCGTTTCCCACGGGACTCTCTGATACTCTTTCTTTCATCCGTGCAGTAGCTGGCTTGTGCAGGATCGACTGCCGGCGGGCAACGGGAATCGAACAGGCCCTGCAGGCCGAGATCCTGGCGGACTTTGGGGATCTCGAAGATACGCAGGGGAGCTTCTGCGGCCCGGTGATGAACACCAGCAGTTCCCGCGCTGCACAGGAAGCGGCCGATGCCCTGCATATCCGCATCGGGAATGGAAACGATGCCCGGCAGCTTCCTGTTTATCCATTGGTCGGAACGGCCGGTGTCCGCCGCATGCTGCACCGCTGGAGGAGGGCCCTGCATGCCTGAATGCGACAATCCGCTCTGGCCCTGTGCTATGACCGGCGCTGCAGCCTGCCTTGCGGGATTCTCCGGACTATCCGTGGTTATCCACGGCTCGAGCGGCTGTTACTATTACCCGGCTATGCTTCTCCATGCCCCGCTGCATGGGACCTTCATCCTGGAGAACGAGGTAATCTTTGGTTCGGAGGACCGGCTTGTTGAAGTGATCGGAAACCTTGCCGGAACAGGGAACCGGATCGCGGTCATAACGACCTGCGTCCCGGCAATCCTTGGCGAGGATGTCCGGGCCATGCTCTCAGAATACGATGTCCTCCTGGTGGACAGCCCCGGTTTCTCCGGGGATGTCGAGAGCGGGTATGCAAAAGCCCTCTCGCTGCTTATGCCTGAGGTACATCCCTCAGCAGAAGGGGTGAATATCGATGGTGCCTGCCTGCTGGACCCGTTCTCCCGTGGCAATGTGCAGGAGATCTCCCGGCTGCTTCGGCTCGCAAAGGTCCCGGTCGCAACGGTTCTGTGCGATGACGCCCTTACTAACGTCGGGAAGGTCGCCCCTCTGACTCTTGGTACCAATATGGATTTCCGGAGCGGTGTGGGGAAATTTCTTGGGGGGACGCTGGGTTTTAACCAGGTAAAGGATTCCTTTTTACGGCTGGGGGATACGTGCCCGGATTCTGATCCTGAGCCGGTCTTTGCCGAGATCGCAAAGCAGGAGGAGCGTCTCATCCGGGCGTGTGACAAGTACCTCCAGCGGTTTGACCCGCCGTCTGTGGTAATTTTTGCGGGGGCAGCATATGCTGAATTTGCTGCTAATATTCTTGAACAGTACCTTGACGCGGATATCCGGGGAATCGGGGTCCGGAACCATGAGGCGATCTCCCGTCCGGCAGAATATGCCGGGGGGCTTAGGCAGGTCAGGACCCTTATTGAAGGAACGGATCCTGACCTTGTCCTTGGGTCCTCATTCGAGCGGTCTGTCAGCGGGAGTCGTGGTTTCATCGGTCTTGTCCCGCCCCTGCGGGGAGAGGTGCTTCTTGCCCCCCGGCCTCTTGCCGGTATCAACGGGAGCCTCTCGTTCATGGAAGACGTGCTGAATACCTGCATGGATACTAATGTCCGCGCCCGGCACTCCTGATATTTTTGCCGGCATTACTTTCACCCTGCGCACGCTGACAGGTTATATACGCCCGGAGCCGACGCCCATATACGACAGAAGGTGGTCGTGTATGATGGAAAAAGCAGGATATCTCCAGCGAACTGGATGCCAGGCACTCGACAGCGAAGGACACCGTTACGAGGTGCTTGAACTTCACATCTGCGGTGCACGGTACGCCGTCCGCAGGTCGGACCTTGTCAGGGCAGTCTCTGGCCGCATGATGATCCAGGTCGAGGAACTCACCCGGAACTGGGAATATTACCTTGGGGCGACCCGCGGTCTTGCCCAGGTATCCGTTTCCGGCAAAGCCCTGAATGTCGACCTTTTTGGTGTTGGCAGTTTCACGCTATCGCTAAGTGCCCTCCGGGCCGTGCTCTACGGAAGGGAGCGGCACGCCGGTGTGGTCCGGATCCCCGAGACCTCATCCCAGAGGATGCACCGGATGGCCGAAGGACAGCAGACCATTGGTGCAGTTGTCTGATCTTTTCTTACGACGGTTATGATAACCCCCCTCTCAATTATCAACCGTCTTTTCTCCGGCTGAATCGCTTACCATTAATAGTTCCACAGCAGATGATGTGAGTGTGGAGACAAGCCCTCCTCTTTTGTCCGGAATACCCGGTGCAGGCCGGTATCGGAATGCGGGGTCGTGATCATGGATACCACAGACGCAGGTTACCGGGATCTTGTGGAACAGCAGCAGGATCTTATTGTCAAGATCAGCCTTGAAGGCCGGCTCGAATTTACCAATACCGCATACTGTGAGCTGCTCGGGAAGACTAAGGATGAGCTTGCCGGCAGTGTTTTCATGCCGGTGACCAGCGAACGGTACTCTGACGTCATCGCAACCCAGATGGCCAAACTCTTCCGCCCCCCATATACCTGCATTGTGGAGCAATGGCTCCAGACCCCCAAGGGGATGCGGTGCGTCAGCTGGTCTGCCCGTTCCGTTCTCGATGAGAAGAAAACGCCGGTCGCCCTTGTTGCCACCGGCCGGGATATCACTGCCCTGAAAAATGACCAGAAAGCGATCCGGAAACGGGATAATGAGCTGATGCTGGTGCTCGAGAGCGGACCCCAGATGTATTATGCCCATACACCGGACCACCGGACAACGTATGTCAGCCCGCGGATCCGTGAGCTTTTAAAATGCACGAACGGGGGGAAGAAACGGTCATGGACCGACTACCTTACCGACAATCCCGCAAATGCCGCAGGGCTGGAACGGACCATCAAAGCAATTGCAACCGGCAAGCGGGAGCCACCGTACCGGATGGAGATGGAAACTGAAGATGGGCGCCGGATCTGGATCGAAGCCAATGAAATTCCGGTCGTGAAGAACGGTAAAACGATCGCAATCGCCGGTTCCCTCATGGATATTACCGAGAAGATGCACGTTGATGAAGGTCTTGCCGAGGCCGAGATCCTCTTTAAGGGTGTGCGCCCGAAAGAGCAGCAGGCGGTCCGCCGCTCACCGTTTAAGGCAATCCGCTCGATCTTTGCCCGGAACGAAGGTGCAGAGGAAGAGTCGGTTTAGTCCTCTGGTATTTTTTTGTGGAATTTCGCCTCTCCTTGCCGGGGTGGGGAGAGATTATCCGGATCGCACCCTTCCGGCAGGAGTGCGTGTATCCGGTTGCTGAAGATCCCGACCGCGATGCTTGCAGAGCACTTCGTGTTGCCACTGACCGGTGGGAAACAACCATGCTAATGTATAAAAAGCTGAGAATAATTATTTCCTGAAGGTCATGCCCCTGTAGACCAGCGTCTCGTCCGGAACGGGGTAATCGCCTATCCAGGTGCCGTCGGCAAGTTTCAGCTCAGGGGCTTCCATGTAGAAGGAGGTTGTAATCTTGCCGGAGCCGGTCTCGATCTCTGCGGTTCCGTCGCGATTCAGGGTGATGTACATGGCAGGATTGTCAACGGAGATATACGTACCCTGAACCTCGGCAAATCCCGAGGAGAAACCCGGACTCCCTGATCCCGGTGATGCTGTACCCGGATCAGAACTGCCGGAATTTGTGGTGCCGGAGGAGGTACATCCGCAGGCAAAAACTGCCATTACCAGTGCAAGAATGATAAGCACCCTACAGTTTCGTGAAGTAAACGTCATGATTCCTCAAAATCTTGAAATTTTGCAGGTAAACAATTTTCCATAAACCGTTCCTGATGAAACGGGAATTTCTGGGAGTGGAAATCTATCCGCCTCTTCACCCGCTGAAGGTAAAAAAAGAATATTCCGGTTTTTTTATGAAGGGGATGTTATTTTCCTTTCCTGACGCATTCGGCAATGTACGACCCTGCTTTTTCGGTACTGACCGCTTTGCCGCCGAGATCCTTTGTGACCACGCCGTCCTTGATGCTCTGCTCGATGGCGCTGACCACCGCTGCTGCTGCCTTATGCTCGCCAAGGTGATCCAGAAGGAGTGAGCCGGCCCAGATGGTTGCAATGGGGTTTGCCATCCCCATTCCCTTGTACGTGGGGGCAGACCCGTGGATCGGTTCGAACATCGAGGTCCCTTTCGGGTTGATGTTGCCGCCCGGGGCAAGGCCGAGGCCACCCTGGATCATTGCGCCGAGGTCGGTGATGATATCGCCGAACATATTGGGCGTGACCACGACATCGAACCATTCAGGGTTCTTGACAAACCACATGGTAACCGCATCAACGAAGTTGAAGTCGGTAGTGACCTGCGGGTAGGATTTCGCCGTCTCGGTGAAGACATCGCGCCAGAGACCATACACGTCCGAGAGTACGTTTGCCTTGTCAACGGAGGTGAGTTTCTTCTTCCGCTGCATGGCAAGCTCGAATGCATAGGTCTGGACCCGGCGAGCCCCTTCCCGGGTGATGACCCCGATCTGGTACGCAAGTTCTTCGGAATCGGTTGTCACGTCAAGACCGAATTTTACGTTGTAGATGTCCCGGATCACATTTAGTTCGATCTTCTGGTGCTTTTTGAACCGCGAGCCGATCCCGACATAGAAGTCCTCCGTGTTCTCGCGTACAACGACAAAGTCGATATCCTTCGGACCTTTCCCTGCAAGGGGGGTCTCAACACCGTCAAGGAGCCTGATAGGACGCAGGTTGACATACATGTCGAAGTGGAAGCGGAGCGCAAGCAGGATCCCTTTCTCAAGGATGCCCGGCTTCACCCGCTCATCACCGATGGCTCCGAAATAGATCGCCTTGAACTTTGAGAGTTCCTTCAGATCCTCCTCGGTGAGGAGTTTTCCTGAGCTGAGGTACCGGTCAGCCCCGATATCGAAGTCCGTCCACTGGATGTCGAAGTTGTAGGTCTCCGCCGCAGCTTCGAGAACCTTCTTTCCCTCTGCTACTATCTCCGGGCCGATGCCGTCTCCGCCGATTGATGCTATCTTGTACATGATGGGACCTCTTTTAATTTCCTGGCATATTCCACGAGCCCACCGGCGTCGATGATGCCCTGCATGAATGCCGGAACCGGTTCAATTGCGTATTTTTTCCCGTCTGCTTCAAGATACCCGTCCTTGATATTGAGTGTGATCTTCGCCCCGTCTGCGATCTTGTCTGCGTCCGGGCATACAACCGGGAGCACGCCCACGTTGATTGAGTTCCGGAAGAAGATCCGGGCAAAGGTGCGTGCCACAACAACCTTTACCCCGGCGCCGATCAGGGCAAGCGGGGCATGCTCCCGGGATGAGCCGCAGCCGAAGTTCCGGCCCCCGACAATCACGTCGCCTTCCTTAACCTTCTTTGCAAACTCGTCGCGGGTTCCCTCGAATGCGTGCTTTGCCAGCTCGTCCGGGTTGTTGATGGTGAGGAACCTTCCCGGGATGATGGCATCGGTATCGATATCGTCACCAAACTTCCAGACACGCATGTTTGCGTTTGCCTTTGGCTGGCTTACGACAACTTTCTTTACTGCTGCTTTTTTCTGGGTTGCCATGGTTCAGACCTCCCGGGGGTCGGTGATCTCACCCGTTATGGCGCTTGCTGCTGCCGTTGCCGGGGAGCAGAGGTAGACCTTGCCTTCGGTGCTTCCCTGACGGCCCTTGAAGTTCCGGTTCGAGGTTGAAAGCGAGACCTCGCCGGGGGCAATCAGGCCGAATGCCCCGCCCATGCAGGGCCCGCAACACGGTGCTTCGACCAGTGCGCCGGCTTTCACGAATCTCTCGATGAGCCCGGCTTTTAAGGTCCTGAGGTACTCGTCGCGGGATGCCGGGATGATGATGACCCGGATCTTCGGGTTGAACTTCTTCTTCCCGAGCACTTCTGTGGCTTCAGCGAGGTCCTCAAAGCGCCCGTTGGTGCAGGAGCCGATGAATACCTGGTCGACGTGGGTCCCGGCAACCTTGCTGACCGGGACACCGGTATCCACATTGTGCGGGACGGCAACCTGCGGCTCAAGGTCGGAGACATTATAGGAGCGCTTCTCCGCAAATTTTGCATCCTCATCGCTGTCCAGCTCGAAGGGCTTCATCTTCCGCCGGCCCTTCATGTACTCCCACGTGATCTTATCCGGAGCAACAATGCCTGCTTTGCCACCCATCTCGATTGCCATGTTGCAGAGGGTCATCCGGCCGGCCATGTCGAGTTTCCGTACGGTCTTTCCGGTGAACTCGATTGCCTTGTAGGTTGCCCCGTCAGCGCCGATATCGGCGGCAATGGCAAGGATCAGGTCTTTTGCACCGACTCTTTTCTGGAACTTTCCGGAAACTTCCGCCCGGATTGTCTCCGGGACCTTGAAATAGAGGGCACCGAACTTCAGCGCAAATCCCATATCGGTCGACCCGATACCCGTCGCAAATGCTCCCGCTGCGCCGTACATGCAGGTATGCGAGTCAGCACCGACAACGATCTCACCCGGTGCCGCCCGGCCCTTTTCCATGGTAACCTGGTGGCAGACTCCCTCGTTGATGTCATAGTTGTGAATGCCCTGTTCAGCAGCAAACTTCCGCATGTACACGTGGTTGCTGGCTGCCTCAATGGAGTCGGCGGGAATCTGGTGGTCGAAGAGCATGATGATGCGCCTGGGATCAAAGACCTTCTTCCCGCCCATATCGTAGAACTTCTGAATGGCAAGAGGCCCGGTAATATCATGGATCATCGCACCATCAAGGGGTGCCATGACCACTTCGCCTGCCCGGACTTCGCTGCCACATTTCCGTGAGAATATCTTCTCTACGATTGTCGCTGTCATGCTCTGGTCGCCAGTACTATATTTGGTGCACTTTAATCTAGTTTCGCTGAGACTGCCTTTCACTAAGTGAAGGGCAGGCTGGAGAATGTCGAAAAGGCATCAGACCTGAGGCTGGAGAAGACCGTCGGTCTTCGACGGAATTCCGGGGTCTTTTTGGCTGGTGCAGTAGATGCTGATTTAAACACAATTTGGTTCACATAAATATCAATAAATTGGCGTAGGGTGCAGTTCACGGATTTACTGGAAATTGGAAGAACAAAATCTCATGAGTAATGCAAATCTGTATCCTGCAACAACTGGCTGAACCTCAAAATTTGCAAGACTGCGACAATTTTTAAAGTCAAGGCAATCTTTAACCCCTTTTTGGGTCAAGGGTTATGCGAATACCATGATGCAGAAACCATTCCGCATTATTGCCCTCCTCATTATCCTGGGGATGGCTGCAGTCGGTGCCGTATCCGCGGCATCTGACAGTACCGACAACGACAAGGTCATTCACAGCACTGGTACCGGTAATGTTATCGGAACACCGGACAGTGCACAGGTCACGTTCTCCGTCAAGACCGAGAACACCGACGTGAAACAGGCACAGGCCGACAAGGCGGTGAAAATGACCAAGGTGATTGATGCCCTGGTAGCCTCAGGTGTCCCCCGCGATGCTCTCAAGACCACCGGTTACAACATCTATCCGATTTATGAGGATTCCAATGGGATCCTGTCGCCCAAGATTAAGACATATCAGGTCACAAATACCCTTACCGTTACCCTTCACGACGTGAGCAAAACCGGTGAAGTGATTGATGTTGCAGTAGCAAACGGTATCAACCAGGCAAGCTCCATCCAGTTCATGCTCTCGGATGAGCAGTCCCAGGTGCTCAGGACAAAAGCCCTCCAGGACGCTGTCAGCCGTGCCCGTGCGGATGCTGACACCGTTGCCGGAGCCATGGGAACGGCGATTACCGGTGTGAAGAATGCAGACATCAGCGCAGGGTACTCTCCGGTCCTGTACCAGAATTACCAGTATGATACTGTCGGCGCCGCAATGAAGTCCGCTGCACCAACACCCGTCCAGCCCGGGGATATTACCGTAAGTGCCACCGTCACCATTACCTACAATATCCGGTAATGGCAAAATCCTTTTCACAACTTTTTTAAAATAGCAGCGTGATCATTTCATAAAATCATCAACGTGTGCGTCCGGTTTTCCGGGCTTACCGGAACACCCCTGATATCAAATTTCGAATACCTCTAATCTGCGGATACTATAGGATGGATTTTACCATGGAGCGGAATATCGGCTTTAAAGAACGGAGATACATTGAGGAGCTGAGGATCTTAACCAAATCGACTGCACTTGACTGCGTGATCGATGACCGGTTCGACCGGGTGATCTACGTGATCCGCCCCGGTGACATGGGCCTTGCCATTGGCAAGAAAGGCGAGAACATCAAGCGTCTCCAGAATGTCCTCGGGAAACGTATAGAGATGGTAGAGTTCGCCGATACATCCGATGCTTTTATCACCAACATATTCAAACCTGCCGAAGTGACTGCAATCGAACATGTTCCTGAAGACGGCCCGGTGAATGTCTTTGTCCGGCAGCGCAACGACCTCGGAATTGCCATTGGCAAAGCGGGCTGCAATATTGAGAAAGCACGGGCACTCTGCCGGCGTTTCTTCGGGATCGAAGTCGGTGAAATACTTCTGGCACAGGAGGCGGCACTATGAAAAAACCGGTAAACCCGGATGTTATTGCGGAGTTATGGGCGGTGATCGATGGCCGGGCAGACCATCCCTCAGAAGCATCCTATACAAGCCGGCTCCTGTGTGACCCGAAAGGTATTGACAAGGTCCTGGAGAAAGTCGGTGAGGAAGCAACAGAATTTATCATCGCAGTGAAAAACGGAAAGAATGAGAGGTCCGTCGAGGAAGCAGCGGATCTTCTCTTCCACCTGCTGGTTGCCCTGCGGGGTGCGGGGATCGATCTCAACGATGTCATGATCGAACTTAACAACCGCAGAAAATAACACCCTTATTTTTGCAGGAACGCAGCAAGGTCAACAACCTGAGGGAGGTCCTCGTTCTTCTGTCCAGCCGATGCGAGAACGGTTTCTTCAACAAAGATCGGGACATTCCCCCTGAGGGCAAGGGCGATTCCATCACTCGGGCGACAGTCGAGGTACTCGGTCCCCCGGTCATGAAAACCAGCTGGGCATAATAGACCCCGTCCTCGATGCTGTCGATCTGGAGGAACCTGAGTGTGATGGTGCATTTCTCACAGAGGTCGATGAAGAGATCGTGCGTGAATGGCCGTGGCAGGAGCTCATGGTTTATCGCGCTGTTGATGGATACTGCCTCCCAGATCCCGATAAATATTGGCAGTACCCGATCGGACCCGTCCGAAAGTACCACAAGGGGAACCGTGGCAGCATCGTTCACGGCAACAAAAACGCCTTTGACTGCGCACCTGACCTGTGTCATACCCGTGCACAGTGATTGCCGTTCTTATTGATAAGGGTTCAGGTGGTCAGGTCTGTTCGTCCCGGTAACGCCGGGCTTCCCTGCGGACGATAATAATGCTTGAGAAGATGCCTAGGGCGATATTGAAATAATAAAGAACTATCCGCCAGATGAGCACAAAAATACCGGCAACGGCAGAAGGGACTCCGACAAGGACGTACATGGTGTATGCACCGACTTCGGCAATGCCACTGCTGCCCGGCGTGAGGGGCATCATCATCAGGATAGCGAGAATGAGCTGGATGACAAAGGATTCAAGGAGGAGAGGTGGCTGGCCGAGGCCGATGAGGATGAGCGAGGCGGTTACGATTTCCGATACCCAGTAAAGCAGGGTAAAGAACCCTCCCCAGAGAAGCCCTCCTTTGGCGGTATGGACAAAGCGGATCGTGGTTGTCTGGAAATTATCGATCTCCTTGTCAGCCCGGGTGACCAGAGCCTCAACCCGCCCACTCTCCCATTTTTTGGTCAGCCAGACAGTACAACGGTTTACGAACCGTTTGACCAGATCAGGCCGGCTCACTGCCAGATAAAACAGGAAAATACTGCCCGCAACGAAGATTATGGTGATGACTACCATGACCTCCGAGACTGCACCGAGGCTCTTCCATTGGTCGGTCAGGACAAGTAATGAGAACGCAGCAAGCCCTGCCAGGATGACACCGTCAAGAACCCGCTCCATAATGACGATGGCTGTTGCATCCCCGAGAGGAACATCCGCTTTGTACAGTTCATGGATCCGGACCGGTTCACCGCCAGCCTGTGCCGGGGTTATCGCGGCAGCAAGGAGGTTGGCAAAGACGAGATTGAGGCAGTAGAAGAACCCGATGCGGTACCCGAGCGATGCTGACATCTTCTGGACCCTCCAAGCCCAGAAGCACATGGTGAGGAGATGGGTTGCAAAAGCAAGGGCAAGGAAGAGCGGATTGATCTCACTAAGTGAGGCTATGGTGTTCTCGTTGATAGTAAGGAACAGGATGATGACGAGGACCAGGAGGGAGAAACCTACCGAGATATAGAGCCATTTAACCTGGGATTTTTCCATCCTCACTCTGCCCCCGTCGACCTTGTTAATGCCAACCAATCAGGTTATGGTCAATAGTATAACCGTTTTATGATTCGTCGGCATGACGCCTGGATAACAAGACATCAGATCGTGAAGAGATCCCGCTCTGCAAGAACGGTAAACAATCCCGCTCGTACCCCGGCATCAAGCCATCCGTGACCATAGCTGAAACCGGCAAGGGCATCTTCCTGCCTGTTTTTGTCAAGAAGCCATCTGCCCCGGGTGCTATAGGTCTCCGCAATTTGGAGAGTGCCTTCCGCAATCCGGTACGCCGGCGTTGAAGGATCGGGAGCGCCGGCTACAGATCTCCGTGCGGTATTGA
>Ga0172367_10008822_pt1 | contig 11200 bp, 9 predicted proteins | sample Lak10m_FD_114542 | JGI IMG/M metagenome (GOLD analysis project Ga0172367, IMG submission 114542) | Freshwater microbial communities from Kabuno Bay, South-Kivu, Congo - kab_022012_10m | ecosystem: Environmental > Aquatic > Freshwater > Lake | place: Democratic Republic of the Congo: South-Kivu...
AAAATTACTGCTCTGACCCAGAATAAATATGCTCGCTACGGCTTTCTTGCTCTCGTTGCGATATTCATGATCATCCTGCCACGGTCCTGGGGCGGTTATTGGAATTATGTTTTTGGAACTGTGGGGATTTATATTATCCTCGGTTTGGGTTTAAATATCATCACAGGTTGGGCAGGACAATTATTGATTGGGTACGTTGCCTTTTTCGCTATTGGCGCTTACACCTTCGGTCTCTTAACTGCTCCCTCCCCACACCACCTAGAATGGAACTTCTGGATTGCGCTTGCTTTAGGTGTAATCGCCGCAGGAATTTCAGGACTTTTAATTGGGCTGCCAATATTGAACTTGCGTGGTGATTACCTCGCCATCGTAACGCTGGGCTTCGGGGAGATCATCCGCATCTTGTTAAAGAGCGATTTAATGACCAAGTATACCGGCGGGCCCCGTGGACTTCAGGAGATCAGCGGCCCAACGATGTTTGGTAGATCCTTCAGTTCAGATGTGGATTACATGTATCTGATTATCATTGCCGTGCTGGTCGTGAGTTTTATTGCCTATCGTCTGCAAAACTCACGTCCTGGGCGAGCCTGGGTCGCAATAAATTTAGACGAAACGGTGGCCCGAGCTACCGGTGTTAATGCTTTCGTCTCAAAACTACTCGCGCTTTCGCTAAGCGCAGCAGTAGCTGGGTTGGCAGGCGCCCTTTTCGCTTCGCGCAACCAATTTACTGGACCAGATGATCATACGCTCATGGTTGGAATTAATGTAATATGCCTTGTGATCGTCGGTGGTATCGGAAACATTCCAGGAATTTTTCTCGGTGCCTTTGCCCTCAAAGGTATTCCTGAAATCCTACGCGAAATTGAAAGTTATCGAATGCTGGTCTTTGGTGTGCTGTTGATCGTGATGATGAGAATACGACCAGAAGGTTTCTTACCCGCCTCACGTCCAGCATTGGAAAAATTTTCGAACACCAGAAGCGATAGGCCACATTTATCCACAGAAACAACCTCAAAACCGGGCAAGGATCAATAGCCATGCCAACTTGTATAGAAACCAAAAGAGTATCAAAAATATTTGGTGGTCTGACTGCCGTCAACAATGTTGACCTTGTCGTACCTGAGAACGTGATCGCCAGCATTATCGGCCCCAATGGCGCGGGAAAAACCACACTTTTCAACTGTATTTCTGGGTATTACAACCCCGAACAAGGAAATATTTATTATTACAGTAACCCCATCCAGGGTAGACCCACCTATGTTGTCGCTGGAATGGGTATTTCACGAACATATCAAAACATCCGTCTTTTTGGTGATATGACTGCGATTGAGAATATTATCCTTGGACAGTACCCTCGTTTAAAGGCGGGTTGGATTGATGCAGTTTTTGTGACGAAACGCCACCGCAAAGAAGATTCAGAAGCCATAGAAGTTGGCCGTCGTTTATTAAAATTTGTTGGGTTGGAAGGCTTGGGTGACACATTGGCACGGAATTTGCCATATGGAGCTCAACGCCGTCTGGAAATCGCGCGAGCACTGGGAAACCAACCCAGGTTGCTGCTTCTTGATGAACCTACGGCGGGCATGAATCCTCAAGAAACGGGTCTTATGACTGACTTTATTCGCCGGTTACGGGATGAATTAGGAATCACAATACTCCTAATTGAACACGATATGCGCGTTGTTATGGATATTTCTGATCAAATCACCGTTTTGGATTACGGAACCAAGATCGCTGAAGGCAAACCTAAAGAGATCCAATCCAACGAAAAGGTAATCGAAGCCTATCTTGGCCCTGGCGGTAGCGCTCTGACCCAAAAAAATCAAATTCGAAAGAAACAACGACATGATGCTAAAAATTGAAAACCTACAGGTATATTACGGCGCAATCCACGCTCTTCAAGGGATAAATTTTTCGCTTGAAAAAGGCGAAATTGTGGCGTTAATCGGCGCAAATGGTGCAGGAAAATCCACCACTCTCAATACGATTTCAGGGTTGTTAAGACCTCGCGAGGGAAAAGTCTGGTTTGAAGACCAGGAAATCCAACAAATGGCCCCTCAGGACATAGTTCGTAAAGGTATTATCCAGGTACCGGAAGGACGGAAAATATTCGGGCGAATGATGGTTTGGGAAAATTTAGAAATGGGAGCTTACACCCAATCAGATCGTAATGCAATCAACAATGATATCGAAGCTGTCTTTGAACGCTTTCCGCGTCTGCGCGAACGCCGTAACCAGGTCAGCGGCACACTATCAGGTGGGGAACAACAAATGCTTGCTATCGCTCGCGGGCTTATGGCGCACCCTTCTCTGCTTTTGCTAGATGAGCCATCGATGGGTCTCTCACCAATATTGGTCGAACAAATCTTCGATATCATCCAAGATATCAATGAACAAGGTACCAGCATTTTGTTGGTCGAACAAAACGCGCAAATGGCCTTGGCCATCGCAGATCGGGCCTACGTATTGGAAACCGGCAAGATCGTTAAACAAGGCAGTGGTGATGAATTACTTGAAGACGATAGTGTTATTGAAGCCTATCTTGGAGGGCATTAGTTTATTCTAACTTAATAATCATAGCAACTTGTTTTTTCAGAGTACTTATAAGAGGTTAGTAGCAAAATACACTAATCCATTTATAAGTACTTTTTATATATTTAGCGCCAAATTATTAGAAAAAGCGTATCTTTTGCGAAACGGAGGGTTTTTACTCTTGACCTTTTCAACAAATGATTGTAATATTTTCGTTCAATTCGGCAAGTGGTGAGTATGGTTGTAGATGCTTTCAGCCAATTTACCCTTACGAATATCACAATCTGTTTCCCAATTCCTGAAGGAGGAAGAAGATGTCGAAACGAATTTTTGCTTTTGCTTCACTGTTGATCCTGGCCAGCATGCTGTTGGCTGCCTGCGGTGGTGCTGCTCCAGCCGCCGAGGTTAAAACCCTAAAAATCGTCGGCAGTGAGCCAATGACAGGGTCATCCCTGACCCAGACCCAAACCATCGTCAACGCTGGCAAACTGCGAATTGAGCAAGCCAAAGGCGTTGCCTGTGGTGGCAAGTACAAACTGGTTTATGAACCATGGGATGATGCCTCTGCCGCTCTTGGTAAATGGGATCCAGCCGTTGAAACTGAAAACGCCAACAAGGCCGCTGCTGATAAGTCCATTATTGCTTATTTGGGCACCTTTAACTCCGGCGCTGCCAAGCTTTCCATCCCGATTTTGAATCAGGCTGGTCCCTTGGTCATGATCTCCCCCGCCAACACCAACCCTGGCTTAACCAAGGCTGACAAGGATCTTCCTGGTGTGACTGATTCTTATTATCCGTCTAAAGTCCGCAATTACACCCGCGTAGTTGCTGCTGATGACATTCAGGGCAAAGTTGCTGCCAATTTCGTCAAGAGCCTCGGCGCCAAATCCGTCTACATTCTGGATGATCAGGAACTCTATGGTAAGGGCGTAGCTGATGTGTTTGAAGCCACTGCCAAGGAAATCGGCCTGACCGTTGTTGGTCACGAAGGTATCGACCCCAAGGCTGCTGATTACAAAGCTCTGATGACAAAAATCTCCACCAGCAATGCCGGTGGCGCTCCTGATGCCATCTACGTTGGCATGGTTGTTGATAACAATGCCTCCCAGTTGGTCAAAGACAAAGTCGCCATCATGGGCGATAACAATAAGGTAAAGTATGTTGGTCCCGATGGCATCCAGACCCAGGCTTTCATCGATGGCGCTGGTGCTGATGTTGCCGAAGGCGCTTATGCGTCCGTCGCAGGCGTTCCTCTTGATAAGCTTCCCGCCTCTGGCCAGCAATTCGTCAAGGACTACGAAGCCAAGTACGGCAAGCTGACAGAACCATATGCTGTTTATGGCTATGAGACCATGAATGTCATCCTCAAGGCAATTGAAGATGTCTGCGCCGCTGGTGGAGATCCTACCGACCGCGCTACCATCAACAAGGCCGTCTTTGCGATCAAGAACTTCGATGGCGCCCTGGGCACCTGGTCGTTCGACGCGAATGGCGACACAAGCCTGACCGATATGACCTTCTATCAAGTTCAAAAAGGCGCCTATGTCGCCGTCGGCACATTCAAGTAAGATTTAGCGCACCTAACAGGGGGCGGCATGTGGTGAACACATGCCGCCCCCTAAAAAATTCCTATCAAAAGGAAGCGCAGTTCGCCGAACGGAGGAACATGAGCAAGCAATCTAAACTCAACCTGAGACGAATCGCAATCACTGCGCTCGTCATATACATAGTTTTATTGATTGGCCCGATTGCTGGTTTTGATATTCCCAATATCTACGCAGCGATCAAGGCAAACCCATTCCAACTAGTTCAGTTTTTGATCATTGGGTTGGCAAATGGCGCGATCATTTCCATTATTGCGCTTGGATACACGATGGTGTATGGCATCATCGAGCTAGTGAACTTTGCCCATGGGGATGTTTATATGATAGGCGTGTTTACATCCCTTACTGTACTTTCAATAACTGGGTCTCTGGATGCAACTTCGCCCGGATTGATCATTGTAGGATTAATTCTTGCACTGGTTGTTTCGATTGTCGTTGGGGCTGGGCTGAATGCAGGTATTGAACGTATCGCATATCGTAGATTACGAAATTCTTCACGCCTGGCGGCACTCATTTCAGCCATTGGCGTTTCTTTCATTTTAGAAAATATCGGCTTGATCTGGGCTGGACAATCCTGGCTTGTTCCTTCTTTTGGAACTACAGGTGGCGCCTCGCAGAAAGTATTCCCTGATATGTTGGGGAAAATCATGGCTGCATATGGTTTGGATGTGAATTTACTCGCAAAGACAGATATAGTCTTGCGCTTTACGATAAAAGATTTGCTTGTGATGGTTCTCGCAAGCATTATGATGATCAGTCTTCGTTTATTTGTTCAAAATACGAAGATGGGGAAGGCAATGCGAGCGGTTGCTCAGAATCGTGATGCATCTAAAATGTTGGGAATTGATATTGACCGTGTCATATCAACCACATTTGCTATTGGTGGTGGTCTTGCAGGCGCAGCCGGATTGATGGCTGGTCTGTACAATAACACCGCCTGGTGGTTCATGGGTTTTCGCGCAGGCTTGCAATCCTTTACCGCTGCTGTACTCGGCGGCATCGGCAACATCACTGGTGGCATGTTGGGAGGCTTTATGATCGGTCTCTTAGCTTCATTCAGTGATGGGTATCTTAACGCCCGCTGGACAAATGCCTGGGTTTTTGCCACCCTGGTTCTAATTCTGCTCTTCCGCCCCTCCGGTTTGCTCGGAGAACATGTTGGCGAGAAAGCCTAAGGTAGCCATGAACCCACAAATCAAAACAAGTATCACAATTGGCTTGGTAGCCGGATTTGTAATTTTGCTTTTTGGAGGTTGGGCGGTCGCCGTTGCAGGTGGAATGGCCGGCATGGGCTTAGGTTTTTTTCTGGGGGGGAAACTCACCGCAAAAAATCCTATTGATGGGGCCAAAGAGGCATTAGTTCCAACCCTCGTCGCCGCAGCAATCCTTTTGGTTGTCAGCCTCCTCGATGATTTGGTAATTGCAACAGCTATTGGCAAGGACCCAAATTCAATTGGCAATTTAATTCAAGCAAATCTGGTAGGTGTGCTCTCACTGATCTTTTTCTCCGTGGTGCTTGCGGCTGTGCACACGCTCCCCTTGAAACAACAAAAGATCGCTCAATTCATTCTTATCAGTTTTGTGATTGTGTCATTTCCTTTTGTCGACCAGTTCACTGGTTTAAGATGGACTGCACAAATTATTTTCGCCCTGATTTTCACCATTCTTGCTTTGGGTTTGAATATCGTGGTGGGTTTTGCAGGTCTTCTTGACCTGGGCTACGCAGCTTTTTTTGCAATTGGCGCTTACACCACCGGCATTCTTTCATCACCCCAGCACGGAATTTTCTTGAACTTCTGGATCGTGATTTGGATTGCGGCCGCCATGGCAGGCGTTTGGGGTATCATCTTGGGCGCCCCTACCTTACCTTTGCGAGGTGATTACCTGGCAATCGTTACACTTGGCTTCGGCGAAATCGTCCCTGTAATATTTAAGAACCTAATCAAAGTCACCATCCAGGAACCGCTTACCTGCTGGGTGATACCCGCAATAACCAGGTTATTTGGCGGTAATCCAACGATAGCATGTATCACATTCATCAAAGACGTTGATCTAACTGCAGGTGAAAAAGGCATCAACCCGATTGGTCGTCCAATTTTACCCTTTATCGGGGAATTCCAATCAGACAACAGCATCCCCTGGTATTTCCTGGTCATCGCGATCATCCTGATGTCGATCTTTATAATCCGCCGCCTGCGTGATAGCCGGCTGGGGCGTGCCTGGATGGCCGTTCGTGAAGACGAGTTGGCAGCTTCACAAATGGGTATTGACCCGGTTCGAACCAAGCTGCTAGCCTTCGCGATGGGCGCGATGTTCTCTGGTTTTGCGGGCGCTTTTTATGGCGCTTACATCCGCGCAATTTTTCCCAGCGTGTTTGACTTCAGTGTTTCCATTATTGTGCTTTGTATGGTCATATTGGGTGGCCTGGGAAATATCAACGGCGTGATTGTTGGTGGGTTGGTAATTATGAGTGCCGATCGTTTATTTCTGCCTGCCCTTAAAGATTTCCTTTCTGGCTTGCTCCAAAATACGATCCTTCCTGCCCTATCTAATTTCCCGGTTGCCCAGGCAGCAGTAGAGCAAAACGCGAACCCGATACTTTACCGGTTTTTGCTTTTCGGTCTAACCCTTGTCATCATGATGGCTGTCAGACCGGAAGGATTAATCCCGAGCGCTCAACGAAAAGCTGAACTACGCAGTGAAGAAGAAATCGCCGCCGATCAAGCTGCGGCAGAGGCGTAGGAGATCATCATGGAAATCTTTGAAGCTAAAAATATCACAAAGACCTTTGGTGGTCTGACTGCGGTTAACCGAGTAAATTTCACCATGGAAAAAGGCATGATTGCCGGTTTGATCGGCCCTAACGGCGCCGGGAAAACCACCTTTTTCAATACAATCACGGGAATTTACTCCATTACAAGCGGCGAAATGACCTTCGACGGAGTGAGCTTGATTGGCAAAAAATCCTTCGAGATTACCGGTCTCGGCATCGCCCGCACTTTCCAGAACATTCGCTTATTTGCGAATATGAGCGCAGTTGACAATGTTCTGGTCGGAAAGCATGTTCGCATGCATTCATCCTTGATTGGGCAGATCGCACATTCAGCTTTTACCATGAAAGAGGAAAGAGAAAGCCGGGTAGAAGCATTAGAAATGTTAGAATTTGTTGGTTTGCGCAAATCAGATGCAGAAACCTACGCAAAAAACCTGCCCTACGGTCTTCAGCGCCGCCTCGAGATTGCCCGCGCCCTGGCCACAAAACCAAAGCTGTTGCTACTTGATGAACCTACTGCCGGGATGAATCCCAATGAGACCCAAGATCTGACAAATTTCATCAAACGGCTTCGTAGCGAATTGGGATTGACCATCCTGTTGATCGAACATCATATGCGTGTGGTCATGAGCATCTCAGATCGCGTTTCCGTTCTGGATCATGGCGAAAAAATCGCAGAAGGTATTCCATCAGAAGTCCAGAGCAATACCCAGGTGATTGAAGCCTATCTGGGCAAAGGCAACGCTTCCAAACATAATACTTGAGGAATGGTGCTGAATGCTTGAGTTAATTGATGTCCATACATATTACGGTAATATCCACGCTCTAAAAGGGATCTCATTAAAAGTAAACGACGGTGAGATCGTAACCCTGATCGGATCAAACGGTGCGGGAAAAACCACCACCCTGAGAACAATTCAGGGCTTATTACGACCGCGTTCCGGTTCCATCATGCTTGATTCCCTGGAGCTTCACAAGTTGCCCTCACACCAGGTTGCTTCGCATGGGATTGCTCAAAGTCCTGAAGGGCGTATGATCTTTCCTCGTATGAGCGTGATGGAAAATCTTGAAATGGGAGCTTATGCCCGACAGGACAAAGACGGGATACAGACAGATCTGGAACGAGTCTTAACTCTTTTTCCTCGATTAAAGGAGCGCATCAAACAAAAAGGAGGAACACTCTCAGGTGGCGAACAGCAAATGCTCGCCATGGCTCGCGCATTAATGGCACGTCCTCGCATTCTGTTACTGGATGAGCCCTCCATGGGTTTGGCTCCGATTTTGGTTGACCTGATCTTTGAGACAATTGTTTCTATTAACAAAGAAGGCACCACCATCCTTCTCGTTGAACAAAACGCTCTAATGGCTCTCTCAATTGCAAGCCGGGGTTATGTCTTGCAGACCGGAGAAATCATTTTGAGCGATAGTGCTGAAAATCTTAAGAATAACAACGAAGTACAAAAGAGCTACCTTGGCGTAGAATAACCTGCATCCATTCTGCACCCGTATAGAACAAAAAAAGCGCAGAAATCGGTTTTCTGTGCTTTTTTTATATGTAAAATAAGGGAATAATTCTACTATTTAACTTTACAGGTAAAATATTTCCAGGAGATTCAAATGCCATCAGCAGAAATTATTACCATTGGAACAGAAATTTTGCTCGGTGAAATTGTAGACACAAATTCTGCATACCTAGCCCGCCATTTACGGGATCTAAACGTGGATGTCTATCGCACATCCACAATTGGAGATAACATCCAACGAATTGCGAATATTATTCGAGAAACACTCGAAAGAACACAAATAATTATAACAACTGGTGGGCTTGGACCAACTGTCGACGACCCTACCCGCGAAGCTATTGCACTCGCATTTGGAGTTGGTATTGAATTCCGCCCAGAATTATGGCAGCAAATAATTGAACGCATGAACCGATTTGGCCGAATACCTACCGAAAACCAAAAACGCCAGGCGTATGTTCCTGAAGGCGCTATTCCTGTCAATAACGATGTTGGAACGGCGCCAGCGTTTATAGTTGAGTATCAGGATAAGTGTGTCTTCGCGCTTCCTGGTGTACCGCGTGAAATGGAATATCTGGCGGAAAACCAGGTCTTCCCCTACTTGAGGCAGCGTTATAACCTAAAAGGTCTTATTAAAGCGCGTGTGCTTCACACCTCAGGAATGGGGGAAGGCGCGATAGATGATAAGATCGGCGAATTCGAATTACTTACCAACCCAACTGTGGGGTTAGCCGCACACTACGGGAAAGTTGACATCCGTATCACTGCCAAGGCTGATACTAGTGAACAGGCAGATCAACTTATTTCGATCGTTGAACAAGACATCCGGCAAAAACTCGGACAAGCTGTATATGGCGCGGATGAGGAGACTCTGGAAAGCGTGGTTTTATCACTGCTTGCCCAAAAAGGGTTGAAATTGGCTGTACTTGAAATGAATACGAACGGGGAACTCACTCGACAACTCTCGAAGGAAAAATCCGATTTGTTTATCAGTGGAAAAATTTTAACGGGAACAACTGACTGCCAGGAACTATCCAGCATGATAAAACAAGAAGTAACAGAGCAAAAAGCTGATGTAGGGCTTGCTCTGGTTGCCAGGCCATTTGCCGGAAGATCTGAAATCGATTTGTGTCTTTATCTTGGCGGATATCAAAAATCTGAAACCCGTGGTTATGGTGGACACCAAAAAAATGTTCCCTCATGGGGGGCGAATTCCGCTCTTGATCTTCTAAGGACAGCCCTTGCATGACGAAAATCGACCTTCGCAAACTTTTTACAGCGATCTGGTTAGCAAATATTGTGGTTTGCCTCCTCATTGCTGGATTATTTGCCTGGCTTCAATTTCCCATGGAGGCAGAAGCGATCACCTCGATAGACTCTCCTACAGTCACTAATAAACCACATATCGCAAATAATCAACCAACCATAACAGCTTTTCCTCCACCGACACGCAGACCAACTATTACTCCCTGGCCAACACCACAACCTGGGGTAAGCGTCACTCCCATGCTATTCCCGCCTTCCAACAGGATCATCATTGGCTATTCTATAGAGAAACGGCCTCAGGAAGTATTTCAATTCGGGCAAGGTCCTGTAAACAAACTCATTTTAGCAGGCGTGCATGGCGGTTCGGAGTGGAATACCATACAATTGGCCGATCAACTGATCGGCTACTTAAACGATAACCCAGATCATATTCCGTTGGACACAACAATTTATATTCTAAGGGACTTGAACCCGGACGGAACCGCGCGCGACCTGGGCGTTGACGGCAGGGTCAACACCAATGGCGTTGACCTGAACCACAATTGGCCTTACAACTGGAAACTTGACTGGCCAAGGGACGGCTGCTGGACCTGGCGCAAGGTCACAGGGGGAACCTCTGCTGGGTCAGAACCTGAAGTACAAAACCTTATCAAGTTCATTGATAAGATAAAGCCTTCGGCTCTAATCAGTTATCACAGCGCTGCTCTTGGAATTTTCCCAGGTGGAAAGCCCGAATTTGCGCCATCCATAAATTTGGCAACTGCGGTTTCCGAAGTAAGCAATTATCCTTACCCACCGATCGATACTGGGTGTGATTATTCAGGTAATCTCACTGATTGGGCAGCTAATACTCGTGGAATACCCTCAATTGATATTGAATTGACAAATCACAAAGATACGGACTTCGAGCAAAATCTTAAAATCTTGCAAGTGTTCCTAGACTGGAAACGATAGAAATAATTAATTTTTCGTTGCAATGATTCTGCAATATTCGAGTCATGCTTCTGTCACGAATCAAATTCTTTTCACATGATAAAAATAGTCATCGCTGATGAAAACGCATCAAGCTTGTCATGTGAAAGGAAATACGATGCTTCCGCTAAAGCCCTACCTGCCTTTGTACAAGAAGTTCGGATTAATTCCTCAGACCCAGGAGCCACCGCTAGTTCCTTTAACCGTCCAGACTCTGGCTATGTATACATTATTGATCCCCATTCTGAGAAAAAATAGCGAATGCACAGCCCTGACGGTACGGCGCAAGTATGGTGTTTTTTCAATGCATGTAAAGAGTCCAAAGAAGGACAATTAGACAAATTGATTTCAGAGCCTGGCAGTTTTCGCTGCCAGGCTCTTTTTTTCTCTTTTTATAACAAAATGAGAAAAATGACTAGCGACCTGACACTTTCTAAAAAACTAAAATTTGATGTCTTTGCGAGACCGGCGCACTTGGTTTTTGCCGGTCGTGGCAATCTCCGTATCAAGGATAGTAAGCATCAAAATGATGA